>JAEEGI010007238.1_pt1 | contig 24875 bp, 11 predicted proteins | sample 8958751 | NCBI WGS metagenome assembly JAEEGI01 (sample SAMN16246545, study PRJNA631951) | gut metagenome | biome: gut microbiome; feature: rumen; material: KS-attached | host: Bos | place: Iran: Karaj | collected 2018-10
AATATAAGTAATAATACTAATGAAATGAGTACTACAACTAATTTTGATATTATAATTAGAGAAAAAAGAAATCAAATTTTAGGAAGAAATAGACAATATGATTCATTATCAAATAAAACTTTCTCAAAAAGCAATGTATACTATCAAGAAAAAAATCTTTTGAAAATAATAAATTAATATCTTATTATTTTATTTTTTTTATCATTAATTAAAAAGTATATAATGTAAATATTCAAAAATTTAATTAAAATAAATAAAAAAATCAAAAAATTAATCACAAATAAAAACACTAAATAAAATCTTTTTATTTCTTTCTTAAAAATAATATTTATTGTTTATATTTTTCAGCAGCATGAGCTTTAATAGCAGCATTTCTTTCAATAGTTTTAGTTCTATCTTTATTAATAAATAATTTTTCAATAACACAATAACAAGGTTTAATAGGTAAAAAAACATTTTGTCCATTTTGTTTTTCTCTTTGAACTTTATCAACATAAATACAATTTCTTTTTCTATATACTTGAACTACTTTTCCTGATTTTCCTTTTGATTTTCCTTTTAAAATTTTTACTTCATCTCCTCTTTTTATTGGAAGTGATCTTATTTTATATTGATCTCTTAATGTTTTTGTTAAATGACAACTCATTAATTTTCTCTTAACTGATGATGGTGCTCCTAATGCATATTTTCTTTGTACTCTTCTTGATGATGATACTTTGTGTGTTTTCATATTTAAAATATTTTATTTTGTGGATATTCAAATTTTATTAATTATTTTTTTTGGTTTAATATTTATTTTTTTAAATAAATATTATATAATTTTTGTTTTATCAAAAATACTTTTTTTTAAAGAAATTAAGGTTTTTAAATCAATGAATTCAGATTCTCAAATCATTTTTTTATTAAATTTAAAATCATTTAAGGGAAATTTTTTTATTAATTGTTATTCTATTATCTAATTATTAAAAATTTCGATAAATGAAACAAACACCAAAAATAAATTAATATAAATAATTAATAAAAATAAATAATAATTTTAATATTTAATTTTTATTTTTTTATTTTTCAATCTCTTAAAAATGAAAGAATCATTTATTAAAAGTAAAGAATATGAAATGGTAGATAATTACCAAGAAAAAGAAATATTAAAAGAAAGTTCATGTTTTAGTAAATTTTTCTTTTGTTGGGCATTTAAAATAATATCATTAAGCAAGAAAAAATCTTTAAAAACAGAATATTTAGGAAAATTAAATGAAGATTTAACAAGTAAAACTTTTTTCAATAACATATATGATATATGGGAGAGAAAAAGATACAAAGATATAAAAAAATATCCTTTATTATGGACATCAATAAGAGCAAATTTAGGACCAATAATTTTAATATTTCTTTTAACATTTATAAACTCAGCATTAAATGTAACATCATTATATTTATTTAGAATATTTATTAAAATATTTACAGAAAATAAGCCTTTAGATACAGGAAATATATCTTTAGGAGCAGCATATTTAATTGTAAGATTAGTTGATTTTATTCTTCAAAGAAAATCAGCTGAATTATTAACTAAAATTGGAGATAAAAGTGGAGTTGAATTAAATTGTTTAGTTTATGATAAATTATTAAAAATATCTCCTAGTGTTGAAGTTAAAAGCGGTCAAATATATAATTATCTTCAAAGTGATTCTCATAAATTATCTAGATTAATGGGTTGTTGTCCTAATATTTTAAATATACCTTTTTTAATGTTTATGTATAATTTCTTATTATTTAAATATATGGGAATATCATTTATTTTCGGTTTTCTAGTTATGCTTGTTTTCCTTTATGTTAATTATATTTACAGAAAGAAATTTTCATTTTATTTAAAACTTCATATGAAAAAAAGTGATTTAAGAATGAGAGTAACCACAGAAACATTTAATAATTTAAAAGTAATAAAATTATATGGATGGGATGATGTATTTCAACCAAGAATAGAAAAAGCAAGAAACGAAGAATTAGATGCTTTAGAAAAAAGATATAAAATAACTCAAATATCTCAAACTTTATTATGGTTAGCTCCTATTGCAATGAGTGTTGCTGCTATTGGAGCTTATCAATTTTTAAATGACTCTTTTAAAATTGAAGATATTTTCACTAGTTTAGGTATTTTTGCTTCTATTCAAAATCCTATGAAAAGTCTTCCTACTACATTAGATATTATTTTAGAAACTTTAGTTTCTTTAGGAAGAATTGAAAAATTTTTATATCAACCTGAAATTAATAAAAAAAATATGATTTGTAATGATTCAGAAACTATGAAAAAAAATATTGCAATTCAAATTTTAAATGGAACTTTTACTTGGGGGAAAAAAATGGATAATACATATAAACCTGTTTCAGAAAAGCAATTTGTAAAAATTCAAAGTATGGAAGATCCAAACAAAAATAAAAAAAAGAACGAAGAACATATTGAAATGAGTTCTGTTTCAACATCTCCAAATGATGAAATAACGAATAAAATAATGAAAGAAATACCAAATAATACATTATTTGAAAAAGATATAATAGAAGATAAAAATATAATTGAAGAACCAAATGATGAAGAATTAGTATTAAGGAATATAAATTTAGAAGTAAAAAAAGGAGAATTTATATGTATTATAGGAGAAGTCGGTTCAGGTAAAACATCATTAGTTCAAGCAATATTAAATAATTTAATAAGTTTAACACCAAGAAAAACAAAATTAATAGTAAATGGAAGTATAAGTTATGTTTCTCAAGAAAGTTGGATTCAAAATACAACAGTTCAAAATAATATATTATTTTCTCGTGCTTTAGATGTAGAAAAATATGAAAATATATTAAGACTATGTGAATTAAAGCAAGATTTAAATGTTTTAGTTGGAGGAGATTTTACAGAAATAGGAGAAAAAGGAGTAAATTTAAGTGGAGGTCAAAAAGCAAGAATAAGTATAGCAAGAGCAATGTACTCTGATGGTGATATATATATTTTTGATGATCCTATAAGTGCTTTAGATGCACATGTTGGAAAAAATATTATGATTAATTGTATTGCAGGATATTTAAAAGATAAAACTAGAATTTTAGTCACCCATGCTTTACAATATACTTCCTTTGCTGATAGAATTATTTATATGAAAAATGGAGAAATTAATTGGATTGGGAAATACACTGATTTAATTAAACAACCTTTTTATTCTGATATATTAGAAAAAGTAAAAAAAAACGAAGAAGATGATAAAAAAAATGAAAGTAATGGAAGTGATGAAATAAATACAAATATAGAAAATGGGAAAAAAGAAAAAGATTTGGATGAAATTTCAGTTGGTTCCGTTGGAAGTACAATAAGTTCAGATGCTAAAAAGCAAATAAAAAGAATAACAAAAGATGAAGGAAAAGAAACAGGAACAATAGATAAAAAAGTATATTTTGCATATTTTGAATATATAGGAGGTTTATGTTTAATATTATCATTATTAATTTCATTAATAATATGGCAATTATTAAGAGTAGGTTCAGATATGTTTTTAGGTTATTGGAGTGAGCATCAAAAAAAAGAAAAAAATTTAATATATTTTTCCATTTATGCTACTTTAGCTTTAAGTTCAACTATATTTAATTATATTAGAACTTTTGTTATTACTAATGGTTCTTTAAAATGTTCTACTAGACTTCATAAGGAAATGATCAATAATTTAATTAATGCTCCTATCAATTTATTTCATGATACTATTCCAAAAGGACAAATATTTAATAGATTATCTAAAGATTTACCTACTGTTGATACTTATACTATGTTTTGGTTTATGACTTTAACTTCTTTTGGTTCTTCTTTTTTAGGAGCAGTTATTATTTGTTCTATTTATCAACCTTATTGTTTATTCTTTGTTCCTTTCTTTATTTCTATTTGTTGGTGGCTTAGTAGATTTTATATGAATTGTTCCAGAGAATTAACTAGAATTGAAGGAATATTAAATTCACCCATATTAAATTTAATTAATGAAACAATTCCTGGAACTGCTACTATAAGAGCTTATAATTTTGAGAATAAATATATTTCTCAATTCCAAAAAAGAGTTGATGAGCATTTTAAAGTATTATATTTCTTAAATGGAACTCAACAATGGTATTTGATGATGTTAAATTTTGCATCATTTTTATTTTTAGCGGTAATAGTAGTATTTACCTTAATGTATAAGGAGACATTTACAGCAAAAGTAATAGGAATATTATTAACATATTGTATAGTATTACAAGCAGATTTAATAGAATTTTTAAGTTCATTTTCGAATTTTGAAAACACAATGACGAAAATGGAAAGAAGTTTATCATATACAAATATAATAAGTGAAAGGCCACAAAATACATTAAATGATAATATAAATTGGCCAACAAAAGGAGAAATAAAATTTGAAAATTATAGTGTTAAATATAGACCAGATACAGAAATAGTATTAAAGAATTTAACATTAAATATAAATTCAGGAGAACATGTAGGAGTTGTAGGAAGAACAGGAAGTGGAAAAAGTACAATTGCATTATGTTTATTTAGAATATTAGAAGCTTATGAAGGGAAAATATATATTGATAATGTTGATATTAGTACTTTAGGTTTAAAAAAATTAAGATCTTCATTAACAATAATACCACAAGATGCAACAATAATGGATGGTACATTAAGATATAATATTGATCCAATTGGACAATTCAATGATCAAAATATTGTTAATGTTATGAGTAAAATAGGTTTTGAATATATTATTCATAATCATCCTGATGGTTTAAGTCAAAATATAAGTGAAAATGGAAGTAATTTAAGTATTGGAGAAAAACAATTAATTTGTATAACTAGAGCAATTTTAAGAAAAACTAAAATTATTGTTATGGATGAAGCTACTGCAAGTATTGATTTTAAAACTGAAGAAATTATTCAAAGAGCTATTAATGAAATTTTAAAAGAAAGTACTTTAATTACTATTGCTCATAGAATTAAAACTGTTATTAATTCTGATAAAATTTTAGTTTTGGATAATGGAGAAATTATTGAATATGATACTCCTGATAATTTACTTAAGAATAAGGATAGCTTCTTTTATGATTTTTATAACAAATCACTTCTTTAAGGTTGATATTGTTTTTATTTTTCTAGTGTTTTATTTACTTAGTTTTGTTGTTTAAAATTAGATTAATTGGAATATATATTTAAATTTTTATTAAATTTGAATTTTTTATGAAATTGGAAAATTATAATAATTATATATTTTTTTACATAAAGGAAGATAATTCATCTTCAAAAGACATATTCTCACTTTTTTTATAAGTAATTGAACTTTCATATTCATCCAATTCTTTTTTTTCTTCTCTTTTTTTGTTTTTTTTTAACATTTCATATATTTTTTTATCAGCTTCAACTTGAGCTTTAATTTTACTTGGAACAAAACTATAATTTTTTCTATTTGAATTTCTTCTTGAATTATTTCTTAAATTTTTATTAGATGAAGTTCTATAATAATTATTTCCCATTTTTAACATTTGTAATCCACTTTTAAATTTTAAATTACTTGAAGAACTTGAATTAGATAAATTTCTTCTATATCTAATATTATTATTATTATTTTTATTTGGAGTTTCTATTAATTTCTTTGTATAAGTATTATTATATGTTGTTTTATAATTTGGTTTTTTGAAATTCTTATTATTAGCATTAAAAATATTATCTTTTTTATAATTTGGAAATTTATTTTGTTTTGGATATAATATTTCATCAACCATTTTTACTTTTGACATTCTTGACATCAAAGAAGTATCATTTGAATTTTCTATATTTATATTTTTTAACATTTGATTGTTATTAATATTAATATTATTATCTACATCAAAAATTGTTTTTGTTTCTCCTTTTCTCCATTTTGAACTTGGTCTGTTGTTTGAAGAATTTAAATTAGAAACTTGAATTGATTTATTATTTGAATTATTATTTTGATTATTATTTAATTTTTTTAAATTTTTTTTCTTATTTCTCTCTTCTTCTTCGATCATATCATTCACTAATTCTTCTATGTCTTCTAATGATAATGATGATACTTGATAATTTTTTCTTAATGTTAATATTGCATATTCAATTAATAATATCGATAGATTTTTCCATTTACTTTCTGAAAATAAAGAAAGGAAATCTCTTATTATTTTTTTCTTATAAAATTCTTCCATGTTTTCAAATTAAAAAGTATTTTAAAATTATATAAATTTATTCAAAAATAAATATTAATTATATTAATATTAAATATATTAATATTAATTATATTAATATTATTATAATAAATATTTATAATTAGTATATTAAATAAAAATATATTTTTTAGTTATTCTTCCAATTAAAATAAATAAACAGAATTAAATTTAAAATAAAAATGAATTCAAAGGAAAAAGGATTAAATTTTATACAAGAAATAATTATAAATTTAGAAAACACTTATAAATCACCTGAAAAAGAAATAAGAAGAAAATCAGAGAAATTTTTAAAAGAAGGAGAAAATAATATATTAAATTATTTTCCTATAGCATTAGAAGTAATAAAATCAAATCAATTATCAAAAGAATTGAATAATTCTTTAGTAATATATATAAGAAACACAATAATAAATAAGAAAAAAAGTAATGAATTATCAGAAGAATTTATAATAAATTTATTAAAAATAATAATAGATTGTATTCTTGATACTTCATATCCAGATAATTGCTTAAAAGAAATGAATAAATGTTTTGAAGAATTAATAGCATATAATATAATAGTACAAAATCCAAAAATAATAGAAGAATTAATGGAAATATTTAAAAATAAAATTATAGAAAATGCAATTAATCCTTTATCATATAAAGGATTATTATATATTTTTGAAAATATTTTATGCTCTTCTTCAATAAATACAAAAAATGCAGATAATATAATAACATTACAATTAACTTCAACTGATATTATGATAAAGAAAATAATTGAAATTTTAAGAAATATACAAATTAATAATGATAATGATAAACAAAAAGTTTGTATTTTTTTAGATGAAATTAAAGTATTATTTAGTTTATTATTAAATATATCTATTCATTCTCAAAAAACTTTTAAAAATTCAGATAAATTTAAAGATTTATTAATTGGAATTTTTATTGATTACGGTGTTCAAATGATAGATATTAATTTTGAAGATAAAAATAATATTAGTTATAAAATGAAAACTAAAATATTAAAATATATTATTTCTACAATACCTTTATCACCTAATTTTATTCAAAATAAAGGTTTATTATTAAAACATCAAAAATTAATTATTTATTGTATAAATACTTTAGAAACTCCAGGTACAATAAAAAAAATAATTGGAAATACTTTTTTTGAAAAATTTGCAGAACAAATGATTCTTTATTTAAAAAAAATAGGTTTTAGTGATTCATTTAAGGAAGATTTTGAAAAATATTTATTAACATTAACTAAAAAAATTGTTATTCCACTTTTGGTTTCAAGTGAAATTGAATATGAAAGTATTGAAGATGATGAAGAAGGAAATAATTATGCGAACTATATTTATGATATTGTTTTAACTAGAAAATCGAAAAATTTAAATGTTTCAATAAGTAAATTTTTATATTTTGGGAGTAAATCAGAAAATTATTTAAAATTCTTATTAGAATATTCTATTGATTGTATTCAATTAACAAATGGAATTAAAATAGATAAAATTATTAATCCAAATATAGTAAATTTATCAGAAGATTATATGTTAGTTAATAAAAATATTAATGAAGTTATGAGAATCGAAACTTCTTTTATGATTCTTTGTATTTTATGCAAAAGAATTTCAAAATCAGAAAATCAAGAAATTTACATTAAAACTTTAATACAATTTTCAGAACAAAATTTGAATTTACTTTCTAATTACATAAATAAATTTCCTCTTATTAAAGAAAGAGTATGTTTATTTATTTCAATATATATAACTCAATTTTTAAATTATAATATGAATTTAGATACTTTCAAAAATATATTTGACTTTTTATTTTTTAATATTTTCAATGAAGGAAAACCTGTTGGAAAATATGAATCATTTGAAGCAATCAAAAACGCAATAACACATAAATTTTTTAATAATAAAATAATTGAAGAACTCATTCAAAAATACTCAATTAAATTTATTTCAAATATTAAACAAGCTAAAAATCCAATTTATTTTGAAATTTTATCTGTAATTACAGAATCTATAAATGATGAAGAAATGTTATTAGAATTATTAAATTCTTTATTTATTAGAGTTTTAAAAGAAATTTCTCCAAGAAGATTATCACATAATACAAATAAAGAAATGAATGTTGAAGGAAGTTTAACTAATAATTACAAAGCAATTATAAATAAATGCTTTGAAGTTATTAGAGCTATTTTTAATAAAGAACAATTTATAATTAAATATTATTATAAAATTGAAGAAATGATATTTCCTTTAATTAAATATATGAAATATCCTAATAAAATTGATTTTGATGATGATATTGTTATTATTATTACGATTATTATTAAAATATTAAAAAAAATCCCTTCTATTGCTATTTCTTTATTACCTGAATTGCCTAAATATTTAAGAAAAAATAAAGGAATGAGTTTATTATTATATGAATTAATTAATCAATATATTATTAATGATAATGAAAAAATTTTAGAAAAAGAAGAAAATTCAAAAATCTTTTTTAAATTATTTAAAAAAAGTTTTGCTAAAGAAAATGATGAAGCAAGTTATTATTTATCAACATTAATAGCCCAAATATGGTTTATTATTTTTAATAATATAAAAGAAAAAATAATAATAGATATAATATTATTTTCTTCAGAAAGATTAAAAAATATTTTAATCAATGAAAAAAGTAATCATTCAGATATGATAATTAAAATAAATTTACAATCATTATCAATGAGTTTAATAACTTTACTATTTTGTTGTTTTATAAATTATCCTTTAATAGGATGTAATAATATAAAATTTGATTCTTTAATTCATTTTACTCAATATCAATTAGTTTATGAAATATATTCTCCTTATCAAGTTAAAATATTAATTATTGGGATTTGTTCTTTAATTAGAAATGAAAATATAATAGAAAATTTTCAAAATTTAATTCCTTCACTTTTAAATTTGTCCTGTAAATTTTTGAAAAAAGTAAAAAAATCAGAATTAAATTCTTTGAAAAAAAAAGAGAAAAATGAAATAAGAAATAATTTAATTAATGAAGAAGAAGAAGAAATTAATGAAATTGAAGAAGAAGAAATGACTTTAGAATATGTTGAAGATGATAATACATTTTATGAAGAAAAAGATAAACAAGATTCAATTGATGAAATTAAAGAAATTGATTATAGAACAATTAATCCAATTAAAAATATAGATGAATATAAATTTTTTAAAGAAACCATTGAAATTTTAAAAAATAAACAATATAATATTTTAAATAAATGGATGGGAGATTTAAATGAAGAAGAAATTAAAAGTTTTTATGATATAATTGGTAATATTAAAAACGGAAAAAGTAATATTGCTATTTCGAGTAAATTAGAAACAATTAATAAATTTGAAGGTAAAATATAATTATTAGTTTATATATATATATTATATAGAACTCTTTATATTATGAAATAAAAATTTATTTTATTTTGAATTTATTTGTTTTATTTTACATAATTTTTAATATTAATAATTTTCAGTTATTTAAATTCTAAAAAATAAAATATGAATATTAAAGGTTTAGATTTATTGAATAAATTAAACAATACAAATAATACATTTCTCGGTGCAACAGGAGCAATAATAAAAAATTCAGCAGATTCAAAAATGAAAACATTAAATTCATTTGTTCAAGTAATTCCAATTAAAATGTGTCAAATTATAGAAGAAAAAAGACCACTTTCAGCACCAAAGAAAAAAAAAAAGAAAAATAAACATTATAAAATATTTGCTAAAAATAAAAAGAAAAAAGAACTTAAAAAAATTTCAAGTACTGATAAAGATATTAAATTATTTGAAAAAAAAGCTGAATCTTCAAGAGCAAATAAATTTTTAAATATTATTTTAATTCAAAAACAAGTTTCAAAGTCTGAAAGTCAGAAATTGGAAAATTTAAAAAGTAATAATAAGATAATTATTAATCAAAGTAATTTAAATAATAATAATAAATCAAACACTTTGAGACAATCAATGCAACACGAAAAATATAAATCTGAATTAAATACTATTGAAGAAACAGATTCGAAGAAAAAAATTAAAAAAAAAGATAATATATCAAGTAATGTAAGTACTGAAGAACAAAAAAATAATAATATTAATAATAATATAATTAATTATCTAACAATAAAACCTAAGAAATTATTTAAAGAAAAAGAAAAAGAAAAAAACGAAAACTCAAAAACTCTAATAATAAATTCAAAAAACTCAATTAATAACAATTCAAATATAAATAACACAAATAACACAAATAACTCAAATAATAATAATAACAATCAAAATAATAATAATTCTCATAAAAATAATAATAATAATAATATGAATAATATTAACATATTAAATTATAAAAATAAAAATGAAAAAAAAAATTCTTCAAATATATTAGAAATAAAAAATCCATTAACAAAATCAATTAATCCTTCATGTGAAATAGCAGATATATTAAACATGAATATATCTCATAACATACATTTTACATTATCATATAGAAACCAATTAAATAAAACATTAAATAAAAATCCAATAATAAATTCATCATATAATGAATTAAATGAGAAATTATTATCAAAAAATACAAATTCATTAGAAAATTCAAAAAGTACATCTTCTTTAAAAAATAAAAATGAAAATAGTGAAGGATTGGTGGGATTTAATTCTTTAAAAATGAAAGGAGAAGAAATTAGAAATATATTATCAAAAGAAGATATAACAGAAAGATTTATTAGAATAAGGAAGAATTATCAAGAAAAAGAAATTCATCAAAGTATTCAAAATTTAAATCTTCATTTTTATTTAATTTTACCTGGAAATGCAAGTTATTTAGTAAAAAATTGTATGTGTCATAGAACAAGTTGGAAAGAACCTTTTTCAAAAGTTTCTTCATTATATAATTTTAAATGGCAAGAAATTAGTTATGGAATTGAATATAATTCTTTATCAAGATATGAAACTAATAAACAAATTGTAAATCATTATGAAAATCATTATTGTATTTCTAATAAAGCAAATATGTTTTGTTATTTAATGAAATATTGTGAAGAAAGAAAAATTTCTGTTTTTAAATATGTTCCTTTTACTGTTGTTTTTAAAATCAAAGAAAAAAAAAAAGATGGAGAAAATGAAATTAAATCTTTCGAAAAATGTAATTTGGAAGCTAAAGATAATTTAAAAAAATTTATTAATATTAGTCAAAAATTCGTTGTTGATTTTAATGATATTGGAAATTATTATAATAACGAAAATTTTTTAAAGGAAGTAGAAAAAAGAGAATTTTCTGAAGAAAAAAATGTGAAAAAAAAGAAAAAGAAAAAAAAAGAAAAAAATATTATTAATAATTATAATAATGAAAATAAAAATAATATTGGAATAAAAGAAGAAGAAAAAAAAGATAATGAAGAAAAAAAAGATATTGAAGAAAAAGAAGATGATGAATTAAAAGAAGATAATAATATTATTGAATATGATAATTTTTATTCAGATTTTTTCCCTAAATTAAAACCTAATGAAAGAATTGTTGTTAATACTTTTCAAAATGAAATTAATGAAAAGGAAAAAAAAAAAGATAAAAAAGAAAAAAAAAAAATGATTGGAAGTAATACTTTAATTGAATTACCAATAACTCATGAAAGTGGAAAACATATGTGGTTAGTTAAAGCTATTAATTTAAATAGAGGAAAATGTATTAAAGTTGTTAATTCATTTGAACAAATTGAAAAAGTTATTGAAAAATTTAAATATGGTGTTAAATATGGTTTTACTCAAGAAATTTTAGACGAAGAATCTGAAATAAAAGAAAATGAAGTAAATAAAAAAATAATAGAAAAAGAAAATTCAAATGAAAATAATAATAATAATAATAATAAAAATGAGAATATAGAAAATCCAGAAAATGAGAATCCTGAAAAATTAGAACAAGAAGAAAAGACATATTTATGTAAAAAAATAATTATCCAAAAATATATAGAAAAACCATTATTATATAAAAACCGTAAATGTGATATAAGAATATGGGTATTATTATCACATAAAATGAAAGTATATGTATTTAAAGAAGGTCATTTAAAAACTTGTTCAGTGGATTATAATGTAGATTCAAAAGATGCTTTTACTCATATAACAAATTATTCTTTTCAAAAATATAATAATAATTTCCAAAAATTTGAAAAAGGAAATGAAGTTCCTTTTTATGAATTCCAGAAATTTATTAATGAAAAATACCCAAATAAGAAATATAATATTAAAATAGATTTAATGAATAAAGTTAAAGAAATTATTACTTTAACAATGAGAGCAGGGAAAGAAAAAATCAATAAAAATAATAGAAATTATCAATTTGAAATTTTTGGATATGATTTTATGTTAGATGAAGATTTTAATGTTTTTTTAATTGAAATTAATACTAATCCTGGATTAGAAGAAAGTTCTCCTTGGATTAAAATTATTATTCCTAGAATGTTAGATGATGCTTTAAGATTAACTATTGATCAAATTTTTGAGCCTAAATATGATTTTAGTTTAAATTATAAAAATGAAAATGATGAAATTAATTATTTAAATGTAATGAATAATTTAAAATATAATATTAATCCTAATAATGTTAATGATTATTATTATAAGAAAGAAGAAGAAAAAAGTGAAAAAAATATTAATAATAATAATAATAATAATAATGATAATAATAATAATCAAAAATATATTTCTCCTTTTCCTGTTCCTGGTTATTTACCTAATGATAATTTATGGGAATTTATTTGTGATTTAAATGAAAAAGACCCTTTAGATGAAAGAATTGAAAAAGAAAAAGAAATTGAAAAAAATGATAATGAATACTTTACTGGAATTAAGCATTTAATTAAAAAAAGAAAAAATATAAAAAACAAAAAAAATAAATAAAAAAAGTCTTTTTTATATATATTATATAAAGGGATTTTGTTAAAGTGTAATTTTTCTTTTAATTATAATAGTTTTGATAATTTATATAAAATTTGAACAATTATAATTTAGTTGTAAACTTTTATATTCATAAATTATTATGAAAAATAAAAGGAATATTATTATTCTATTTATATATATAATAATCAACCTAAAAAAAATCAATACAATAAAAATCTTTAAAAAAAAAAAAATTTAAAAAATTAAAAAAAAATCTTATTCTAAATGCGCATTAGTTCTAATATATCTATCTTTCATAATATTATCAATAACTTTAATAACAGGTCGAATATCATCTAAATTAGAATGTATAATTTTCATTAAATCTTGAGTTAAATTAAGTAATTCGTTATCACTTTGATCACCAAGAAAAGAACTAATATGTAAACCATTATCAGGTTGTAATCCATAATTTTCTTTATTATTATCAATAATACAAATCTTTTGAATATCTCTTCCTAATTTAGATAAATCTTTAAAGAAAATACCATTTAATAAATTAGTATGTTTCCTATATAATTTATAAGAAATAGAATTAAATTTATCTAATTCTTGAAGAACAATATCAGCATAATCTTCAGCAGCTGCAGTAAAAATAACAATTTCAAAATATTTTCCCATTTCTTTTAAAAAATAATCTGCATAAGGTCTTACTTGAACAAATGCTCTTTCTTCTTCTTCTACATAATGAACTAAAGTTTCATCTAAATCTACTACTAAAGTATATTTATATTTATTACTTATTTTAGGTAAATATGGTATTTGAATTTTTATTGTGTTTATTAAATATTTTAATATTGATATATTTGTTATTAATATTTCTTTCACATTTTCTTTCTCTTTTTCTTTATATATACTTAATATTTTCTCAAAAATATTCTTTTGAGAAATATATTCTGAAGATATTATATTTATGTCTTTTGATTTTAATTGATTTAATATTGTTGTTATTGTCTCTGTTAAAAATAATAATTTTTCCATGAAATATTTAAGACAATCATTTAATTTTATTATTATTTGCTCATTTGATGGAGAAAATATATTTTTATAATATTCTTTAAAGTAATTCATACATAAATTTTCAAAAGATATTGTATTTGTTTTATTTTTATTTTTTGTTTCTTTTTTTAAATTATAATTATATAAATTTATTAGCATTAGGGATTCATATAATTTTTTTATTAGAATGTTAACTTCTTTAAATATTATTTCTATGTCTTCGTTTGTTATTGAATCCATACAATCGAAATTTAAATTTAATATATTTTGAATTAAGAAAATAAATATGTTTAATAATATTTCTTCATTTTCTTTTTGTTTTAATAAAAATTCTATATATGGATCACTGTAATTATCATTTATTAATGGTTCAAAAACACTATTTGATTTAATATAATTTTCTAATCTTGATATTATATTTTGATAATTATTTCCTATTATTTCAGTTGAATTTATATTTTTTAATAAAGGATAATAAAATTCACTTATTCCATTATAAACAATTTCATAATCAACAGGGAAAAATAAATCTTTTTTAAATTTAAATTTATCACTATTTTTTTTCACAACTTTCTTATGATAAAAACTTTTTTTACCAATATTAACACCATTATTATTATTAAAATTATTTTTATTATTACTTAAATTATTTATATGATTATCAGTATTATCATTATTATTATTTTTAATATAATTATTATCATCATCATCATCACATGGGGTTTCATCATCATCTAAAATTTTAGGAGGTAATTTATAAAAAATAATGTTTTGATTTTTTAAAGTATCTATTGTATATTCTGCTATAATTCCATTTTTTGTTATAATATCTATTATTTTAGAATGATTTCTATTATGATTATTTTGATTTATTATCATTTTATTGAATAATAAATTAGATTCTTTTTTTTCTTCTTCTATATTTTCATTTTTTATTTCATTTTTATTAAGTATTTCTTTTAAATTTGATTTATTCATTTTCTAAATTTTAATTTAAAAAAAATTTATTTTAATATGGGAAAAATACTATTATCTATTTAATAAGAATTATATTTTTATTTTTTAAAATCATAAATTTTATTTTTAAATAATAGAAAAAAATGATTAAAAAAGAAGAAAATTCACAAAAGCAAAATTTAAAAAATTATTCTTCAAATATAAACAATTCTCTTCAACTGAATAAAAAAGATAATATAACTTTTAAAAAAACTAAACCGTCATATTCAGAAAAATTTAAAGATAAATTAAAATATGTTTCTACTAATATTGGTTTAAGTTCTGGAAGTGAAGGAAGTTATTCAAACTTATATAAAAATTCAGGAATAAAAATTTATAATGATGATATATGTAAACATTTATATAATATTGAAACAAATAATAAAATTAATTTTTTTATAAGTAATAGATTTAAATTAAATAATAAATCTAGAAATTATTTTTCTCCTAATAAAAATTCCGATTTAAAAAAAAGTAAAACTCAAATTTCAAAATCAAATTTTAATTCACCAAGAAGAGAAATAAATTATAATTTAAATAATAAAAAACCCACAAAAATTGATTTAAATATAAATGAAAATAATAATAATAAATTAAATAATGAAACGATTGATAAAGATGAAATAATAAAATTACAAATTAAATCTAATGATGATAAAATAAGAAATTTATTACTTTTATCAGAAAATAATTCATTAAACTTTGATAAACAAATAGAAGATTTATATAAAGAATTATTTGAAGTAAATGAAATTAAAGAAGTTGATGAAGAAGAAGAAGGTAGTTTAATGGGTTCTAAAAATCCAAGTAAACAATTATTTAATGTAAATAATAATCAATCTGAAAATATTTTATTATTAAATCGCAAAAAATCAGAGAAAATATTGAAAACAATTCATGATTTAAATATTATTGATAATAATAAAGAAATAAATAATTTATGCCATAAAGAAATTAAAAAAAAATGTAAATCAAAAGAAAAAAATAATTCTCATAATATTAATAATATAAATCCAATAAAAGAAAATTCAAAAGATAATTCTTTAATAAAATCAAAAAGGAAAAAATCACATCATCGAAAATCAAAAACAATAGAAAATTTATATAAAGAAAACACAAATAATAAAATTTTAAAAAAAGCAATATATGAAAATAGTAAAATAGAATATAAAAGAATTCAAAAATCTTTTAATAAATCTTTTAAAGAAAATAATAAATCAAATTTAATTAAAAAATCTTCTTCAAATGAATCAATTGAAACTTTTGAATCTTCTCAAAAACCAAATAAAATAATTTCTGAAAAAGAATTTGTATATAAAAATGAGTTTAAAATTTGTAAAAGTAATAATAATAGTTTTCATTCTTTTTTAGATAATGAAAAAGAGAATTCTAATTTAATTTATAAATCAAAACAAAAAAGTTTAGATAAAAAATGTTTTAATGGATTATTTAAAAATGAAATTGAAAATGATAAAAAATTATCCTCGAAAAATAATGAAAGAAAAAAAAGAAAAAATGAAAAAATTAAAAATATAAAAAAACAAATTCCAGTTCCAGTTTCTTTTAAAAATAGTAATAATCGTCCTCAGAGTGTAAACAAAATTTCTTCAAGAAATTATAATTTTTAAATCAAAAAAAAGGAAAAGTAATTATCCAATAATAAAAAGGAAAAAGAATTTACTCAAATACTTGAATTTAATAACCATCATTATTATATAATAAAAATAATTGTATGATTATTGAGAACCCTATTTTTTAAATATGATATTTAGAATTTTTAATCCTTCTATTGAAAATATTTTTATTATAAATAGCAAATACTAATATTAAACATTTAAATTGATTTTAAATTTTATTACAAGAAAAAAAATTAAAATAATTTAAAATAAAGTGAAAAAATTAAAAAATGTCAGAATCATCAATTCATGATAAATATAAAACAATATATTCAATGAATCAAAATTCTACATCAGAAATGCTTATTCAAAATGGAGGAAATATATTTTCAAAATCTAATAATAATAAAAATAATATTAAACGTCTTTCAAATTCAAATTCTTACCGAAATATTTTTCCTCCAATTTTATATGATTCAAAAATAAATAATTTAGAAATTAAAATTTCTAATTTAGAAAAATTATATTATAACCTTGAAAATAAAATAAAAGGAAATGAAAAAAATTTATTATCAAATAATAATAATAATATAACTTTAAATGAATTAGAAGAGAAAATATTAAAATTAGAAAATTTATTATCAAAAGAAGAATATATGAAAAATAATAGAAATGAACAAGAAATAATAATATATAAAAATATATTAAATAAATTTACAAATAAAATATCAGAAGCAGTAAAAATAGAAGTTTCAGCTCGTTTTGAAGGAGATATAAAAAATAAAATAAATATTGATAATTATAATAAAAATTATAAAAATGAAATTGAAAATTTAAAAATTAATTTTGAAGAAATTTTAAATGAAATAAGAAAAAATATTTCTAATATTTCAAATGAATGTTCTGAAAGAACTCATAATGTTTCTAATTATGTTGATATGAAAACAAAAGAAATTTTAAATAATAATGAATTTATCAATTTAAAGAATTTTGTTAATCAATTATTATTACAAATTAAATCTAATTTAATCACTCAAAAAGATCAAAATTCTGTTTTTGAAAGTCGTTTATTAAATTTAGAAAAATTTATTATGAAAATTAAAAATGATGTTTATAATTTTATTGCTAAAATTGAAGAAAGATTAATTAATAAAATGAAAGATATAAAAATATATTTTGATGTTAATATTAAAAATGAAAATAATAATATAAAAAAAAATTTAATTATTTTCAATAAACTTTTTGAAAAAAAATTTCTTTTTTTATCTGACCAAATTTCTCAAACTAGAATTTTAATAAATGAAGAATTTAATAGAGTAAATAAAAGAGAAATTGAAAGATTTGAAAGTTTAATTAATGATATGGAAAATATTTGTCGTAGAATTTATCAATATGAAGATATTTTAAAAAAATATGATAAAAGCAATAATGACCTTAAAAATCAAATTAAACAAAATTTTATTGATTTAAATTCAAAATTAAATATTTCTTTTGTTAATAAAAATATACTTAATAATATTAACAAAGAAAAAAAAAATGAAAATAATATATTTTATAATGATGACAAAAAAGTAAATCAAAAAATAAATGAATTGGAAAATAATATTAAGAATATTAATAATATTATAAATAAAATTGGTAGTATATATGAAAATGAAAATATTATAAAAGAAGTTCAAAATAATAAAGAAGATATAATTAAAGTTAAAAAAATGTTGAATTCAATTAAAAATAAAAAAGTGAATTTTTCAGAAATAAATGAGAACACCGAAAAAATAAAAAATGAAATTCTAGATAATGAAAACAAAGACTTAAAAAAAAATAATATAAAACAGCCTAAAAATATTTTAACTAAAGATAATGAGAATAATAAAAATAATATTGGTTTCGATGAAAATAATAATATTATCAATGATAATAATAAAGATAATTTTAATAATGAAAAAGAAAATGAAAATGAAAATAATAATAATATAGAAAATATGAAAAACAAAATAGAAAATAATAATAAAAATGAAGATGGTAATATTAATAATTCTACAAATAATAATAATGAAAAGAAACTAAATATAAATAATAATAATTTAGAAAATAAAGATAATGATAATGATAATGACAATGACAATGATAATGACAATGATAATGATAATGATAATGATAATGATAATGATAATGACAATGATAATGATAATAATTCACATAATGAAAAAAAAGATTTATCAAAAAAAAATTTAAATATAAAAGATAGTCAAAATATTAATCCTTTGAATTCAAATGAAGATAATAATGATAATATGAATTATAAAGAAGAAGAAGAAGAAGATTCAAAATTAAATATATATAAGAATAAAAAAAAATAAGAAAGAAGAAAAAGATAATAAAAAAAATAATAAATTTGATGAATTAGATTTCGAAGAAGATGAAGAAGAAGATAATAATTATAAAGGAGGAGAACTTAAAAAAAATTATGTTTCATCAAATAAAGATATTTCTTCTCTTTTAAAATTAAAGAAGAAAAAAAAAAAAAAAGAATAAAAAAATAAAGAAAATATATATTTTAATTTGAATTTTTTATATATTTAATTTTTAATATTTAGAAAAAAAGTAAATAATTTAAATAAAACTATAAGCACTTAATTTATTTTCTCCAATAGAGCAAATAAAATTAGCATCATCAGAAACTCCAATATCCCAAAGAATATTATCTTTTCCTTCACTTAAAGTAGCAAAACAAATATTATTTTTTTTAAAATCAAAAGCTTTAATATTTCCATCAAAAGAACAAGTAAAAAGAATTTGTTTATTCTCATTAAAAATCATTTGTGAAATATAATCATTATGACCAACAATAGGAGACATTAATTTATAAGTTTTTAAATCAATTAAATTAATATGTAAATCATCACTTGCTGTTAATAAAATATTTTTTTCTTCATTAAAAGCTAAACATCTAACAATCATACAATGTTCTTCTATTTTTTTTTCTATTTTTGAATTTTCTAAATTGATAATGTGAACAGAACCATTTGAATTTCCTACTGCTAATTTATTATTTGGAAGAAAACAATATGAATATATAAATCTTGAATTATTTGATATTTCTTTTTCTTTATTTGAATCATTTGTGTTATATAATATTATATTGTATGAACCTGTTACTAAATATTTATTGTCTTTTGATAATGAAAATTTCCAATTTTTTAAATTTCCTGGTTTAAATGTTTGAAGTAAATCATATTTATTTTCTTCTGTTGAATATTTTTTTATTTGATATTCATAATCACTTGTATATAAAAATTTTCCATCTTTTGAAAATTTAGAATATATAAAATCATCTTTTGATTCTATTATTTCTTTATTTTGAGGTATTAATTCTTCTTCTTTTGATAAGAAATTTGATTTTGAATATATATTACATTTATTATTTGTACATATTACTATATCTGAATTTAAAGGAGATATATCTATTGAATAATTTTCTCCTTCTGTATATTGGAAATTTGGGTTTATTTCTAATTGTTTGAACATATATTTATTTAAATAATAAAAAAACAATTATCAATTTTTAAATTTTTTATTATCAATTTAAATATTAATAAATCAAAAAATTTCTCACTTTACATTGATAATATAAACATTTAATGAAATTTAAATACTATTAAATAAAATAAATAAAAAACATTAATTTAACTTATTAATAACACATTAAATCAATAAATAAAATTATATTATATATAAAAAATAAAAAAAGAAGAATAACATATAAAAAACAAAAGAAAAAAAAATAACTTTTTTTTTAACTCATAGAAACATTTCGTAAAATATCATCTTTATATTTTTTAATTTCATCTCTGATATCACATTCAAAATTAAATTCAATCATATCAGTAGCAATAGTGACTAAAATTCTTCCTAAATGTAATAAAGATTTATCATTATTATCATCACCCCAAAAAGAAGAAATTAAAATACCATTATCTTTTTGTAATATAAAATTTTGTTGCATATTATCAACAATAATAATTTTAGTTATATTTCTTCCAATTAAACTAATATCTTTAACAATATTGTTGTTAACAATAGAACAATGATTCCTATATAATCTATAATTAAAATATTTTCCTCTGTTATTTTCAATAACATCTAAAATAGGGTCTGCATAAATTTGAGTTGCTGCTGTAAATATAATTATTTCATAATATTCTTTTACTAAGTTTAAAAAATTATATATGAAAGGTCTTAATCTTAAAATTCCTTCTTTTTGATAATTATTTATATATATAAATGACATTAATGTTTCATCTAAATCTAAAACTAAACTTAATTTTTTTTGAGGCTTTGTTTTTATGAAATAATCATTTATTATTGGGTTATTATATTTTGTTGATGAAAATAACAATGAACCTCCTTTATTATTTATTTTAAGAATATTTGACATAAATATTTTATTTATTATATCTGAATTATATTCTATTAAATTTTTATATATTGTTATTATTTTTGGATTTATTATTTGAATTGATGTGTTTATTAAATGGGAGATATATTTATTTAATGATTGTAAATTTTGTTCAATTTCAGAAAAATAAAATTTTTTATTGTTTATTTTATTTATTATTATTTCTTTTAATTGTTCTACCCATTTACTATTTAAATATTCTTGTTTTATTCTAGAAATTAAATATTGACAAATATTAAGATAATTCTCATAATTTATAAATAATATTTTTTCTATTATTTCTATTAATTTAATAAAAAATTTTGAATTAAATGATAAATCATAAATTAACATAATACTAATTAATAATAATGAATTATGATAAGTAATAATATTTTTATTGTCTGATTCACTAAATAAATAATCACAATTTCCTTTTAAATTACAATTAAAATAATAATTCCACCATTCATAACATGATTTATTTATAACATTAATATTTTTTTCTTGAATATTTTTAATTAATTTATTAAATTTATCTTCAATCATAATTAAATCTTCAATATTTAACATTAAACCTAATTCATTTTTATTATTAATATTATTAATATTAATATTCTTACTATTATTAACTGTATTAAAAGAATAAAGATTATTAGAATCAATAAAATTAAAAGTTCTACTTGAAATAGGAGATTTGTTTCTTTTTAAAACAATATTTTCAAAAGGATTTTCAATTTTTCTTGTTGTTTGGATTGTTTTATTTCCAGTTTTTGTAAAAAAATCATTTTGAATGAAATTATTATATTTTGATTTATTTTGTTCATAATGAGATAATTTTTGGCTTTTATTACCGTTGTCTCCACTGAATGATATTGTATTAAAATAATGTAAATTATTGTTTCCTATAATAATATTATTTAAATCATTTTTCCCTTTTACTGGAGTTGTAATTGGAGAAGTTGTTGAAGTTGTTAAATTTTCTTTATCAATATTATTATTGTTTAAACTTTTTTCTTTCTTTTTATTATTTATTTTCTCTTTTGATTTTTCTCTTATTTTATTTAATGAAGAATCTTTCCTTAAAGAAGATTCTTTATATATTATTTTTCCTTTTAATTTATTTATTGCTTTTAAAGGAGTTTTTTTAATTGTTTTTTGAGGTGATTTTATATATTCTTTTTTAATTGTATTAATATTATTACTTTCAGTATTTGATATACATAAATTTTTTTTTTTAGATTCTTTTGATTTTAAGTTAATATTATTTTCATCTTTATTATTATTGTAATATATTTTAAGAGATTGATGAAGAGTTTTTATTTGTATTATTTTTTTTGGATTTTTTATTAAATTTAAATATTCTGATTTTGACATTTGGTTTTTGCTTGATTTATTTAATAACTTTGTATATTCTCTATATGTGGAGTCCATATATAATAATCTATTGTTATGATTTTTAATATAATAAAAAATTATATATAATTTAAAGAAATTAGTTTTTAATTTTATACTTTCTTTTTTTTTAAAGAAAAGTAATTTATTATTTATAAATATTTTTTTAATCAATTATATAATTTATTTTTCTTTATATTTTATTTTTAATTGAATTCTTCTAATAATTCATCACCAATTAATTCACAAATTGCTTCAATTGCCTCTTCTTCTTCCTCATCAATTAATAATTGTTTTATTTTTTCATTCATAATTTTGTTTATTTTTGTTTTTAAAATTTCATCATCCCAAAAATTACCATATGAATAATCTTCTTCAAGTTTTTTTTTTATTGATTTAATAATATAATTAGACAATAAACTTTTATTTGAGTTATTTTCTTTTTTTTTAATTTCTGTTTTATTTATATTATTATGATAATTATTATCATTATTAATATTTTCATTATTATCACTCACATCAGATTGATTTTTTATTTTGAAATTTTCATTATTATTATCATAAAATTGGTGAAAATTATTTTCATTTAAGTAATTAGTATTAAAATTTTTAATTTGACTTTTATATAAATTCTCATTTCTTTTAACTTCATGTACATTGTCTAAATGACTTTTCCACAATATTTTTTTTTGATTTTCATTTTGAATATTTTGATTTTTTGGATTTTTTTCTTCATAATTTTCATTTTGTTTATTTTTATTTAAATCATTTAATACATTAAATTCATCACTTTTAGGAGTATTATAAATTCTTTTTCTTTTAATAGGTTTATAATCATCAATTAAACTTGAATCCTGTTTATTTGATTCTTTAATAATTAAATTTAACAAAAACTGATTTTGAATAATAAAATTATTATTCAAATTATTTGGAAAACATAATTTTAAAGGAAAAGAAATTTGAATATTTTCATTTTTAATTTTATTTAAATTGACATTAATAGGAATTGAAATTTTTTTTTGAGGTAAAATTTCTTCATTATTATTTATTATTGATTTAATTTCAATCATATTTGATTTACCATAAATAAAAGATTTTTTTGGCCAAGGTAAATTTCCATTATTAATTAAATTTATTTTAAATGTAAAATTTTTTAATTGCATTATTTTATCATATGAATAATTAATTGTATAATTTTCTTCTATAAAATTACATTGATAAAATTGATTTTCTTCTTTTTCTTTTAAATTTGCAAATTTTACATTTTCATTTTTTAGTTCAATAATTTCTTGTTTTAAATTTATAAATTCTTTGGAATAATTTTCTATTTTTTTTGTTAAATTTCCTATTTGGTTTTCTAAACTAATATTTTTCTTCACCAATAAATTTATCTTTTCATTAAATTCATTTTTCATTTCTTCCAACAAATATTTATTATTTTCTGTAACATTTGTATTTTGATTCTGTATAATAGCAAAAAGTTTTTCAACTGGTGCTAATCGATTATTTAATGTTTCATCTAATCCAACTAAAAAAGTTTTTATATCATTAATACTTTTTTTAACAGATTTTGTCACATCTATTTCTTTTTTCGTTTCAACAGAATTATCTTTTTTTATTTTTTCATTCTCATTTTTATCTGATATTTTTTCATTGGATAAAACAGAATTATACATTTTTCTATTATTATTATTATTGTTTTGTAAATTATCTTCTGATAATATATTATAATGAACCTGATTTACCTGTGAAAACTTTAATTTATTGTTTTTCTTTTTTTCTTTTAATTTTGATTTTAAAACAAATATTATTTGATTATTCTCATTTACATTTAAATTTTCGTTGTAGTCATTTTCATTTTCAATTGAAATTTCATCTCCTTCATCTAATTTATATATTTTCAAAGTAGATATTTCTTCTTCTGACAGTTCTAATAATTTATAACATTGATTTAAAAATTCTTGGTATTTATATATTTCATTTATTTCAACTTTTTTATCGAAGTAATTTAAGATTATTTTTTTTTTATCATTCATTTTATATTGTTTAAAAAGAATTAAATAAATGAATAAAATATCACTATTTATGATTTTCTTTTTATTTATATTTATATTTGGTAATATTAATTTTTGAATTATATAAATTTATTATATTAACAAATTAAAAAAAAAAAAAAAAAAGTTGATGTAAATTTAATATAAAATTCAAATGAAATTTTTATAAATTACTTTAATA
>JAEEGI010007239.1_pt1 | contig 24874 bp, 19 predicted proteins | sample 8958751 | NCBI WGS metagenome assembly JAEEGI01 (sample SAMN16246545, study PRJNA631951) | gut metagenome | biome: gut microbiome; feature: rumen; material: KS-attached | host: Bos | place: Iran: Karaj | collected 2018-10
CTTGATGGACATACTTTTTTTGTATCTCATGGTCATCATTATTATGTGAGCATGGATTATGAGAGTATCAGAAGCGAAGGAATTGCCAGAGGGGCGGATGTAATAATTTTTGGACACAGTCATAAACCTGTTGCAAAAAAAATAGATGATGTATATTTGTTTAATCCTGGCAGCTTATCCTATCCGAGACAAGAAGGTCGAAGACCCAGTTATTTAGTGCTTTCTATTGATGATGACGGTCAAATAAAACATGAAATAAAGTACTTATAATTACGAAAAAAAACTTGTAAAAATAGTGTTGACATTTCCTTTCAAATCGTTATATAATACTTCTTGCGTTACGGCAAAAGGCAACACAACAAATCGGGGTGTGGCTCAGTTTGGCTAGAGCACCTGCTTTGGGAGCAGGGGGTCGCAGGTTCGAATCCTGTCACCCCGACTAAGTCGTAACGTAACACTTGCGGGTGTAGTTCAATGGTAGAACACCAGCCTTCCAAGCTGGATACGTGGGTTCGATTCCCATCACCCGCTTCGAGTTTTTTATAACTCGTTTTGACGTGTGTCCGTAGCTCAGCTGGATAGAGCAACGGCCTTCTAAGCCGTGGGTCGGGGGTTCGAATCCCTTCGGGCACACTTATTTTTTTGAAATCAAACCGTAATATGGTGGCTATAGCGTAGTTGGTTAACGCGCCAGATTGTGGTTCTGGAGATCGAGGGTTCGAGTCCCTCTAGCCACCCTTCAGAAATTAGTGCCGATGAGAATCGGCGTTTTTTCTTGAATATGCTATTTAAATAGCATAGAATTATAATTGTAGAAGCTCCAGCTAAATGTGGCTTAAGCTCTTACGATCTTGGGCTATCGCCAAGCGGTAAGGCACAGCACTTTGACTGCTGCATACGACGGTTCGAATCCGGCTAGCCCAGCTAAGCGATGGATTTACTACGTCGCTATTTACAATGAAATATGGGATACTAGCTCAGGTGGTAGAGCACTTGACTTTTAATCAAGTTGTCGGGGGTTCGAATCCCCCGTGTCTCAGTAATAATCCTTAGCTTCATGAGAGGTTAGGGATTTTATTATTTTTGCGGGTGTGGCGGAATTGGCAGACGCGCCAGATTTAGGTTCTGGTGGGCGACCGTGCAGGTTCAAGTCCTGTCACCCGCAGGATAAAGAAGGCTTTCCATGGTTCCATGGAAAGCCTTCTTTGATCTTAAGTAGATGCTCTTTCTATTATTCTACATGGAAGTCTGATTTCACCGCGTAGAACATTGGGTTTATTTTCAATACGCGCGATTAAGCTTTCTGCAGCAGTGTAACCGATGTCATAGAGTGGTGGCTCTATTGTAGAAAGCTGTGGCCGGCATACAGTAGAAAGCTCTCTGTTATCGAAGCCGATAAGAGATAAATCTTTTCCTACTATGATATTTGCCTCAGAACAGGCATCCATTATTCCCATTGCCATCTCGTCGTTTTGAGAGAATATGGCGGTCACGTTAAGCTTTAAAAGCTCCTTGGCTGCGTTATAGCCGCTGTCTCTGGACCAATCCCCTTTCATACATAACTTTGGATTATATGGAATATTATTATCGTAGAGGGCTTCCTGGTATCCGGTAAGACGCCATCTCGCGTGAGCGCTGCCTGTTTTACCGGTTACAGTGCCTATTTTTTTGTGACCTTTTTTGATCAGTAGAGTTACTGCATCATAAGCTGAGTGTTCATCATCATACAGAATGGATGGTATAGCAAGCGAAGATGATATGCAGTATGCGCATACAAATGGCAGGTCGTTATCATAGACGCTAGGAATAATACGATGAGAATGACAACCTACATATATAATACCGTCAACCTGCATGGATTCCATGTGTGAGATGGCGTTATTTTTGATTTTATTATAGGTGTCCTGATCTACGTCGGGATCGATTTTCAACTGGTTGATTCGAAGGTTTTCAAAAATATACCTATAATCATGCTCTTCGCAGAAAGAACCTATGCCATCGACTACAGGAGGGGTATTAAAAACAGTAAGGTCTTCAGCCAAAATGCCAATTGTTCTGCTATTCCCTTTTTTGAGTGTTCGGGCATAAAGATTTGGATGATAATTAAGATTTGATGCTATGTCCAAAATCCTTTTGGCGGTTTCTTCGCTGATGTTGCCAGTCCCGTTTAGAACTTTTGAAACTGTGGCCACAGAAACATTAGCTCTAGTGGCGATTTCTTTCATATTTGCCAAGGTATTTCCTCATTTCTTTGAGACAACATAAATAATTACATATTGATGGTAAACGTTTTCTTGTAAAAAAACAACCAAAAATATTGCTGAATTATTATTAAAAATAGCTATTTACAGAAAAATAGTCGAGCTATAGAATTTATTTAAGGTAAACGTTTACCTTAAGAAAAATAAAACGATACTCGTATATTATTGGGGATATTTGGATGTTATAAGAGAAAAGAAAACGTTAACCCATGAATGCGGTTCATGAAAAAAGGTAAAGGGGATTTACATGGGAAGAGATATTCGACCAATTAAGCTTCAGCATATTACAATTACTGACCCCTTGTTTGGCCATTACATCAAGAAAGTTGGAGATGTGATGTTGGAACATCAATGGAAAATCCTCAACGATGAAGTGGAGGATATGGAGCCTACAGGATGTTTGCAGAATTTTAAGATTGCTGCCGGTCTAGAAAATGGTGAAAGAATAGGGGTTGTATTTCAGGACACTGATCTCTACAAATGGATTGAATCAGCTTCATATTGTATTGCTAGTGGCGTTAGAAAAGAATTTGAAAAGAATATTGATGAGGTGGTAGAAATACTTGAAAAAGCCCAGGATGATGATGGGTACCTTAACACCTTTTTTCAGATCAACAATCCTGAAGGAAAATGGACAAATCTTGTTGAAGGACACGAATTATATACCTCTGGACATATGATAGAAGCGGCAGTTGCTTATTATCAGGCAACTGGAAAGGACAGATTCCTTAATGTGGTAATTAAAAATGCGAATCTCATATGCAGAATTTTTGGTAATGAAAATGGTCAAATTCACGGAGTTCCTGGGCATGAGGAAATAGAACTAGCCCTAGTTAAGCTGTATTATTTAACAGGTGATGATAAATATAAAAAGCAGGCAGATTATTTTGTAAGACAAAGAGGGCAGGAGCCCAATTATCTGCAAGGAGAAATTGCTTCCAGAAAAACTCCGCAGTTTTTTCCTGAGTTTAGTAATTACTCGATGATTTATGCTCAGGCGGATAAGCCTCCGGTCGAGCAGTCCGATGCTGAGGGACACGCAGTTAGAGCAACTTACCTGTATAGTGCCATGGCAGATCTGGCGATGATTGAAGAAGATATGGAAATGGAAAAAGCCTGTGATGCACTTTGGAATAGCATGGTTAATCGCAGAATGTATATAACAGGCGGAATTGGAAGCAGTGGATTTTTGGAGTGTTTTACAACTGATTATGACCTGCCAAATGCTACAAATTATTGTGAAACTTGTGCATCCGTTGGGGTGATGATGTTTGGTCAAAGAATGGCAGCTCTTAAGGGCAATGCTTTATATTATGACACTGTGGAGAGGGCGCTGTATAACACAATACTTGCAGCTATGAATCTGGATGGGGATAGATACTTTTATGTAAATCCGCTGGAAATGATTCCTGAGTTTTGTACCAAAGATACATATATGAATCATGTAAAGCCAGAGAGACAAAAATGGTTTAGCGTAGCCTGCTGTCCTCCGAACCTGGCAAGGACATTGGCCTCATTGGGACAGTACATATATGCGATGGATGATGAAGAGATTATAATAAATCAATTTATATCGTCAAACATAGAGCTAGCGATAAATGGGTCAGATATGAAATTGGAGCTTTCGTCAGCTCTTTTACAAAAAGGAGAGGTATACATTAGGAGTGAAGGAAAGGAGGGGATAAAGCTTAAGATAAGAATTCCAGGTTATGCTAATAATCCAGAGCTTAAGCTTGATGGAAAAAAAGTATCCTTGGAAGAGCTTAATAATTATGCGGTATTAGATATCCCAAGTGGGATGCATGAAATTACTCTTTACTTGAATAACCATCCCAAGCTGTTAGCGGCAAATTCGAGAGTACGGGCTGATGTAGGGAAGGTTGCAATGGTAAATGGTCCGATGGTCTACTGCCTTGAGGAAATAGACAATGGGAAAAATCTGACTGAATTATATGTAAATGCTGATACTGTATTTGAAGAAATGAAGCCGCTTGATTGTTTTCCAGGAGAAGTGCCGATTTTCTGCTATGAAGGAGCAAGAGTCGACACACCAAAGGTAAAAGATGATGTGCTATATGGAGAGGCTCTTTTTGAGAAGAAACCGGTAAAGATAAAAGCGGTCCCATATGCATTTTGGAACAACAGGGGCATAGGCGAAATGAAGGTTTGGCAAAATGTTTTAGTGTAACTAAAAATGTAAGCATAAAAAGGAGGATTTAAGGGGATGCAAAAGAAAAGATTGTTCAGCGCAGCGTTAACAATGGTTACTACGACAGTTATACTATTGTCAGGATGCGGCGCGACTAGCGAAACTAGTGTGATGGAAGAAGGACAGAGTACTACATCTACTATTGAGTCCGCTTCTACACCAACTGCTTCGTCAACTGAGGAGGCAAAATCAGAGAAAGTTCATATTACCTACGCACAGTGGGGAAATGAGACAGAAACAGCGGCTACACAGGCAGTAGCAGATAAGTTTAACCAGTCACAGGATGAGATTGAAGTTGAAGTTATCAAAATTGATCATGATACCTATGTTACCAAGCTTAATGCTATGGCAACTGCAGGAGAGCTTCCTGATACAGCTATCATGAGTGAAGCAGGAGTTCTTAAATTTGCAGAGAATGGTCTTCTTGCAGATATCAGTTCAATGTACGGGGAAGGCGATTCTAAGCCACTTGATTCTATTACATTTAAGTATCAGGGAACACCTGTAGCATATTCTGCAGCCAATGAAGTACTGAACCTTTGGTACAATATAGATCTTCTTGAAGAGGTATGTACAGCTCAGGGACTTGATATTTCTGAATTTACACCTCCTGCAAGTGCTGATGATGCATGGGATTGGGATACATTTGTAAAGGTCGCACAGACACTTACAGTTGATATCAACGGAAATAATGCGCTTAGTCCCGATTTTGATCCATCAAATGTTGATATTTATGGATGTACTGTTAACACTCTCCCATGGCAGCTTGAAGTGTGGGCAAAGAGTAATGGCGGTGGATACTTTAGTGCCGATGGTTCTGCATGTACGATCAATGATGCAGCTACAGTTGAAGCACTTCAGAAAATAGCTGACCTGTCAGAGGTTTATCACTGTGCACCTCCAGTAACAAGCGCAGCAAATGCACTTGAATCATCACTTGGATCCAAGAAGGTTGTTATGGCAACAGATGGTACCTGGAATGTTGGTACCTTCCTTGGCCCATCTGCTGACTTTAGATATGGTGTAGGAGTTCTTCCATACATGAAAGAGAAAGTAACAATCTGCACAGGAGGGCCAAATGTTGTGTTTGCAACAACCGAGCATCCTGAAGAAGCTATGACATGGCTTAAGTGGTATTATCAGGAAGAAAACAGCTGGTCACTTATAGAGGCTGGAACATGGATGCCTATTCTGGATAAGTGGTATACAGATGCTGAGTATACTGATAAATGGATCAAGAATCCTAACTATCCTGAGTATGATATGTACAAGAATGCTGTAGTTGAATATGCCAAGAATAATTCACAGTCAACAGCATGGTATTATGTAAATGCAACAGATGAATTCAATGCGACACTTGATTCTGCTTTCTCAGCTGTTTGGTCAGGGGATCAGACAATGCAGGAAGCTATTGATGAGTATTATGAAGAGTTGAATGATATATTCTCAAGCAATAACTAATTATGGAGTCCTGCGGGGGGAATCCCCGCGGGATTATCCAAGGGGGGATCACGATGGACGTTGCAAGCTTATATGAGATTGGGGAAAAGAGAAAGATGGCTAAGAACAGCGAAAAGGTAAAGAGAAAGAATACCAGATCTGCTTACAACAAAAGTGAAGAAAGATGCGCATATCTTTGCCTTATTCCTGCGTTTATGGGAATTACATTTATAAGCTATCTTCCTACTATAGCGGTTTTTGTTCTGAGTCTTTTTAATTACAATGGTCTATCAACTCCTGAATTTGTAGGAATAGATAATTATGCGCGTATATTTACCAAGGATGTGTATTTTGTCAGCGCGGTAAAAGCAACGCTGCAATATGCATTTTATGCCGTTATAAGCGCAGTCGTTTATTCTCTTATAATTGCCCTTTTACTTAACTCGAAAATATTTGGAAGAACCATTTTCCGTTCTATTTTCTTTATACCATATCTGCTCCCGGCTATAGGTGTTTTCAAGGGATGGCAGTGGCTATATGAGCAGAATTATGGACTCTTTAATTTTATCTTTAGAATGCTAGGAATCCCGCCTCAGAGATTTCTCGATAGTCCTAGCCAGGTAATCCCGTCACTTGTTCTGATAGCAGTTTGGGCAAGCGGAAACCTGATAGTTATTTTTCTTGCGGGGCTTCAAAATGTGCCGACAGTTTATATGGAGGCTGCGCAGATTGATGGAGCAAACTCATGGCAGAGATTTTGGAATATTACGATTCCATGTATCAAACCTATTATATTTTATAATGTTCTGACTGCGCTGATAACGCACTTGCAGGTTGTAAATCCGGCGCTGGCTCTTACAAATGGTGGCCCTGCCAAGAAGTCTATGTTTTTGTCTTATGTAATTTATATGTATGGATTTGAAAAAAACAAGCTTGGCTATGCCGCTGCATATTCAGTATTATTCTTTGTGCTAGTGGGAATTTTTACAGCGATTTTATTTATTACACAAAAAGATAGTATTTTTAGCGATGAAAACTAAGGTTTCCTGGAGAGATGATTATGACTGGAAAAGAAAAAAGACAACTATTTCAAAAAGCAATAGTTACGATAATTGCTCTGTTTTTTGCATTTCTCACGCTGCTTCCAATCTGGTGGATCTTTAGATCATCGCTTATGAGTGTAGCACAGGTTAATGCATATCCACCGGCATTTATTCCTTCTGAATGGCTGTGGTCTAATTACGAAAAAACTTTGGAAACGTTTAAATACTGGACGTACTTTTTTAATACATTTCTCATAATTATTCCTGCAGTTACATTTGGCGTGGTAACAGCTATTTTTTGCGGATATGCCTTTGCAAGACTCAGATTCAGGGGGAAAAATTTAATATTCAAAATATGTGTAAGCACAATTCTTTTGCCAGGAATGGTAACGCTTATTCCGCTTTATATAATGTGGACTAAGATATTTGGCCTTGGGGACACCTATTGGCCACTAATTTTACCATATTTAACTGGTGGCGGTTTCTTTAATATCTTTTTGATAAGACAGTTTCTTATGACTATTCCAAGAGATCTTGATGAAGCGGCTTCAATTGATGGAGCAAGCCGTATGCGCATTTTATGGACCATACTTGTTCCGGCCATAAAACCAGCGGTTGTAGTGGTTGGAATGATGCTTTTTATTCAGATCTGGAATGATATGCTTCAACAGATTATATACATTAACAGCATGAGTAAGTTTACTTTTGCAATCGCTCTTACGAATTTTACCGGATCTTTTGGAACCAACTGGCCAATGGCAATGGCTGCTACCTTTATGACAATTTTGCCGGGTATAGTTATATATATATTCGGGCAAAAGAGCTTTGTAGAAGGAATTGTTTTAACAGGAATGAAAAACTAGTATTAAGTTAAAAGACTATGTTTCCACTTGCCGGAGTAGTATCTGATTGTGGGAACAAGGCAGCCACAGGCCCAGGAAAATGGAGTTGATATCCATATGCCTGTGGGACCAAGGAATGGAACGGCTATGTAGGCAAAGAGAATTTTCCCACTAAGCTCAGCAATACCTGCAATCATACAAGTATTAACATCGCCGGCTCCGCGTATTACATTTTGATAGCTTTGCATTATAGCGCAGATAAGATAGGCTATGCAGACAATTGAAAGATACTCTGCACCTGTCTTGGCTGCGTTTTTATTTGCGTTTGTATCGATGAATATGTTTATTATTGAGAATCTGTAATAATATGCGCAGATAGCAATAATGGCTGCACTTGTCACCATGATGAACATCGACCTAAGCAATGCTTTCTTTATCCGTTCATAATCTGGTTTTCCTATGTTCTGCCCGGTAAATACGCATAGGGCATTTCCGACTGAAAGAATTACCTGTATAGCAAGGGAGTCGACTTTAGATGCAGCAACATATCCTGCCATGGTATCTGCGCCAAAGGAGTTGATGAGTCTTTGGACGCTGATTCCTCCGAGGGTTATCATGCACGACTGTAATACAGAAGGGAGTGAAGTCTTTGCTATAAGTATGCAGATTTCTAATTCTGGAAGGAGCCTTGCTTTTTGGGTAAACCCAAGAAGCTTTCTGTTTTTATATAATACAAAAAGACATATTAATCCTGAAACGTACTGCGAGATAACTGTAGCAAAGGCGGCACCGGAGACCCCTAAATGGAGCACAATAATAAAGAAAAGATCAAGCCCAGTATTTATAAAAGATGCAGCAATCAGGGCATATAAAGGAGTCTTGGAATCTCCTGTGCTACGTAAGATAGATGATGCATAATTAAACAATACGGTGCCAGTTGAAAAAACAAAAATGATTCTGATATAGGATATAGAATATGGTAGTATATCATTTGGTACATTTAAGAGAAGAAGCATTTTTTCTGAAAAAACTAAGCCTAATGCTGACATCGTAAGCGCAAGTGCAAGCATGCTGTAAGCCATAGAGATTATGACGCGCTTTAATTTCTCGAAGTTTTTGCTGCCAAAGCATTGCGAAATAATAAGCCCTCCGCCATTTCCCATTCCAAGGGCTATGCAGAGTAATAAAAAAGTAGGTTGACCTGTTGCGCCAACTCCGGCCAGAGCGTCTGAACCGAGAGTTCTTGAGACAATTATTGTATCCACTATTGAATATAACTGCTGAAAAATACTGGCTATAAATAGTGGTATTGCGAAAAAAATGATATTTTGAGTAATATTACCCTTAGTCATATCTCTCATTTTTTATGCTCCTTGGTTGACGTATTCAAGTTTTTTAACACCTATATCGTATAAAATTTTGAATATTTAAGATGATGCATAGTGATATAATTATGTCTATAAGCGATTTATATTTTGGAAAACATCTTATTTTACGTGCGAGAAAATGATTGATAGTGATAAAAATGAGGGACATGGAATGGGAGAGATTTATTATGTACTAAACACTAACGCCTTGCCTCAGGTATCGGCGCTTGATAGCTGTGGTCAGCGTCCTCCCTATGTTCATTTCAAAAGAAAGTATCATGAATATATTCTCTACGTGATTACTTCAGGGGAGCTTTTTTTGAATGAGGAGGGAATAGAGTATCATTTAGAGGAAAATGACTGTATTTTACTCGATCCTACCAGAACTCATGTGGGCATCAGGACGTCATCGTATACTTTTTGCTATTTTCACTTTCTTCCTGGGTATGCAGGCAACAGGTATATGGAAGTGGACAAAAATTACCTGTTAAATCAGGGAGAAGTGCTTTTTCCCAAGATACATAGGATTTCAAATGATGAAACTATAAAGATCTGCCGAGAGCTTTGTGATAGAGTTCATGATATCAGCGTTGAAGGAGGTTTTCTAAAAAGGCAGAAGGCATCAGCTCTTTTGCATATGATAATGCTGGAAATTTCAGAGGATGCCAGGAATCAGGAGCATGGCCAAAAATATAATTCTAAGGGTTACCTTCTTACAGCAAAGGAGCTTGAAAGGTATATTAAAAGGCATTACATGGATGATTTTGATTCGGAGGGGTTAGGGGATAAGTTTGGATATAATTATGATCATTTGAACAGGCTCTTCAAAAAGGAAACGGGAAGTACCATATATCGTTATCTTGTTCAGGTCAGGTGTGAAGAAGCCCAAAAACTACTACAGACAGGATATTATTCTAATGAAGAGATTGCGGCAAGAGTTGGGTTTGCCGGAAGTGATCATTTGTCTCATGTATATAAAAAAATATGGGGCTATCCACCAAGCTATGAGAATCGCAAAACTAATAGTAAATGATAAGATACATAGAGAGAAGAGAAAACTAATTAAAGAATGGGAAATGAAGTTCAAATGCAAAACAATAAGATAATAGAAGGATCTATATGGAAGAATATGCTGGGATATTTCTGGGCGCTTCTTTTGGGTGCTTTTTTTCAGCAGTTCTATAATACAGTAGATGCTATTATCGTAGGTAAAGCTGTGGGCAGTGATGCTCTTGCAGCTGTTGGCGGATCTGCAGCGATGGTAGTCAATCTTTTTGTGGGCTTTTTTATGGGGCTTTCATCAGGTGCTACCGTTGTTATTGCGCAGTTCTACGGCGCTGGTAGAAAAGAAGAGGTCAATAAGGCTGTTCATACTGCAATAGCCATGTCCATCGCTGGTGGCGCTCTGATAACCATTATTGGCATTTGGATGTCAAATTGGATCATCCATGCCATGAAGACTCCTACGGAGGTAATAGAGGCTTCTACGATCTATTTAAGGATATATTTCATCGGAATGATTGCTAATCTGGTTTACAACATGGGAGCAGGTATCTTAAGGGCCATTGGAGACTCCAAGAGACCACTCTATGTATTAATAGTCAGTTGCTTTGTTAATATCTTTTTGGATATTCTCTTTGTAATCTGGATGGGCCTTGGCAAAATGGGCATCAACCAGGGTGTAATGGGTGTAGCTATTGCTACAGTGATCTGTCAGATTATAAGCGCAGTTATCGTTGTAGTGATCCTGATGCGAAGTGAGGATTCCTACAAGCTTATTTTGAAAGAGATCAGAATGGATACTGGAATGCTCTCCAGGATTATTAGAATAGGCTTTCCTGCGGGCGTACAGACTACAATGTATACCTTGTCCAATATTCTGATCCAGGCGTCGATAAACGAGTTCGGTAAAGATGCTACGGCCGCCTGGGCTGCTTATGGTAAGATAGATGTTCTTTTCTGGATGACCATAGGATCACTTGGAACAGCAGTAACTACCTTTGCTGGTCAGAATTATGGTGCTGGTAAATATGATCGTGTTCGCAGCAGTGCAAGGCAGGCTTTTATAATTGCGGCTTCTATAACTATTCCTCTCAGCACTGTGCTCTACTTCTGGGGAGAGGGATTCTTATACATCTTTGTAAATGACAGTAATGTTATTCAGATAGGAATTCAGATGATCAAATTCCTGGCGCCTTTCTACTGTCTGTATATCGGAGTAGAAGTGTTCTCTGGAGTGCTCAGAGGAATGGGCTCAGCGCTTCTTCCAATGCTTATCACATTAAGTGGTATTTGCCTTTTGAGAGTGACGTGGATTTTGACAGTGTTCCCACTTCACAGGACCATAGAGACAGTGGAAATGAGCTATCCAATTACCTGGGGAACTACAACAGTTCTTTTCCTGATCTATTATCTGTACTATGTTAAGAAGCATAAGATAAAGGGAACTATGGATACAGGCGAATAAGACGAGAAGATTTGGAGTAAGGTTTTTATTGTGGAGCAAAGAGATGAAGTTTTGCTAACAGAATATGAGAATTGCCAGCTATGCCCGAGGAAATGTGGTGTGGACAGAACTACCACCATGGGTTTTTGCAGGGAAAAGAGTGATCTGCACGTGAGCAGGGCTGCGCTTCATATGTGGGAAGAGCCTTGTATTTCCGGAACTAACGGCTCGGGAACAGTCTTTTTTTCCGGCTGTAATATGGGGTGTGTCTTTTGCCAGAACAGGGCCATCAGTAGAGGACAGGTAGGCAAGTATATTACCGTAGACAGGCTTGTGGATATCTTTTTTGAACTGGAGGATAAAGGCGCTAACAACATCAATCTGGTGACAGGAGATATGTTCGTCCCTACTATCAGAGTTGCCATAGAAAAGGCCAGAAACAGGGGAATTAAGATCCCATTTCTTTTTAATACATCATCGTATCTGGAGCTGGAGACAGTAAAGAGTCTGGATGGGCTCATTGACATTTATCTTCCTGATTTCAAGTATATCAGGGAAGAGGATGCGGTTAGATTCAGTAAGGCACATGGATATGTGGATGTTGCCAAAAGAGCTATAGAAGAGATGGTAAGACAGTGCCCTGTGAGTGAATTTGAACCGGAGAAACGTTTGGAATTATCTGCGGCTGATGGGCTTGATATTATGAAGAAAGGCGTAGTTGTAAGACACCTTTTGATGCCGGGTATGCTGATTCAGGCCAAGATGATTGTTCGCTATCTCTATGAGAGATATGGGGATGGAATTTATATCAGTTTGATGAATCAGTACACCCCTAACGGAGAACTGTCAGAATACCCCGAAATTGACCGGAGAGTATCTGATAGGGACTATGACAGCCTGATAGATTATGCGGCCCAAATTGGAGTCGTAAATGGCTTTATGCAGGTTGGAGAGACAGCCAAGGAAAGTTTTATTCCGGAATTTGATTGTTTTGGAGTTTGAGACAGAAGCATATTATATAGAGAGTGTAGCTGATCATAGAATTAAAAAGGGCTTAGAGACTGGGATATTTCCATTTCTCTAAGCCCTATATTATTGCGTTTATCTATGATTCCTTAGTTGCCGGCAGAAACATCGGCAGGAACTTCGTTTACTACTGATTCTGTTGACTGAGCTGGAGCAGCTTGTGCAGCTGCATCTCCACCTGCTGCGGTAGCGGCTTCAGCGGCAGCAGCTTCTGCAGCGGCCTGAGCAGCCTGTGCTGCGGCAACAGCAGCGGCCTGTTCAGCAGCGATGATTCCCTCTATTCCAGGCTGAGTCATGAACTCAACTGTATGGTGACAAGTATTCAGAACTCGTGTCTGGTTACCTTCTTCGTCAGTAACTGTTGTGTATGCTGAGTTAGTAGGTGTGTAGTTGACAAAGCCTGACTGAAGAGCAGCTGGAACCTCTGGAGTGAGTTCAAATACGCCGGCAGCTTTAAATGGACAAAGCTCTGTTGCAGGGCATCCATCGATAGCGCACATTGTGCCTGAATAGTGAACATCACAACTTTCAGAAGGAACAGTTCCCTCTTCAAAATACTCTTGCATAAGAGTTCCGTTACACAAACCTTCAATAGGCTGTTTGCCTGATCTTGAGCAGACAGTAGCAACAACTATTCCTGAAGGCATTGAGAAGTTAGAAGCAGGAAGATTCTCGTGAATTCTTGCCATAACCTTTTTCCACATGGTCTTGGAGAGGTTCTTTTCTGCTGAGTCCTTCATGCTGACGTTATTGTCATAACCTGTCCATGTTGTAGCTGTATAGTAGTTGGTGTATCCGGCAAACCATACATCCTTATAATCTGTTGTAGTACCTGTTTTACCAGCGATTGCTGTTGTTCCGAAGTTAACGGAAGTAGCAGTACCAGCTGTTACAACATCCTGCATAGCGCTTGTGAGAAGGAATGCAGTAGTTTCTTTTAATACTCTCTTGGACTTGGCTTCTGTGTTGTCCAGAATAACATTTCCATCATGATCAACAACCTTGGTATAGAGCTTAGGCTCTACATATACACCGCCGTTAGCAATTGATGCATAAGCTGCGTTAAGTTCAAGGTTCTTGACACCATAGGTCAGACCACCGAGAGCGGTTGACTGCTGAATGTCAGAATATACCTTGCCATTGATTGTTGTTCCATCAGTGATAGTCGTAAATCCAAAGTTCTTGAGGTAATCATAGCCGAGCTGAGGTGTAATGAGTGTAAATGCCTCAACAGCGATTACGTTCATGGAATCCTTGATAGCAGTTCTAACGGTATTGAGTCCTCTGTATTCAGATCCCCACCAGTTCTTAACAAGTGTTCCGTTGTCGTAAGCAAATGGAGCATCATTAAATACTGTAGCAAGTGTAAGGCCTGCGCTGTCGATACCAGGAGCGTAGGTTGAAAGAACCTTGAAGGTTGAACCAGGCTGACGATAAGAGTCTGTTGCTCTGTTAAGGGTTCTGCTGGCTGTCTTCTGACCACGGCCGCCGACCATGGCAACAACATAACCTGTACTCTGCTCCTCGACGGTAATTGATACCTGAGGCTGTGGTACAAGGTTATATTTCTCACCAAGGACAGTATCGCCCTCTTTCATAACAGCTGCCTTATAATTCTCAATAGCTTCTTCTGCGGCTTCCTGTGAGGAATAGAGCATGTTGAAGCCTGTGATACTCTGTTTGTAGTATGCCTGGAACATCTCACTACTGTGATTTGTTACAGTTCCATCTGCTGATTGAACTGAAAGCTCATAAGTAAGGAGCCACTTTGTTCCAGATGGGTAGTTCTCCTCGTTCTGGAAAACATCATCACAGATTGCCTGAATATCAGGATCCTGTGTTGAATAAATCTTAAGACCACCACTATAAAGAAGTGTGTAAGCCTGAGTCTCGTTGTAACCAGCCTCGATGAGATCATCTAGAATATCATTGGTAAGAGCATCAACAAAGTAGGAGTTGATAGTTGTATCACCGCCTGTTTCCTGGTTGACGTTCTGGATTCTGGAATAAACATCATCAGTCATGGCTGCATCATACTCAATCTGAGTGATGAACTCGTGCTTGAGCATGTTCTTGAGAACCTTCATACGTCTCTCAGCGTTCTTGTCTGGATGAGTAATAGGATTGAAACGGCTTGGGTTCTGAGTAATAGCAGCAATAACAGCTGCTTCTGAAATGTTGAGCTCACTACAGGACTTGTTAAAGTAACGAAGAGAAGCTGCCTGTACACCGAGTGTGCTCTGACCAAGGTTGATGGTGTTGAGGTAGTTGAGGAGTATGTCCTCTTTGCTCATGCTCTTTTCGAGCTGAACTGCAAGGTACTGCTCCTGAATCTTACGCTTAACCTGCTGAATCTTACTCTCGTCTGTCCATCCTGAGAATACGTTGTTCTTAAGAAGCTGCTGTGTAATGGTACTGGCACCCTGTGAGAAATTACCAGAGGTAATACCTACTACACCAGCTCTGATAATACCCTGAATATCGATTCCGTTGTGATCATAGAATCTCTCATCCTCAATAGCTACGAAAGCTTTGGCAAGGTGATCAGGTATCATATCCCAGGTTACAGGAATACGGTTGGAATCAGTTGAAACCAGCTTGGCTATCTGATTGCCATCTGTATCATATACAAAGGTTGAAAATCCCTTAGGAGTAACACTGATGTTACCGATATCTGGAGCTGTATCACGGATTCCGTTGAAAACACCGATTCCTGCGCTTGCTCCGATGATCACTCCACCGATCATCACTGATAATAAAATATAGAAGCCAAAAAGACTTATCTTTTTGCCCCACTTATTAGTACCGGAGTTCAGGGCTCTTGCCTGTTCAACGATACCTCTTTTTCCATAATTCATATGTATCCCTCGCTGTAATAATGTGCTGTCGAAATGTGCCGCCAGGTTCATGCCCTAGTAACCCATCTTTGCATAATATAACATCTTATTATAGCACGCCTAGAAGGAAATGGAAAATATGGCTGCTGTGGGTGCGAGTTTTGACCCGTAGAATTCTTAGCCGCTTTACGAAGACCATGAATATCCGAAACTGGAGGCGACGAAAAAATCTTTATGAACGAGCTGAAGTTCTGTTATGTGGGCGGGCGCTTTTGTTGTGAATGGCAACTTGGGATTGTGCTATAATAGCTTCTATGAGTGAAAGAGAATCTTATAAAGTATTAATTTCAAATGGAACTGGCGAGATTGTGGAAAAGAAATCCAGATTCATTGCCAATGTATATGCTGTTGAGAATCAGCAGGAAGCAGAAGCGAGGATTGCTGAGATTTCCAAGAAGTATTGGGATGCGAGGCACAACTGTTATGCTTATGTCATAGGAGTTAACAGTGAGATCTCCAAGTGTAGTGATAATGGAGAACCTTCAGGAACAGCTGGTAAGCCTATCCTGGAAGTAATAAATGGAGCAGGGCTTACCAATACTCTTATTATCGTGACCAGATACTTTGGCGGAGTCCTCCTTGGTACCGGCGGTCTTGTAAGAGCTTATACCCAGTCTGCTCAGGCAGGCATTGCTAACTGCCAGATAGGAGAGAAGGTCCTCTCCCAGAAGCTGACACTTAAGGTTGGCTATAACATGATCAACAATGTGCAGTACTATCTGTCACAGAATGAGATTACTATTGCAGACTCCCGCTACGAGGCAGATGTACAGTTTGATATCTGTGTCCGCGATGCAGATAAACAGCGCATCTGTGACGGCCTCATCCAGAAATGTGAAGGACAGATTGAAATCGTCGAGGGCGACAAGGGGTATTATATATTGTGAGAATTGATTTTTAGCCGCATGTAAGTAGATTTAATGATTTAGGCTAATGAGATTTTTGAATGTAAAGAGCAAACTTTAGCCGAAGGTGTAGAAAATGCTTTTTTGCGGCTAAAGAAAAATGGTAGTATATTACAGATGCTTTAGCCGAATGATGCTTATATTTAGCCTTTCGGCTAAACACAAAAGCCATGAATCTTATGCATAATTAGCCGCATTTGAAAGATTCAAGCTATGCGGCTAATGAACTTGGAATAGCAGTGATAAATGATGTAGCCACAATCAAAGGAGAAATAAGATTGCGGCTAAAACCAAATGAAATCAGTAAAAGAAGATTAGCCGAGAATGGCCTAATACTTAATATGCGTATGATAATAGTAATAGTTGAGCGCTGAAATTACTAAATGAAAAAAGAGAGCCGAGGATTTCGGTAATGGGCAATATGTTTGAGATGCGTAGCATCGAGTTTTGCCCCCTGAAATCCAAGGCTCTCTTTTACTATATTATTTCTTGAAGCTTGCGCGCTTTCTAAGTGTAGGATCAAGAATTCTCTTACGGATTCTAAGGCTTGTAGGTGTTACCTCAAGGAGCTCATCTGTGTCGATGAATTCGATACACTGCTCAAGTGACATTACTCTAGGTGGAACAAGTCTAAGAGCTTCATCTGATGATGATGTTCTTGTGTTTGTGAGGTGCTTGGTCTTACATACGTTAACCTCAACGTCCTCACTCTTACCACTGGTTCCGATTACCATTCCTGAGTAAACCTTGTCGCCAGTCTTGATGAAGAGTGTACCACGGTCCTGAGCATTGAAAAGACCATAAGCTGTAGCTTCACCAGTCTCGAATGCGATAACAGAACCGGTCTTACGGTAGTTCATATCTCCCTTGTATGGAGCATATCCGTCAAAAATAGTATTGATGATACCGTTACCTTTTGTATCTGTCATGAACTCTCCCCTGTAACCGATAAGTCCACGAGATGGGATATTGAACTCAAGACGAGTATAACCGCCGTTACCAGCACCCATGTTTACAAGCTCACCTTTTCTTTCACCGAGCTTCTGGATAACTGAACCTGAGAACTCATCAGGAACATCGATGTAGCACTTCTCCATAGGCTCAAGCTTGTGGCCAGCTTCGTCTGTGTGGTAGATAACCTCAGCCTTGCTGACTGCGAACTCAAAGCCTTCACGACGCATTGTCTCGATAAGAACTGAGAGGTGAAGCTCACCACGTCCTGATACCTTGAAGGTCTCTGTTGTATCTGTATCCTCAACACGAAGTGATACGTCTGTGTTGAGCTCTCTATATAATCTGTCACGAAGGTGACGGCTTGTTACATACTTACCTTCCTGACCAGCAAGAGGAGAGTCGTTAACAATGAAGTTCATTGAAATTGTAGGCTCTGAGATCTTCTGGAAAGGAATAGCAACCTGATTATCAACTGAGCAAAGTGTGTCACCGATCTTGAGATCTTCGATACCAGAAATAGCAACGATAGAACCAATCTTGGCTTCCTGAACTTCTACTCTTCCAAGTCCATCATACTCATAGAGTTTGCTGATCTTGGTCTTGATACGTCTCTCAGGCTCGTGGTGGTTAACAACAACAACTTCCTGGTTAACCTTAACTACACCGTTATCAACCTTACCTACACCGATACGTCCAACGTACTCGTTGTAGTCGATTGTGCTGATGAGTACCTGTGTGCTTGACTCAGGATCTCCAACAGGAGCTGGAATGTAGTTGATGATTGTATCGAGAAGAGGCTTCATATCTGTGCCCTGCTCTTCGATAGAAAGAGATGATGTTCCAGCCTTGGCTGAAGCAAATACGAATGGGCAATCAAGCTGATTGTCATCTGCTCCAAGATCCATGAGAAGCTCGAGAACTTCATCAATAACTTCCTTAGGTCTGGCCTCTGGTCTGTCAATCTTGTTAACACAAACGATAACTGGAAGTCCAAGATCCATTGCCTTACCAAGAACGAACTTGGTCTGTGGCATAGGGCCTTCGAATGCGTCAACTACAAGAATAACGCCATTAACCATCTTGAGAACTCGCTCAACCTCACCACCGAAATCAGCGTGGCCTGGAGTATCGATGACGTTGATCTTGATATCCTTATATGTGATAGCTGTATTCTTAGACATGATGGTGATTCCACGCTCTTTTTCGATATCGCCGGAATCCATTACACGCTCAACAACTTCCTGGCCTGCACGGAAAACACCGCTCTGTCTGAGAAGGCCATCTACAAGAGTTGTTTTACCATGGTCAACGTGCGCAATAATAGCTACGTTTCTTACATCATTTCTAGTCTGCTTCATAAATCTTTTGTCTCCTTAATATAGAAAAAACACCATTACTTTTCAAACTATGGCATTATAGCACGCGATATTTTGTTATTCAATATCTTTTTATAATGGGAAAATTAAATTAAGATAAAAAATCACAGAAAATATGTAGATTCTGAGAGCGTTTTCCCTTGTTTAGCATGCTGGCGCATTATATAATGTAGAAGTTCGATTACTTTGGCGGTTTAAATCGGTAAACGAATGAAAAGTTATGTTGGAAAGGGGAAAATATGAAGGCGAAGTTTTCAGAATACTTAACATCTATAGCTCCAGGCCTTAAGGAGCTGATTGCTGAGCTGGGAAAGAGCTACGACTATGTAAGCGTTCTTTCTACAGATTCAGTGGGATTTAGCATTAGTGCATCTCAGAGAGTTAAGAGCATCTACGGTGATACCCTCATGGTAGAAAGAGGAAATGTTGTCAGAGTCTACAAGGATGGGCTTTACAGCGAATATGCTTTTAACCTGTTTGACACTGACAATGTGGGAGAGAAGGCAACTAAGATCAAGGAGGTTCTTGATAAGCAGCTTGCTGTTCTCAAGGTTACAAACACTAAGGTTTATGACACTGGCAAGCTTTCAGATGAGCCAGAACAGCTCTTTGTAGAGATGGATACAACAGATCTTCCGGAGGAGACTGATCTTGATGCACTTATGAATAAGCTTAAGAGCTTTAGCGATAAGGGTAAGGCTCTTTCAGAGGAAATCATCGACTGCACAGTTTCAGGAGAGTCAACTCATGTCTGCAAGATGTTCCTTACAGCAAACAGAGACCTCAGACAGAGCTATGTACAGTCAACAGGTTCAGTTCTCATGCTTGCTGCAAGAGGTGACAAGACAGAGTATGCCCACGAGTCTCTCTCTGACAGAGAAGGTCCAGCTATATTCGATGGACTGGAGGAACTTCTTGAGAAGGGACATGAGAGTGTCCAGGCTAATCTTGGAGCTGAGAGAATTATTCCAGGTGAGTACGAGGTTATCACAACTCCAGAGGTTTCAGGACTTATCGCTCACGAGGCATTTGGCCATGGCGTTGAGATGGATATGTTTGTTAAAAAGAGAGCTCTCGGACAGGAGTATATTGGCAAACGCGTAGGCTCTGACCTTGTTACAATGCACGAGGGAGCTAAGGTATGCAAGAACACATCAAGCTATGCCTTTGATGATGAGGGAACTCTTGCAGGAGATGTAATTGAAATCGATAAGGGAATTCTTAAGACTGGCGTATGCGATGCTCTTGCAGCGCTCAGACTTGGCACAGTAGCTACAGGAAATGGTAAAAGACAGAACTTCGAGCATAAGGTTTACACCAGAATGACAAACACTATGTTCGACAGCGGCAATAGCACTAAGGAAGAGATGATTGCTTCTATTAAGAAGGGATATCTTTTGTCTGGATTCTTCTCAGGAATGGAAGATCCCAAGCATTGGGGTATTCAGTGCATCATTGCAAGAGGTTATGAGATCATTGATGGCAAGCTGACTGGAAAGGTAGTAGCACCAGTAGTTCTTACAGGTTATGTGCCAGATCTTTTGAACTCAATTTCAATGGCTAGTACAGACTATGTACCATTTGGTGCCGGACAGTGTGGTAAGGGCCACAAGGAATGGGTTAAGACTGTTGATGGCGGCCCATACCTTAAGTGTGTGGCAAGACTTGGTTGATACTGGGGGTTAATATGACAGATAAAATAATAGAATTATTAAAACAGTCCAGCGCAGATTTCTGGAGTGTGGAAGATATAGTAACAGAGGGCTGGGAGTTCTACTTTATTAAGCACCAGCTCGATCAGAACAGAGTTCGTGACGTAGAGCACATTACAGTTGAGGTATATCGTAAGCTTGAGGACGGCAAATTAGTTGGAAGAGCTTCAGAGGAGATTGCTCCAACAGCTTCTGTAGAAGAGGCCAGGAAGATCATTGATGATCTCTGTGAAAGAGCTACCTTTGCACCTAACCCATATTACGAACTGAACAAGGAACAGGCTCAGGTTGAGAACAAGGAATACGATGTTCAGAAGATGGCTCAGGAGTTCATCGAGGCTATGCAGGAGGTTCCTGAGACTTCAGGAGAAGACATCAATTCCTACGAAATATTTGCAGAGAGATGCAAGAGAAGATTTGTTAACTCTGAGGGTATCGATGTGACTATTACTTATCCAAATTCCATGGTAGAGGTAGTAGTCAATGCCAGAAATGATGAGCACGAGATCGAGCTTTATAGAATGTACAAGGCTGGAACCTGTGACAAGGCTTCTTTGGTAAAAGATATTTCGGATACTCTTAAGTTTGGTAAGGACAGACTTCATACTGTTCCTACTCCTAATCTCGGCAAGGCAACAGTTCTTTTATCGACAGAGGATTCTAAGCAGCTCTTCACATGGGCGGCTACTCACATGCACGCTGCCTACAAGTACATGGGTTACTCAGATTGGGAGGCTGGTCAGCCTGCTATTAAGGATGTTAAAGGCGATAAGCTCACAATCAAGGCGGTAAAAGAGCTTCCTAATTCAGCTAACAACAGAGCTGTGGACTCAGAAGGTGCTATAGCACGCGATATGTACATTATCAAAGACAACATTACCGAGAATTTCTGGGGAGATGTACAGTTCCGTTACTACCTCGGTGTTAAGGATTCCTATAATGCAGGAAACTTCGTAACTGAGGGCGGCAGTAAGACAGAGGCTGAGCTTAGATGCGGCAAGTATCTTGAGCCAGTTGAGTTCTCTGATTTCTCAGTTAATCCTATTACTGGAGATATTGCCGGTGAGATCCGTCTTGCTTATCTTCATGATGGAGACGAGGTTACTGTTGTAAGTGGAGGTTCTGTCTCTGGTAATGTCAATGAGCTTTTCCAGAATGTTGGTTTCTCCAAGGAACTCAGACAGTATAACAACGCAGTAGTTCCTGCAGTAGTAAGACTTGAGAATGTTACTATTTCAGGTGCTGAGTAAAGCTAATCACACAAATTGCTCACTTCATAGGAAAACGTGCAATTGTATTGACAAAAACTTGACACTGGTTGTACTATTTAAAAAACAACATAAGACTTTAGATAGAGGTTGCGTATTCAATGAGTAATTCTGCGGATGTGTCAGGCACAGGAGAAGCAGGATGGAAGGTGAATATGCCGAAAGGTTTGGTTTCCTGAAGACCAGATGCTTGGGCATATAGTTAAGAGCTATATGACTGTCATCGCAAGATGGGGCGCTATCAAGTTCATTCTTATTTTGTATTCAATTGGGAATGGAATAGTATTTGCGGCTCATCAGATTAATCTGTTGAGCCTTTTTCTTTAGTCTGATTTTATCTAAGGAGGATAACATGGCAATATTTAAGGGAGCAGGAGTGGCAATCGCAACTCCATTCAAGGAAAACGGTGATGTTAATTATGAGGAGTTTGCAAGACTCATTGAGTTCCAGATTGAGAACGGAACTGATGCTATCATCGTATGTGGAACTACAGGCGAGGCAGCGACCATGTCAGAAAAAGAACACATGGAAGTTGTTAAGTTCTGTATCGACAAGGTTAACAAGAGAATTCCTGTAATTGCAGGAACAGGCTCTAATTGCACACAGACAGCAATTGAACTCTCCAAGCTTGCTGAAGAATACGGCGCAGACGGCGTACTTTCTGTAACTCCATATTACAATAAGGCAACACAGGAAGGCCTTTATGCTCACTTTAGCGCTATTGCAGATGCTATTAACATTCCTATCATTCTTTACAATGTTCCTAGCAGAACAGGCTGCAATATCCTTCCAGAGACAGCAGTAAGACTTTGCCGTGACAAGAAGAATATCGTAGGTATCAAAGATGCTACAGGAAATATTGCTCAGACATCCAGAATGATGCAGCTTGCAGAAGGATGCATTGATCTGTACTCAGGAAATGACGATGAGATCGTTCCAATCATGTCACTTGGCGGACTTGGTGTTATCTCAGTTCTTTCAAATGTTGCTCCACAGCAGACTCACGAGATCTGTCAGAAGTGCCTTGATGGCGACTATGCAGCAGCAAGAGAGCTTCAGTTCAAAGCTATTCCTCTTGTGAAAGCTCTTTTCTCAGAGGTTAATCCTATCCCAGTTAAGAGCGCACTCAAGATGATCGGTATCCAGGCAGGCCCTCTTCGTCTTCCTCTTACAGAGATGGAACCAGCTCACCAGGAAGTTTTAAGAGATGAGATGAAGAAGTTCGGACTTATTAAATAATAGACTTGCACATAATGGGAAGGAGCACAATGGCTATGACAAAAATGATTATGCACGGCTGCAATGGCCGTATGGGACATGTAATTATTGATCTGGTGAAAGAGGATGCTGACATCGAAGTAGTAGCAGGTGTTGATGCCTTTGGTGAGAACAGCTACGATTTTCCAGTTTTTAAGAGCCTTTCAGATTGTAATGTAGAAGCTGATGTTATCGTTGATTTCTCTAATGCTTCTGCAGTTGAGGGACTTCTTGACTATGCTGTTTCCAAGAATACTCCAGTTGTATTGTGTTCAACAGGCCTTTCAGAGGATCAGCTTGCTAAGGTAAAAGAGGCATCTACTAAGGTGGCGGTTCTTAGATCTGCAAATATGTCAGTTGGTGTTAATGCACTTCTCAAAGTTCTTAAGGAAGTAGCACCTCTTTTTGCAGAGGCTGGATTTGATATTGAAATAGTAGAAAAACATCACAATCAGAAGCTTGATGCACCAAGCGGAACAGCTATTGCTCTTGCAGATGCCATCAACGACGCTTTTGATGAGAAGTATGAATATACTTATGACAGAAGCCAGAGAAGAGAAAAGAGACGTCAGAAGGAAATCGGAATCTCTGCAGTTAGGGGCGGAACAATCGTAGGTGACCATGACGTTATCTTTGCTGGACACGACGAAGTTGTAACACTCTCTCACAGAGCTTATTCACGAGCAATCTTTGGAAAGGGTGCCATCCAGGCAGCCAAGTACCTGGCAGGTAAGGGTGCTGGCATGTATGACATGGCAGATGTACTGGCATGAGGTTCAGACCTTGTATTGATGTTCATAACGGAAAAGTTAAACAGATAATAGGCAGCAGCCTTGTAGATGCAGGTGATCAGGCAAAAGAGAACTTTGCATCTGCTAAGGGTGCTGATTTTTATGCCAGAATGTACAGGGAGAGGGGATTGAACGGTGGTCACGTTATAATGCTCAATCCTGTAGAGAGCCCATATTATGACATAACCAAAAAGCAGGCTATGATGGCGCTTTCTGCTACTCCTGGACTTCTTCAGATTGGCGGTGGCATAAATGCAGATAATGCAAAAGAGTTCCTTGATGCAGGTGCTTCACATGTAATCGTGACGTCTTTCGTATTCAAGAATGGCAATATCAGCATGACAAATCTTAAAAAGTTGGTTAAGGCTGTAGGCAAGGAAAAGATAGTTCTTGATCTGTCCTGTAAGGCCGATGAGAATGGCAGGTATATGGTGGTTACTGACAGATGGCAGAAGATGACAGATGTAGAGCTTTCTGCTGAGAATCTGGACAAGTTATCTGAGTACTGTGATGAGATTCTGGTTCATGCTGCTGACGTTGAAGGTAAGCAGAATGGAATAGAAGAGAATGTCGCGAGAATCCTCGGTGACTGGGGCAAAATGCCAATTACCTACGCCGGTGGTGTTCATTCTCTTGAAGATATTGATAAGCTAAGGAAGCTTGGAAAAGGTAAGATAGACGTCACTGTTGGAAGTGCACTGGATATATTCGGTGGAAAGCTTAGAATGGATGACGTTATAAAATGCTGTGAATAACAGAATGTATAGAATCTAAAAGATTATTCTATGTGATTTCGAAAATTTGCGGATTAGCTCAAAAAATCCATCTGGTAAAACCAGATGGATTTTGTTGATTAATCATTGTTACAATCTTGCGAATTCAAAATATATATCTATATTAGAATAAGGCACTATGTAGTCTGATTAATTAGCCTTTAACTCACTTGTGAATCAAAGCTTGTTTACGTTTACGGCCTGAGGTCCCTTTTCGCCCTGGATTACATCATACTCTACAGAAGCGCCCTCTTCGAGAGACTTGAAACCTTCCATGTTGAGTCCTGAATAATGTACGAATACATC
>JAEEGI010007241.1_pt1 | contig 24871 bp, 23 predicted proteins | sample 8958751 | NCBI WGS metagenome assembly JAEEGI01 (sample SAMN16246545, study PRJNA631951) | gut metagenome | biome: gut microbiome; feature: rumen; material: KS-attached | host: Bos | place: Iran: Karaj | collected 2018-10
CGCTTCACGTGCGAAGCACACTTCACGTTCCGCATTTGCGGAACACTTAGTTGAAAGAAACCTGATTTGGCGGACAAATCAGGTTTCTTTCCTGGCAGGGATAGCTGGGCTCGAACCAGCGATGCAGGAGTCAAAGTCCTGTGCCTTAACCACTTGGCTACATCCCTGTATGTTTTCAGTTCAAATAATTATACTCCGCGCGCGTGTCTTTGTCAAGCACAAATATGGGCGATGGAAAAAAGCAAAACACAAGGGCTTTTGCGCATATGTGCAAAAGCCCTTTTTGCGGGTATGTGTCTTAAAGGGATCAGTCGTCGAGCTGTTCTTCGATCTTGCCTTCGGCGGCGTTCTTTCTGACGCTTTCCACACCGTTGAGGCAGCTGGCCTTTGCGGCGTAACCTTCGGAAACGGCTATGACCTGACCGTTGGTAGCCTTGAGGCGGAAACGGAATTCACCGGCTTTGTCGGTATACATTTCGAACTTGGGATGCTTTGCCTTTTCAAAACCTTCGGCGGTCTGATCTTCGAAATTGGCTTTGGGGGCGTTGTTTATAACGCTCTTGACGCCGTTGAGGCAAGCGCCTTTGGTGTTGTAAACTTCAGAAGTAGCGATGATCTCGCCGTTGCCTGCTTTGAGGTTGAATTTGAAACCGGTCTTTGTCTTTTTGACTACGAATTTTCCCATTTTTAACGATCCTTTCTTGATTATGTTTTTATAATGCAGGCGTCCGCGCGTGCAATAAACGCAGTTCGCCTGAACTTACAAATGCATTATAGCATAAAGCGCGCGTGTTGTCAAGCAAATTCGCCAAAAAGCGCAGATTTTGATTTTCGGCGTTTCAAACGCCGAAAATCCAGCGTTTTCAAGCTTTTCCGGTCAGTTTTTGCCGCTTTCCGGTTGAATGCCGCGTATAATATCGTTGCCGCCCGTTATCGTTATCTTTCCTTCATACCCTTCGGGCAGCGTTATGCGCAGCGCTGCGCCGTCGCCGAAGACGAACGAAAACAGGCTCCTGTACCACGGCAGATCCGGTTCGCACGCCACGGCGAGCAGTCCGCCCCGAAGGCTCGCCTCGTAAACGCCGTCGAACGTATACTCGAATTCTATTATTATTTCGTCGCCGGCGTAAGTCAATTCGTAATCGGCGTCGCAGTATATCGCGTCGACTTCCGAAACGGCGAAAGTTTTCGTCTCGGTCACGGGTCCGGGGTCTTTGAGCACCGCCATCCCCACGAGCGCGCAGATCACGCCCGCCGCGGCGCAGATGAGTCCTATGCGTTTTATCCTGCTCATACGCTCATTCCTCCGTAACGTCGCCGCCTGTGATGAGCCGCATAAACGCCGCGAATATGAGCGTTATCAGATGCAGCATAAGACGGCACAGCCGCAGGCAGGGGATCCCGAGCACAAGCATCAGCCCGCCGGATACCAGAGAAGCTCCCAGCGCGACCATCGCGGCGGGGAGGTCGACCCGGAACAGCGCCGCGATAAACGCGCCCGCCGAAAACAGCGACGTCGCGGCGAAAGCCAGCGGCACCAGGCTTATGACGAGCGACGCCACGAATATGCAGGCGATAAACGCGCCGAGCAGCACTATGAGCACCAGAAGCAGCGGCAGCCAGACGGGGAAAGTCAGCACGATGGCTATGATTATCGCCGTGCGCGACCGAGTCGCCGTATCCTGTTTTTCTTCCGGCGCTGCCGCGTTCGCCTCTTTTGGGACTATGCCGCGCTTCGCCGCGGCGTACGCCATACGGCACTGCGGGCAGTCTTCGGAATGCGCTTCGATACACGAAACGCTTTCGTCGCTGATATTGCCCGCAACGTATAATTTGAGCAGATCTTTTATAAGTCCGCACCCTTGTTTTTCCATAAAACGCGCTCCTTTTTCGAACGTATCTGCGTATATTCTACCGCCGTTTTCGCGTTTTGTCAATGACTTTGCATACATACGCGGATTTTGCGCGCGCATAGCGCGCACGCGTTCGGAATATATTAGTAATAAAGAAAAAAACAAAAAGGAGCGACGGCGTTGAAAAAATATCTTGCGCTGTTCATTGTCTTCTGCCTGGTCACGCTCGCCGTGCCGGACATTTACAATATGCTCCCCGCGTCCCTGCGCGCGGAGGAAAAACGGGGAACCGATACCCCGGCGTACGCCGTGGAATGTATCTGCGGCGGCGAAAAAGTCACGCTGCCGTTGGAAGAATACGTTTGCATAGCGCTCGCCGGGCGCGGATACGCCGACCTGCCCGCGGAAGCGCTCAAAGCGCTGGCGTGCATAGAGCGCACGCGCGTCATAGCCGGCGAAGTCGCGGCGGTGGAAAAGGACTTCTCAATTCCCGCGAACGTGTATTCGGCGGTCAAAGAGACCGAAAACCTTTACATATCGTACGGCGGCGCGCCGATCGACGCTGCGGTGCATCAGTCGTCGCATCTGCGCACGGCTGGCGCGGATGAGGTATACGGATACGCAGTCCCGTATCTCGTCTCGGCCGAAACGCCCGAGGAGGCGCCTGCGTGCGAAAAATTCTTCACTTCCGCCGAAATTGCGCAATTACTCAAGGCAAACGGATACGCGTGCGACGAAAGCCTTCGCCTCAACGCCTGGCTCACTTACGTTTCGCATACCGAAAGCGGCAGGGTCGGCACGGCGTGGCTGTGCGGGAACCGGCTGAGCGGAAGCGAACTTGCGCGTATGCTGGGGCTCGGTTCCGCGTGCTTCGATATCGTTTGCGAAGACGGCGGATTCAAAGTGATATGCCGCGGCACGGGCGACGGCGTGGGGCTAAGCGTGCTCGGCGCGCGCGTTATGGCGGAAAAGGGAAGCGCGTTCAGTGAAATTTTACTTCATTATTTCAAAGGCGTCGATATTTCGCTGAATAATACTCCGTAATGCGGGTAAAATAAGGACAAACCAATTACAGGGGGAAACAAAGCAATGGACGAAGAAAAGAACGAAAAAAGCAGATCCGGCGATAACCGCTCCGCCGCGGGCAGGCGGATGCGCGTCGCGGGGGCGGTATATATAGCGCTTGCGGTCTGCGTGGTGACCGTAATGGTGCTTTCGGTGTATTCGGTCTCGGTCACGGTCCCCGACGAGATAGACGTGACTCTGCCCGAAGTGTCGAATCCGCACCTTGATCTGCCCAAAGAAAACGTGCGCGACGAATCGCGGGAAGTTCCCGTATCGCACGAACAGAGCGGCGTCACCGCCGAATCGCCCGACGGCACGCCGGACGAGCCGCTGTACTGCAAGCCCGTCAAAGGGAAGACGCTCAAAGGCTACCGTATGACTTCGCTGGTGTATTCCGCAACGCTAAAAGACTACCGCACCCATTCCGGGGTGGATATAGCCGGCAAGATCGGCGATAAAGTCGTGTGTTACTGCGACGGCGTGGTCAAAAGCGTAAGGAACGATCCGTTTATGGGCGTGACCGTAGAAATAGAGCACGAATACGGACTCGTTTCGGTGTACCAGAATCTCGCTTCCGAACTGCCTTCGGAAATCAAAGTCGGCGCAAAGGTCAAAGGCGGCAGCGTCATCGGCGCGATAGGCGATACCGCCGCCGCGGAATGCGCGGACGAGGCGCATCTGCACTTTGAGCTCATACTCGACGGCAAGCAGATAGACGCCGAAAAAGAGCTTGCGCGCATAAAGTGACGAAACGCGCGGCGTTATAGAACAGAAAGCGGCATACCGCCCGGGAGTCCACCCCGGCGGTATGTTTTTTGTTTTTATGCAAATCCCGCTTTTGCATTTTTTGCGTGCCTCGTTGCGTATTTTGCCGCAAATAGCGCGCGTATGCGCCGAAAAAACGCCAAATAATGAATTTTTTGCGCAAAAACTTGCAAAATGAGTATTGACAAACGGCGAATCAGGTGTTATAATCGCATTACTGCTATAAAAATATGTATATTTTTGCAAAGGAGGCGTCTTATGGCATATTACGGAAATCAGTTCCAAAACGAACGCTCGCCGGCTCTGAACGAGCGGCTTAAGTTCTATTGCGAAGAATGCCGCAAGAAAATATCGGTGGATTTTGAAGCGGCCAAAGGGCGCGACATCAAATACGGACTGCGCAATTCCGACGGCACCGGCGTGCTCGTCGGCGTCACGCAGATAAGCGACGTTCACGGCTACAATATGGTAGACGGAGTAAAAACGCCTGACGAAGGGCGGCTTTTCTACCGCGGTATAGACGTTTCAAAGATAATCGAAAGCTGCTCGGCGGAAAACCGTTTCGGGTTCGAGGAAGTGGCGTTTCTGCTGCTGTTCGGTTATCTTCCTTCGGCGCGCCAGCTCGAAAGCTTTTCCGGAGTTATGGAGGAAGTGCGCGAGCTGCCGTTCGGCTTTGTGGAAGACCAGATAATCAAAGCCCCGTCGCCCGACATTATGAACAAGCTCGCTTCGTGCGTGCTCGCGCTTTACAGCTACGACGACCACGCCGAAGACAAGACGATGGAAAACATCTTCCGCCAGTGTATAGAGCTCACGGCGCGCGTTTCGCCCATAATGGTCAACGCGTACCAGGTCAAAAAGCGCTATTACGACCACGCGTCGCTGTTCTTCCATCCGCCGGCGACCGGACTTTCCACCGCCGAAAACATACTTTCCATTATGCGTATGGACCGCAAATTCACGCGCGAAGAAGCGCTGCTGCTCGATACTATGATGATCCTCCACGCCGAGCACGGCGGCGGCAACAACTCCACTTTCGCCTGCCGCCTGGTCACTTCTTCCGGGACCGACACCTATTCGGCTATCGCCGCGGCGATCGGCGCGCTCAAAGGACCGCGCCACGGCGGCGCCAACCGCAAAGTTATGGAAATGCTCGATTACATCAGGGAGGGCGTGCGCGACCATTCGGACGACGAAGAGATCAAGGCGTTCTTAAAAAAGATACTCGAAAAACGCGCCGGCGACGGCTCGGGGCTCATCTACGGCATAGGCCACGCGGTCTACACCAAAAGCGACCCGCGCGCGCAGATAATAAAAGCGCACGCCATACCGCTCGCCAAAGAATCGCGCGACAAAGACGATCTCGATCTGCTTTGCGCGGTCGAACGGCTCGCGCCCGAGGTGCTCGTTTCAAAAGGGAGCAAGCGCGCCGAGAGTATGTGCGCCAATTTCGACCTGTTTTCGGGCATCGTCTACCGTATGCTGAATATTCCGGAGGAACTCTACACTCCGCTGTTCGCGATCTCGCGCATGGCGGGCTGGTGCGCGCATCTCATTGAAGAAGTTATGAATTACCGCCGCATCATGCGCCCGGCGTTCGTTTCGCAGGGCGGCCCCAACGATTATATCCCGCTGGAAAAACGCAAGGATATAAGGAGGACCTGAAAATGGCAAAGAATCTGGTACAAAAACTTATAGGATCGCATCTCGTAAGCGGCGAACCGGTCAAAGGCGGCGCCATCGGTCTGCGCATCGACCAGACCCTCACTCAGGACGCCACCGGCACGATGGCGTATCTGCAGTTCGAGGCGATGGGTATCGACCGCGTGAAGACCGAGCTTTCGGCAGCGTATATAGACCACAACACACTGCAGACCGGTTTTGAAAACGCCGACGACCACAAATACATACAGTCCTGCGCCGCAAGGTACGGGCTCTGGTTTTCGCGCCCCGGCAACGGCATCTGCCATCAGGTGCATCTCGAACGTTTCGGCAAGCCGGGCAAAACGCTCGTGGGTTCGGATTCCCACACACCCACCGGCGGCGGAATAGGCATGCTTTCGTTCGGCGCCGGCGGACTTGACGTTGCGTGCGCCATGGCGGGGATGCCGTATCATATAACGATGCCCGCGGTGGTGGGAGTCGAGCTGATAGGCAGACTTTCTTACGGCGTTTCGGCAAAGGACGTCATACTCGAGCTTTTGCGCCGCGTTTCGGTCAAAGGCGGCGTGGGCAAGGTGTTCGAATATTACGGCGAAGGCGTAAAAACGCTTTCGGTGCCCGAAAGGGCGACCATCACCAATATGGGCACCGAACTCGGCGCCACGTCTTCGGTGTTCCCGTCCGACGATATCACGCGCGATTTCCTGCGCCGTGAAGGCAGGGAATGCGATTATGTCCCGCTTTGCGCCGACGCGGACGCGGAATATGACGAATACATTACCATAGATCTTTCCGCGGTCGTTCCGCTCGCCGCCTGCCCCCATTCGCCGGACAACGTCGTTCCGGTCAGCGAGCTTGCGGGGGTAAAGGTCGACCAGTGCTGCATAGGTTCGTGCACCAATTCTTCGTATAACGATCTTATGAAAGCGGCGGCGATACTCAAAGGCAAAACGGTTTCTCCTTCGGTTTCGCTCACCGTGTCGCCCGGCTCCAAGCAGGTGCTTTCGCTCGTCGCCAAAAACGGCGGGCTCGCCGATATCATAGGCGCCGGAGCGCGCGTGCTCGAATGCGCGTGCGGCCCCTGCATAGGGATGGGGCAGTCGCCCTGCTCGGGCGGCGTTTCGCTCAGGACCTTCAACCGCAACTTCTTCGGCCGCAGCGGCACCCGCGACGCCGGCGTCTATCTCGTCTCGCCCGAGACCGCCGCGGCGAGCGCGCTTACCGGATATATCACCGATCCGCGCACCGTAAAGGGAATAGAAAACATCCCGCTGCCCGAAAGTTTTGAACCCGACGACAATATGATCATCCCGCCCTTCGCGCCCGGCGACGCCGTAAAGCAGACCGTGGTCAAGGGTCCCAATATCAAGCCGTTCCCCGTGGGCAAAAAGCTCGAAGACACGGTGCAAAGCGAAGTCACGCTCTGCGTGGGCGACAACATCACGACCGACCATATAATGCCCGCCGGCGCAAAGATACTGCCGTACCGTTCGAACGTGCCGTATCTTTCCACGTTCTGCTTCACCGTATGCGACCCGGAGTTTCCCAAGCGGATGGCGGAAAAAGGCACGGGCGTCATAATCGGCGGCTCGAACTACGGCCAGGGTTCGTCGCGTGAGCACGCCGCGCTGGCTCCGCTTTATCTGGGCGTTCGTGCCGTAGCGGCGGTATCGTTCGCACGCATACACCGCGCAAACCTCATAAACAACGGGATTATCCCGCTGACTTTCAAAAACGAAAGCGATAAAGAAAAGTTTTCGCTCGGCGACGGCGTCGAGCTCCCCGGCGTGCGTTCCCGCATAGCCGAGGGAAAAGAAATTGTCATCAAAAATATGTCTACCGGCGAAAGCGCGGTATGCGAATGCCCGCTTTCGGAACGCGAAAAGCAGTGTCTGCTTGCAGGCGGGCTCATCAACGTGATAAAGGGTGAAAAAAATGACTGAGAGGATAAAGATGGTCACGCCGCTCGTCGAGATGGACGGCGACGAGATGACACGCATAATCTGGGAAAAGATAAAGCAAAAGCTCATACTCCCGTACGTCGATCTCAAGACCGAGTATTACGATCTGGGGCTCAGACACCGCGACGAGACCGACGATCAGGTCACGGTGGACGCGGCGGAAGCCACGAAACGGCTGGGCGTGGCGGTAAAATGCGCGACTATCACCCCCAACGCCGCGCGTGTTGAAGAATACGGGCTCAAAAAGATGTGGCGTTCGCCCAACGGCACCATCCGCGCCATACTCGACGGCACCGTTTTCCGCACGCCGATACTCGTCGAAGGCATACGCCCGTTCATCCCGAGCTGGAAAAAGCCCATCGTCATAGCGCGTCACGCCTACGGTGACGTTTATAAAGCGGTCGAAACGAAAGTGCCGGCGGGCGGCGAGGCGTTCATCACCGTGGAAAAAGACGGCGAAGTCACGCAGAAGATAAAGATCGCCGATTTCCCATGCGCAGGCGTCGTGCAGGGGATGCACAACTACGAACGCTCCATAGCGGCGTTCGCCGTTTCGTGCTTTGAATGCGCGCTGGATATGAAACTGCCTTTGTGGTTTTCGGCAAAAGATACCATCTCCAAGACCTACGACCATACTTTTAAGGATATTTTTGCGGAAATATATGAAAAAGATTACCGCAAAAAGTTCGAGGAAGCCGGCATAGAGTATTTCTATACGCTCATCGACGACGCCGTGGCGCGCATAATCCGCTCGGAAGGCGGCATGATCTGGGCGTGCAAGAACTACGACGGCGACGTTATGAGCGATATGGTCGCCAACGCGTTCGGAGATCTGGCCATGATGACCAGCGTGCTCATCTCGCCCGACGGCGTGTATGAATACGAGGCGGCTCACGGCACGGTACAGCGCCATTATTACGCGCATCTGCGCGGCGAAAAGACATCCACCAACCCGGTCGCCACTATCTACGCCTGGACCGGCGCTTTAAGAAAGCGCGGTGAGCTCGACGGCACGCCGGAGCTTTGCGGATTCGCGTCAAAGCTCGAAAACGCGGTGCTCAAAGCTATCGCCGCCGGAGATATGACCAAAGGCCTGTGCGCTCTCTCTTCGATTCCCAACCGCCGCGCGCTCAATACCGACGAATTCATCGACGCTATAGCGGCGAGGATATAACGTTTTGAACAAACGAACGGCACGCCCTTATACGGGGCGTGTTTTTGTTTAGTAACACTTGATTTTTTGCCTTTTAGATGTTATAATGCCAAATAGATAAATATGTCAAGCGGAGGCGTGGGAATGGAACGCGTTTCAAAAATCAATTATTATCTCGATATAGCGCAGACCGTCGCAAAGCGCGGCACATGTCTGCGGCGCAAATTCGGCGCAATCATTGTCAAAAACGACAGCATAGTTTCCACCGGTTACGCCGGGGCGCCCAGGGGCAGGAAGAACTGCTGCGATCTGGGGACCTGCATGCGCGAGGAGCTGAAGATCCCGCGCGGAGAGCGCTATGAGCTGTGCCGTTCGGTCCACGCCGAAGCCAACGCCATAATAGCCGCCCCGCGTGAGACCATGATCGGTTCCGATCTGTACTTGGCGTGCATAGACCCGCGCACCGGAGAAGTCGTCCCCGGCACCTGCTGCTGCCAGATGTGCAAGCGCATGGTCATAAACGCCGGGATCGCGCGCGTTTACGTCCGCGAAAACGCCGAAGAATATTCGGTTTACAACGTCGAAGACTGGGTGGTCAACGACGACAGTCTCGGTCAGATAGGGTACTGATAAATGAAAAGAACGGTTGTATTGCTGCTTGCGGCGTGCCTTCTGCTTTGCGCCTGCACTCCGCGCGCCGAGATCAAAGAAAACGGCGTGGTCGTGAATAAGTCCGACGGCACGGAATATAAGCTGTGCGGCAACGGCAAGGGCGTCTTCTGCCGCCGCGGGTATCACGACGAACTGTATATGAAAGACACCGAGGACACCGAGTATTACGAGATAAGCGGGCTCGATCCCAAGGACTATATATGCGATTATTATTCCGACGGCGAAGAAGAGCTCGCGCGCGTGCTCCATTCTTCCGCCGCCCCAGATATCACTATGAAAAACTTCGAGCCTTCCGGCGGCAAGATATTCATAGAAGGGTATTATTCGCAGTGGATAGACGAGTTCCTTCCCGCGGACGAATATCTGAACGCTTACTTTTCGGATGAATTCGTGGAAGAGATAATCGCAAACCGCAACGCCGCGCGCCGGGCCGCTGCCGAAGCCGGCGAGGAATACATAGAAAGCTACGAATACGTCTACGCCATACGCGACACCATTCTCAACGACGAAGTCAAGCTCGACCGCGCGCCGACGCCCGAGATGATGGACAGAGAATGCACTTTCCACGTGCGCCTGCTTTCGGAAAAATACCGCTCGATCTATTACGAAGTGGTTTTCTGGCGCAGCATAGACGGCGTCAATTATCTGCTCGACAGGACCACCGACTGTTCGTATCTCTGCCCGTATTTCGTAGCGGAATACTTTGTGGGTGATATGTGATGACGGTCCGCAAACTGCGCGCCGAAGACGCGCGGCGCGCCGCCGAAATAGAAAAAAGCTCACTTTCCGTTCCCTGGAGCGAGTGTGAGCTTGCTTTATTTGCGCAAAACGAAAACGGGATCTATTTCGTGGCGGAAGAAGACGGAGTCATCTGCGGCGTCTGCGGCGCCTACGCCGGCGCCGGCGAATGCAGCATAAACAACGTGGCGGTCGAAAGCACTTTCAGGCGCAGAGGGATAGCGCGCGCGCTCATCAAGGCGACGCTTGCCGAAAGCAAAAAACGCGGGTGCAGCGCGGCGTATCTCGAAGTCGCGTCCAAAAACGCCGCCGCCATATCTTTATACAGTTCACTGGGCTTTGCGCCGTACGCAAAACGCCGCCGCTTTTACGGCGACGACGACGCGATCCTGATGAAGACGGAGGAATTATGATAATACTCGGAATCGAATCGAGCTGCGACGAGACCGCGGCTTCCGTCGTCAAAGACGGCAGGGAAATGCTTTCGTCGGTCGTCGCCACTCAGGTCGCGACCCACGCGCTGTACGGCGGAGTCGTGCCCGAGATCGCTTCACGCGCGCACACCGAGGCGATAAGCGGAGTCGTGACCGAAGCGCTCGCCAAAGCAGGCGTTTCGCTCGGCGATATCGACGCCGTTGCGGCGACCTACGCGCCCGGGCTCATAGGCGCGCTGCTCACCGGGCTTTCGTTTGCAAAAGGGCTGGCTTATTCCGCAAACAAACCGCTCGTCCCGGTGCATCATATCCGCGGACACGTCGCGGCGAACTATCTCGTCCATCAAAAACTCGAACCGCCGTTTTACGCGCTTGTGGTGTCCGGCGGACACACTTCGCTTATGAAAGCCGCGTCGTATACCCAATACGAACTTATCGGCCGCGCGCGCGACGACGCCGCGGGCGAAGCGTTCGACAAGGCTGCGCGTATGCTTGGGCTCCCGTATCCCGGCGGCGCGGCGATGGATAAACTGGCGTCGCAAGGCGATCCCACGTCCATAAAATTCACCTCCGCGACCGTGCACGGCAGCGAATACGATTTTTCGTTTTCCGGCCTCAAGACCGCGGTCATCAACTACGTCCATACCGCCGAACAGCGCGGCGAAACGCTCGACGAGCGCGAAAAAGCCGATATAGCGGCGTCGTTCACCGGCGCGCTGATATACACTATCGTAACGCGGCTCGAAAAGCTGCTTTGCGAAAAAGAAAAGCTCCCGGTGGTTTTGGCGGGAGGCGTCGCGGCGAACTCGCATCTGCGCCGCGCGGTCTGCGACCTGTGCGCCGGATTCGGCGTTGAATGCTTTATCCCGCCGCTTTCGCTGTGCGGCGACAACGCCGCCATGATCGCTTCGCAGGGGTATTACGAATTCCTTGCGGGTGTTCGCGCGCCGCTTGACCAGAACGCGTTCGCCACGCTCGGGGTGTGACGTAATTGACATAATTACGCCGTAAATATGTGGAAAAGTCCGCTCGGGTAAAACGCCTGAGCGGACAAAAATTGCCAAATAGCGGCAAATCCAATATTCAAGTTGTGGAAAACCCTGTGGATAATGTGGATAAATAATGTTTTTTACGCGTTTTACGGCTCAATTATGTTACCCTTTATCGCTCGTTAGGAACTTTATCGTGCGTTCGACCGAATCCCGGGCGTTGCCCCACGGAGCGTCGCGGTAGTTGTAATCGAACTTTTTGCAGAACAGCGAAACGTCGTCGTAAAGCGAATCCATATACGCCCGTACCACCGCGTCGGCGGCTTTCACAAGGTCGGGATACGCCTTTTTGGAGCAAGTCCGTTTGGCGGCTTCGAGCAACAGTTTGTAATGCGGCAGGCAGAAATACTTTTGCGAAAGGAATTTTTCGCGGAATTCGCGCTCGTTTTCAAAAAGCGCGCAGGCGGTCTCTATCATCCGCGGAAAATGCCGCTCTATCCGCTGGCAGACGTAGCAGTCGTGCTCGAGTTTTTCAAGCCGCTTTACCGCCTTTGCGGCGGGGTCGCCCAAAAGCGCGCCCGTGCGCACTTCCTTGCGCAGCACGTCGAGATGGGTCTGCAGCGTGAGCGCGAGCGGAAGCCGCTGAGGCTTGACGAACATCTTTGCAAAATGCTCGCGGCAAAAACCCAGCTCGTTGGTCTTGATGCGGATATCGGGCTCCATCATGGACGCGCCCGTTATAAGGTCTATCTCGTTTGATTCGAGCTTGTTGTACATTACGCAGAACGGGCAGTCGTCAGTCTGCTCGAACGCCTCGTTCACGGGGATGGTATAGATCTTTTCCTGCATTTTCAACACCTCTTTTACTTATTATATCATAAAGAAAGGCGAATTACAATGGTATTTTTCACGCCCGAAGGCGCGTTTATAGAAAACGACGGCTATTATGATTTTGACAAGATATTCGATTGCGGTCAGTGTTTTCGCTTTGAAAAGACCGGCGACACCTGGCGCGGCGTGGCGTTTGGCAGAGTGCTGCGCATCCGCGTGACCCCGGAAGGCGGCACGCTTTTGGGCGTCGGCAGAGAAGAGTATGAATCGGTCTGGCGCGTTTATTTTGACGCCGATACCGATTATTCCGCGGTAAACGCCGCGCTTTCGCGCGACGCACAGGTTGCCGACGCGCTGAACTATGCGCGCGGCATCCGCATTTTGCGGCAGGACAAATGGGAAACGCTCTGTTCGTTCATCATATCGCAGAACAACAACATTCCGCGCATAAAAAAGATAGTTTCCTCTCTGTGCGCTAACTTCGGCGAACGAATAGGCGAAAGTGATTTCGCGTTCCCGACGTCAGACGCGGTGGCGCAGGCGGGCGAAGAAGGGCTTGCTGTCATTCGCAGCGGTTTCAGGGCCAAATATATCGCCGACGCCGCGCGGCGAGTGGAAAGCGGCGACACCGACCTTGAAAAAATCGAAAAAATGGGTTACGAAGAAGCGAAAGAGTACCTCATGCGCATCAAGGGCGTGGGGAACAAAGTCGCCGATTGTGTACTGCTTTTCGGTTACGGCTTTTTCGACGCGTTCCCCAAGGACGTATGGATAAAGCGCGTTATAGAAAAATACTACGGCGATACGTTCGACGAAACGGTGTTCGCGCCTTACGAAGGGATCGCGCAGCAGTATCTCTTCTACCGCGAAAGGTATAAGTCGAGCCCCGTCAACGCATAATAATAATCCGCTGAGCCAAAACTCAGCGGATATTTGTTTATCCGGATATCAGATACAAAAGCCGCGCCGCGTCTTCGCGCGTGAGCGGAAGGCTTCCGTTTTGTTTGAGTTCTTCTATTGCGGAAGCCAGCTGCGGCGAAACGTCTTCGCTTGCTATTGAGGCGGCGAACTCCGCGGCTTCGGCGCGCGTGATCGCGTCCGACGGGCGGAAAACGCCCGTGTTTTCGGCGATACCTAACGAGAACGCCTTTGCGAGATACGCTTTTTTGCCCGCCGTGATCCCGTCCGTGTCGGCGAACGGCAGGGCGGATGCCGGCGTATCCACGCGTATACCGCGCGCCGATATGAGCATCACCGTAAAATCTATGCGCGTGACCGTCTTTTCGGGCTCAAAATAGTATTTGCCGTCTTTAAGCGTATAGTCGACCGCGTTTTTTTCGGCGAGCGCTATCGCCTGAGTGTGCACCGGCGAAGATGTCATATCTGCAAACTCCAGCCCGGCGTCGGTCACTTTTATTTCGTACGACGCGCTTCCGGAAGCGCCGCCGTACTTATCCACGGCGTGCAGGATAAGCGAATCTTCGCCCGTGAAACCCGGCTTTGGAGTGTATACCATTTTTTCTCCCTGTGTTTTGAGCGTGCCGTTCACCGGGTATCCGTCTATGACGTATTCTGTGTCGTCGCCGTCGGGGTCAAAAGCGCGCACCGTGAATTCGCACGACGCGTTCTTATAGACCGAAACGCCTTCGGGGATGACGGAAGGCGGCAGATTGCGCTTTTCCGTGAACGTCATACGGCAGGTGACGTCGGTTCCTTCCCAGCCTTCGGCGCACGCGCGGAACCTGAAACTCGCCTCTTTCACGTTTTCGTCCGCGGGGACGAAAGTCATCGCGTCCAGCGACCCGGTCGCCACGTTCTGGCCGCTTATCACGTCGACTCCGTTCACTTTTAGCGTGCCTTCGTTCTTTTCGGGCAGGGAAGTTACGGTGAGGTAACGTATATCGGCGCCTATCGCCGTTTCGTAATCGGTCTTTGTAAAGCTTACCGTTTCGCCGAGCAGCGCGCATTTGTTGAGCACGGTCGCCCGTTTGAGCACGGCTATCGCGGGGGAAATATCGCCGCCGTTCGACGCGCGCGCCGAAAACGCCGCCGTCACCGGTATCACGCAGGCGAAAAACGCCGCCAACAGCTTTTTCATAAGTATTCTTCCTTTCGGTGTGGTTTATCAGCGCGGAGGTTTTTCTTTTTTTGGGATGATCACGTCGGCGCAGCGCACGAGTATGGCGTCGTTGCCTATCTTTTCTATTCTCTCCCACGGGATACAGAGATTGTTTTTGGAAGAAGCGAACAGCGCTATTTTTCCCGGCGGCGGAAGTATTATGCGGCATATCCTGCCGGTGGGGATATCGAAATCGATATCCATAACGCACCCTAACTTTCTGCCGTCGCGCAGATTTATCACTTCTTTGTTGCGCAGTGCGCTGAAACTGCAGATCACTTCGCTCACCTCACAGCAGTATGCAGATAAGTCCGCCGCTGCCTTCGTTGATTATCTTGCGCAGAGTCTCGGCTATTTTCTGCCGCGCCTCTTCGGGCATATGCGAAAGCTTGGTGTTGAGTCCCTCGCCCACGAGCTCCTGCAGCGATTTGCCGAACATATCGGAACTCCATATCTTTTTGGGATCTTCCTCGAATTCGCGCAGCATGTATTTTACCAGCTCTTCGGATTGCCGTTCGGTCCCCACGATGGGCGAAACTTCGGTCTCGACGTCGGCGCGGATCATATGGATCGAGGGCGCCGAAGCCTTGAGCCGCACGCCGTATCCGCCCGACTGGCGGACGATGACCGGTTCTTCGAGCGTGAGGTCGTCGAACGTGGGCGAAACTATCCCGTAGCCGGTCTCGCGCACCGAGCGTAGCGCGTCGGCGACTTTGTCGTAGTCCTTTCGGGTCTGCGCGAGGTCCGAAAGCAGGTCGAAAAGGTCTTTTTCGTCTTCTATTTCAAAGCCGCTCTTTTCGCCCAGTATGCGGTAAAACAGCTTGTCGGGTATCTTCAGCGCAACGTTTACAACGCCTCTGCCAAGCGAAGAATTCACGCGTTCGGCGGTTATTTCGTCTTCTTCTTCGGCAAATCCTCCCGCGTGCGCCACGGCGTCGCCTATCTTGCGCACGCCCGACGCCAGCGAATACATCGCCTTAAGCGCGCGCTCTTTTGCCGGATGCGTCTCTTCGAGCGAATCGAACCACGCGGGGTACGTAAAATCAATTTCTTTAACGGGGAATTCGTAAAGCACCGTGCGCAGTATGTTTTTTACGTCGGATTCGGTCATTTCGAGGCAGTTGACCGGCAGAACGGGCACTCCGTATTCGGCCGCCAACTCTTCGCACAGCGCACGCGCCGGCGCCGAAGCCGGGTCGACGGTGTTGAGGACCGCGGCGAACGGCTTGCGCGCCTTTTTCAGTTCGGCGACGCATTTGCGTTCGGCTTCCTCGTAGTTTTCGCGCGGGATCTCGCCTATGCTGCCGTCGGTGGTGACCATCAGCGCTATGGTCGAATGCTCGTTTATCACTTTACGGGTGCCGGTCTCCGCCGCTTCTTCGAACGGCATCGCCTGCGGCGACCACGGGGTCATCACCATGCGCGGCTCGCCCTCTTCTATGTGGCCTATCGCGTCGGGGACGATGAACCCCACGCAGTCTATCATCTTGAGCCTGAACGACGAGCCGTCGCCTATGTCTATGTTGACCGCCTCTTCGGGCACGAACTTGGGCTCGGTCGTCATCACCGTCCTGCCGGAAGCCGATTGAGGCATTTCGTCGCGTGCGCGCCCGCGCAGGCTTTCGTCTTTGATATTCGGCAGCGCAAGATCGGCTATAAAGCGTTTTATCAGCGTGGATTTGCCCGTGCGGACGGGACCGACCACGCCTATGTAGATATTTCCGTCGGTGCGTTCGGCAATGTCTTTGTATATCGAAAGATCTGCCATTCGTTATTCCTCCCATACTTTCTTCTATCAAAATCTATTCGCGCGCACGCCCAATTATTCATTGACATTTGCCGCGTTCGGTGCTATTATTATTTGCGAGGTGTTGCATATATGGCTTTAATCGTAAGAAAAGCACAGCCCGGGGATATCCCGTTCATCCTCGACCTGCTCGATCAGATCCGCGACCTTCACCATCGCGGCAGACCGGACGTTTTCAAGGACAACGGCACCAAATACACCGCGGCGGATCTTGAGGAAAAACTGAAAAAGAGCGGCGAATGCATTTTCGTCGCATACGACGGCGACAAACCGCTCGGCTACGTCTGCACCGTCACGACGGAATACAGCCATCACAATATAATGCTCGATAAAAAGATCCTCTACATAGACGACCTTTGCGTTTATCCATCGTCGCGCGGGCGCGGCGTGGGCAGAGTGCTTATGGACAAAGCGAAGGATCACGCAAAGGAGACCGGCTGCGCTTCCATGGAACTCGTCTGCTGGAAATTCGACGGCTCTGCCGAAGGTTTCTACCGCAGCTACGGCTTCACCACGATGTCGAGAAGAATGGAGTATAAAATAAAATGAACGATATAGAACGTTATTTTGAAAACCCCGTGATACGCACGGAATTCGAATCCGACCTTTCCGCCCTGCTTTCGGTGCCTTCCGTCGCCGGAAAAGCCGAAGGGATCTACCCCTACGGCAGGGAATGCGCGCGCGCGGTCGATACTGCGCTCGCCATTGCGAAACGCCTGGGGTTCAGGACCGAAAACCACGAATATCATTGCGCAAGCGCCGTGCTCGGCGAAAGCGAACGCGAAATAGGCATCGTCGCGCACCTCGACGTCGTCCCCGCCGGCGGCGGCTGGCATTACGAGCCCTACGCACTTAATATCGACCGCGAAAAAGGCGTGTATATCGGGCGCGGCTCGCTCGACGACAAGGGCCCGCTCCTCGTCGCGATGTACGCTATGCGCTATTTTGCCGACAACAACATAAAACTGCCGTTTTCCATACGGCTCATAATGGGTTCCGACGAAGAAGTCGGCTCTTCGGATATGAGATATTTCAAGACGGTGCGCAAAATACCGGAGTTTTCGTTCACCCCGGACGCCGATTTCCCGGTCATCATAGGCGAAAAAGGCATTATGCATCTGGCGGTCGATCTGGGCGAGGCTGACGGGTCGCTCACCGCGCTTTCCGCCGGCACCGTGGTCAACGCCGTCCCCGGCGAAGCTCACGCCGAAATAGGCGGCGGCAGGATCGACGTCGCCGGACGCACCGCGCACGCATCCGCTCCGCACAAGGGCGTCAACGCCGTGGCGCTGCTTGCAGATACTCTGCTCCGCACCGGCGTGCTCGCCGAAAGCGACGTGCCCAAGTTCGAGTTTTTGAAAGAAGCGGGCGAGGATATCCGCGGGCGCGTGCTCGGCACCGAATATTCCGACGAACATTTCGGTCCGCTCACGTCGGTCGCCAGCGTGCTTTCTCTCAAGGACGGGCATATCGTACAGTGCTTCGATATCCGTTTCCCGATGTCGCGCGATTTCGACCGCGTCCGTTCGGATATCGAAAAAGCCGTGTCCGCGCGCGGCTATAAAATCATCTCGTGCGGCGGCAGCAACGGCTATTATTCGTCCGCCGACGGCAAAGAGATAAAGGCGCTCACCTCCGCCTGCGAGGAAGTGTTCGGCCGCGAATGCAAGCCGTTCACCATAGGCGGCGGCACTTACGCGCGCGAACTGCCTAACACCGTGGCGTTCGGTCCCGACACCGAAGAATACCACGGCATACTCGGCGCGGGGACCGGCGGCTGCCACGACAGCGACGAATATCTCGCTATCGAACTCGCGCGCAAGAGCTTCGGCATATACGTAAGGTCCATACTCAATTTAAAAGATTGTTTCCGATAAGGCCGTTTTCGCGCTCCGCGCCTATTTCGGAAGTCACCTTTACGCTGCCGTAAAGCGTCACGCAGCCCGCAAAAACGTCGTATTCCGTAGAATATTCAATATCTTCCGCTGCGCCCTCAAGGTCGTTTGAATACCACGCTTCAAACGCTTCGAGGGCTTTTTCGCGCGCTTGATCCGGCGTGAGCGACACCGTTTCCGGCGCGTATTCTTCAACGGTTATCACGGTCTTGCTCACGGGGAGCTTGAGCGGGCCCAGCGTGATATCGTACGTCTTTACGCTCGCTTCGAAGTGTTCGTAGCCGAACAGCTCGCCTAAGAAGAGCCTGATCTCGTTCCCGAATACGCGGTACACCGTCTTTTCCTCGGTCCGACCCGTGCGGATGCGGAAAACGTATCTGAGCGGGACGGTATAAACGAATTCGCGGTAATAATACGCCGTCACTTTTCCGCGCGCGTGAGTCGCCGCTTCAAGGCACGGATCGTCGCCTATGGTGAACACTCCGCTTATAAGCACCTGCCCCGCGCTCACGGTGTCGCCCGGTTTGACGACCGCACGCCCGTTATATGTCTCTATATCCGTTATCACGCCGTCGCGCGCCGCCACCACGTCGTACACGCCGGATCGTTCGGCTTTTTCGGGCGGGCGCACACGCTCTATCACGTCCACGTAAAGGACCGTGCCGTCTATATGCAGCGAAGCCGACGAAAGTTCCGGCAGCGCGAGCACCAGCCGCGAATTCACGTCGCTCACGTCTATGCGCGGAATAAACGCGCCGATATCCACCCCGAGCGAATCGAGCGACGCGAGTATTTGCTTTTCGCTGACGTTAGTGTTTCCGGTAACGACGATATCCCACGCGAAAAGCGACGACACGAACATCAAAACGAGCCCCAGCGCCGTCCCGGCGGCGAGCCCCGCCCTTTTTCGGTATCTATATATAATAAAAGGAAGCCCGAACGCGCTTTCCGGCCCGCCCGCGTCTCCCAGCGCCTTGACCGCCGCGTTGTAGCCGAATACCGAAACGCGCGCTTTCACATATTCGCCTTCGATCTTTACGCCCCAGAAGTACGCGCCGCTCGCGTTGAGCGCGTTTAAAAATACCGCCGCCATCCCGGGCGCGGAATGGAAAACGTACCATCCGATAACGCGTGAAAGGAATCTATTTATCATCGCTCTGCTCCAGTTCCACCGAACATATCCCGCCGCATACGCCAAGCCGGTCGTCCGCCATCATATACATACGCAGCCCCTTCCCGTTTATCCTTATTACAGCGTTTCCCGCGCGCGCCGCCACGGCATTTTCGCCGTATTCCGCAAGACCTGATATCCCTTCGATAAGGCATCTGCGGTTGCCGCGCAGCTCTATTATAAAGTCTTTCTCGTCAAGCTTCATATTATCATCCTCTTTACAATACTATTGTTCTGAACGCGGGAATATGAAAGCGGGGCGGTGGAATGAAAACGGGACCGGCGTTAAAACTTGCGCTTGCGGCGGCGGCGTTCGCGGCGATGCTCGCCTTTCCGGATACGGTGAGCGATTCCGCGCGCGACGGCCTTGCGTTCTGCGCAGAAGTGCTCGTGCCTTCGCTGTTCGTATATATGGTGATGTCGGATATGCTCGCCGGAGCGGCTGCGTTCTTTCCGCGCGCGGCTTTCCCGTACGCCGTTATGATATCCGGGCTGATATGCGGTTCGCCGTCGGGCGCCGATTCGGTCAGGCGGATATACGAAAACGGCGGGATAAGCAAAAAACAGGCGGAATGCCTTGTCGCGGTCAGCGGCAGCGCGTCTGCTTCGTTTATCGTCGGATTTGCGGGCGGCGCGGTGCTGGGAAGCGTGCGCGCCGGGGTTATTATACTAATACTGAAAGCCGCAATATCGTTCGCCGCCTGGGCGGTGATCTCGCATACCGCGCTTGGCGCGGAAGAGCGCAAGTTTTCGGTGGGCGCGTGTTACGGCGGTGCCGGGCTTGCGGGCGCGGTGAAACGCGCGGCGCAGACGGTAACGAATATCTGCGCGTGCGTGGTGTTTTTTACTGTGGTGGCGGATTTCGTTACTCCTCTGTGCGCGAATAACGTATACGCCCGTCTCGCGCTGCGCGGCGCGCTGGAATTTTCCGGCGCTTTGGGCGAATGCCGCGCGCTTCCCGCCGGCGCAAGATACGTCGCGGCGTGCGCGCTCATCGGGTGGCAGGGCGCGTGCGTGCATTTGCAGGTGTCGGTCGCTTCTGGCGAAAAACTGTCGCTTGGCCCGTATTTCGCGGTAAAAGTCGCCGAAACTTGCGCAATGACCGCGCTGGGGCTATTGACAAAATGGCTTGCGGTTTGATATAATGCCAATACATCGAAAAGAGGTGAAAACGGTTGGCAAAAGAAAAACTGCCGCAGATCGAAAAAATATGCTATAACTGCGAACGCGCCGTACGCATAGAGGGCTCCGATATGTGCGTGTGTTCCAAAAAGGGAATGGTAGAATCGGGCAAAAGCTGTTCGAGCTTCAAGGCCGATCTTCTCAAGTACGTTCCCACCCGCCCCAAGGCCGTAAAACTCGAGGATATAGAATAGCCGTTTGGTCATTTTTGCGGCAAAACGGGCACGTTTACCGCGTCTTTTTTGGCAAAAAGTACATTCTGAAAAAAGTTTAAAAAAACTAAAAAAAGTACTTGACAAAGGGGAAGAGATGTGGTAATATAGACAAGCTGACCGCCGAGAGGGAGAGTCAGCGCGGACATTGAAAACCGAACAACAACGAAGAGAAGTACAAAGTACGAGAGTACGAAGAGTACGAAAGAATACTCGTTGATTCCTTTAAAAGAAGATAAGCAAAGAGCTAAGAGACTCAAGAAAAAACGATGTCAGGCGCAGTTGAAAGACTGCGTTGGATATACAATTTTTTAGAGAGTTTGATCCTGGCTCAGGATGAACGCTGGCGGCGTGCTTAACACATTCAAGTCGAACGGAGTATTTTTGAAAGCTTGCTTTTGAGAATACTTAGTGGCGGACGGGTGAGTAATGCATGAGCAACCTGCCTTTAAGAGGGGGATAACACAGAGAAATCTGTGCTAATACCGCATAGAACACTGAGATGGCATCATCATAGTGGGAAAGGAGCAATCCGCTTAAAGATGGGCTCATGTCTGATTAGATAGTTGGCGGGGTAACGGCCCACCAAATCCGCGATCAGTAGCCGGACTGAGAGGTTGAACGGCCACATTGGAACTGAGATACGGTCCAGACTCCTACGGGAGGCAGCAGTGGGGAATATTGGGCAATGGGCGAAAGCCTGACCCAGCGACGCCGCGTGAGGGAAGAAGGTCTTCGGATTGTAAACCTCTGTTGATAGGAACGAAAAAATGACGGTACCTATCGAGGAAGCCACGGCTAACTACGTGCCAGCAGCCGCGGTAATACGTAGGTGGCAAGCGTTATCCGGATTTATTGGGTGTAAAGGGTGAGTAGGCGGGCCTGTAAGTCAGATGTGAAATGCAGCTGCTCAACAGCTGAATTGCATTTGAAACTGCGGGTCTTGAGAGTCGGAGAGGTAATTGGAATTCCCAGTGTAGCGGTGAAATGCGTAGAGATTGGGAGGAACACCAGTGGCGAAGGCGGATTACTGGACGACAACTGACGCTGATACACGAAAGCGTGGGGAGCAAACAGGATTAGATACCCTGGTAGTCCACGCCGTAAACGATGAATGCTAGGTGTGGGGCAGAAATGTTCCGTGCCGCAGTTAACACAATAAGCATTCCACCTGGGGAGTACGGCCGCAAGGTTGAAACTCAAAGGAATTGACGGGAGCCCGCACAAGCAGTGGAGTATGTGGTTTAATTCGACGCAACGCGAAGAACCTTACCAGGGCTTGACATCCGGAGAAGGCGGAGTAAAGTCTGCCGTGCCCCTTCGGGGGAATTCCGAGACAGGTGGTGCATGGTTGTCGTCAGCTCGTGTCGTGAGATGTTGGGTTAAGTCCCGCAACGAGCGCAACCCTTACGGTTAGTTGCTACGGAAGAGCACTCTAACAGGACTGCCGTTGACAAAACGGAGGAAGGTGGGGACGACGTCAAATCATCATGCCCCTTACGCTCTGGGCTACACACGTACTACAATGGCGTAAACAAAGGGGAGCAAGGCGGCGACGCGGAGCAAATCCCAAAAAGACGCCCCAGTTCAGATTGCAGGCTGCAACCCGCCTGCATGAAGTCGGAATTGCTAGTAATCGTGAATCAGAATGTCACGGTGAATACGTTCCCGGGCTTTGTACACACCGCCCGTCAAACCATGAAAGTCGGGAAGACCCGAAGTCTGTGTTCTAACCGCAAGGAGGAAGCAGCCGAAGGTCGGTTCGATGATTGGGGTTAAGTCGTAACAAGGTAGCCGTATCGGAAGGTGCGGCTGGATCACCTCCTTTCTAAGGAGACATAGCAAGAGGCATGCGAAAAGATGCTGTTTTGCTGAAAGATGTCTGGCAAGAAGAAAGAACGAAAATCACGACGAAAAGAGAGAAACGAGTATAGTTGTTATTCGGTTTTGAGTGCCCGCTGATAAGGGGGTGTAGCTCAGCTGGGAGAGCACCTGCCCTGCAAGCAGGGGGTCAGGGGTTCGATTCCCCTCATCTCCACCAAAAGCGGTGAAAGCACGCGGGAACACGGGCTCATAGCTCAGGTGGTTAGAGCGTGCGCCTGATAAGCGCAAGGTCGGTGGTTCGAATCCACTTGAGCCCACCAGATTCCCGGCAGAGGCACGTTCGGTAACGATGAATGTACAGGAGAGAGATCCGGTATGTTGATCGGCATCGAAAGAAGCCGAAAGAGGACGTTGAAAAGAGAATAGGAAATCAGAAGCAAATCGAGCACACGAAAGAAACAGGAAAAATTTTTTTAACAAAGAAGGTTTTTTCGTAAAGAGTGTGTAGCAGTCGGAAAGACTGCACTACAAAAGTAGCAAACTAAAAACCGATTTGCGAGCTCATGCAAGGAACGAAGAAACAAGAAGGTTCAAGCTAAGAAGAGCACAAGGGGAATGCCTTGGCACCGGAAGCCGAAGAAGGACGCGATAAGCTGCGAAAAGCTGCGGGGAGACGCAAATAGTCGATATATCCGCAGGTATCCGAATGGGGAAACCCCATGCAGGCAAAGCTGCATGATCCTTTACTGAATCCATAGGTAAAGGAAGGGAACCCGCCGAACTGAAACATCTAAGTAGGCGGAGGAAAACAAATCAACCGAGATTTCGCGAGTAGCGGCGAGCGAAAGCGAAAGAGGCCAAACCGGGAGTAGAAATACACCCGGGGTTTAGGACCGCGATACGGGCGGCAGACTGTAGGAGAATGACATGGGAAGGTCAACCGAAGAAGGTGAGAGTCCTGTAACCGAAACAGAAAGCCGGCCACGCGGTATCCAGAGTACGCGCGGACACGAGGAATCCGCACGGAAGACGGGGGGACCACCCTCCAAGCCTAAATACTAACCGGTGACCGATAGAGAAGCAGTACTGTGAAGGAAAGGTGAAAAGAACCCCGGAAGGGGAGTGAAAGAGAACCTGAAACCTTGTGTTTACAAGCACACAAAGAGCGTTAAGGCTCGATGTGGTACTTTTTGTAGAACGGTCCGGCGAGTTAATGTCTGCAGCGAGGTTAAGAACTTAAGGTTCGGAGCCGCAGGGAAACCGAGTGTGAACAGCGCGAATAGTTGCAGGTATTAGACCCGAAACCGGGTGACCTAGCCATGTCCAGGATGAAGCGGCGGTAAAACGCTGTGGAGGTCCGAATCCACCGCTGTTGAAAAAGTGGGGAATGAGGTGTGGCTAGCGGAGAAATTCCAATCGAACCCGGATATAGCTGGTTCTCCCCGAAATAGCTTGAGGGCTAGCCTTGTGGAGAGATTATCGGAGGTAAAGCACTGAATAGACGCGGGGCCGAGAGGTTACCAAATCTTATCAAACTAAGAATGCCGAATAATTATACACAGGAGTCAGACGGTGTGAGATAAGTCTCATCGTCGAAAGGGAAACAGCCCAGATCTACCGCTAAGGTCCCAAATATATGCTAAGTGGAGAAGGATGTGGCGATGCAGAGACAACCAGGATGTTGGCTTAGAAGCAGCCACACATTCAAAGAGTGAGTAACATCTCACTGGTCGAGTGACGCTGCGCCGAAGATGTAACGGGGCTAAGCATATAACCGAAGCGTAGGCAGTAGTAATACTGGGTAGGGGAGCGTTCTGTAGGCGGAGAAGTCACAGCGTAAGCAGTGGTGGAGCGTACAGAAGTGAGAATGCCGGAATGAGTAGCGAGAATTGCGTGAGAATCGTAATGGCCGAAAATCTAAGGTTTCTTGGGGCAGGTTCGTCCGCCCAAGGTAAGCCGGAGCTAAGGCGAGGCCGGAAGGCGTAGCCGATGCACATACGGTGGAAATTCCGTAGCCATCGAAAGATTTAAGATAACTGACACTGGATCAAAGCTTGACCGGGGTGCTGGTAACCCCCGGCGAAAGGGACTGAAATTTAGTAGGGAAGCAAGTGGCGATACAGGCGAGAAAAGGTTATTGTATATTTGAGATGACCGTACCGCAAACCGACACAGGTAGATGGGAAGAGAATTCTAAGGCCAACGGGAGAAGGGTTGTTAAGGAACTCGGCAAAATTACCCCGTAACTTAGGGAGAAGGGGAGCCTGCAGCGATGCAGGCCGCAGATAAATGGCCCAGGCGACTGTTTAGCAAAAACACAGGTCTCTGCAAAACCGAAAGGTGAAGTATAGGGGCTGACGCCTGCCCGGTGCCGGAAGGTCAAGGGGAAGTGTTAGGGCAACCGAAGCACAGAACTTAAGCCCCGGTCAACGGCGGCCGTAACTATAACGGTCCTAAGGTAGCGAAATTCCTTGTCAGGTAAGTTCTGACCCGCACGAATGGCGTAACGATCTGGGCACTGTCTCAACAGCCCGCCCG
>JAEEGI010007246.1_pt1 | contig 24861 bp, 24 predicted proteins | sample 8958751 | NCBI WGS metagenome assembly JAEEGI01 (sample SAMN16246545, study PRJNA631951) | gut metagenome | biome: gut microbiome; feature: rumen; material: KS-attached | host: Bos | place: Iran: Karaj | collected 2018-10
GGCGCAACGCTCCGATCTACCTTCGCGTTCGTCGTGCTGTAACGCAGTACGATCGGTATCCGGATACTGCCGTACTCCACCGTGTACAGCGGAATCGAGATGTCCGGCACGCCCTTGTTCCCCTCCACCGGATAGTTCACCGCATCATGCAACGATGACGCCTGCGGCGACAATGCGATGTAGTTGCGCCGGTCCAGCGTGATGGCTTCCTGGGCGAAGGCGGGGACGGCTGGCGGGAGGACGACCAGGAGGAAAAGGAAGAAAATGGAAAGTAGATGCCGCGGCTTCATAAGCGTTTGGAGTTGAGATTCTTTCAAATTTACAAAACATTCTGCAATAATCCAAACAAAGGTACCGCCGAGCGGCAGTCCCGCCTCGTGACGGCGGCCTGTTCCGCCAAACTGTCGCACGGCGACCCTGCTCTGGCGTGGCTGTCGGTTACACGGATGTGCGCCATAGCCCGATTTCGGCTATTGGCGCACATCCATCGGCTTCCGGAGCTCTCTGTGATGGGGACCCGTGCGCCGGTTTGACAGCAAGGCAAATAAAGGCCGGCCCACCCGGCTTCGGACTGTGAGACGAAGTTCCGCCGGAGACGGGAGAAGCGGCGGCTACAGCGCGACGATAATCTCGTGCTGCTTGCCTTCGCGGAGGACGGTCACGACGGCCTTCTCGCCGGGGCGGAGTTTGCTGATCTGCTCCTGGAGGCCGGCGCTGTTGTGGACGGGGTTGAGGTTGATCTCGCGGATGACGTCGCCTTCGAGGACGCCGCCTTTGTCGGCGGGGCCGTCCTTCTGGACGGCAGCCACATAGACACCGTCGATCTCCGTGAGGTTCGCCCGGGCCGCCACTTCCGCGTTGACGTCGGTGATGCTGATGCCCAGCATGGCCCGCTGCACGGAGCCGAATTCAATGAAGTCGTCCACGATCTTGCTGACGATGTTGACTGGAACGGCGAATGCATAACCGGCATAAGAACCCGTACGGGAAATGATCGAAGTGTTGATGCCCACCAATTCACCGGCCGCATTGACAAGCGCGCCGCCGCTGTTGCCGGGGTTGACGGCCGCATCGGTCTGGATGAACGACTCGACCCTGTACTGGCCGTCGTAGTTCGGCATCGAACGGCCTTTGGCACTGACGATTCCGGCGGTAATGGTTGAGCGCAGGTCATACGGACTGCCGATGGCCAGGACCCATTCGCCCAGACGCAAGTCATCGGAGTTTCCGATCGGAACTACCGGCAGGTCTTCGCCTTCGATCTTGATCAAGGCAATGTCGGTAGCCGGGTCCGTACCGACGAGTCTGGCCGGATAAACCTTGTTGTTTTCCAGGGTGACCTCGATGACATCGGCGCCGGCGATCACATGGTTGTTGGTCACGATATAGCCGTCGGGGCGGATGATGACACCGGAGCCCAGACCGACTTGGTCACGCGGCGTCTGGGCGAAGCCGAAGAGCAGGTCTAAAAGTGATCCAGGTTGCTGGTAATTAGCTCGTTGTGTCACTTTTACATAGACGACGGCCTGGACGGCTGTCTCGGCGGCATCGGAGAAATTCGGGACCTCCTTCACCTCCACCCGGCGTTGCGGTGCTGACTTTTTGTCAGTCGCACCGGATCCCACAATCGCGGCCATTTCGTCCTGGTCGCTCAGCCGGCGGTCCATCGCCTTCTTGGCGGCCAAAAAGCCCGTAAGTCCTGATACTGCGACAATTAAGAGCAGATAGAGAATTTTTTTAGCCATGTTGTCCTATTTTTATTATATTTGTAATTCATAAGAACGTGAAATAGAAATATAAAAATTATACCAAATATGAAATTTTCCGTTTCCAGCTCCGAATTGCTCAATGGCTTGATGTCCGTTTCCAAGGTCATCGTTCCCAAACCCACCAACTCCATCCTGGAGAACTTCCTTTTCCAGCTGCAAGGCAACACACTGACCGTGACCGCGTCCGACGGAGAGACAACGCTCAAGACCACGCTCCCCATCGCCCAGGTCAGCCAGGAAGGTTCCACGGCCGTACCGGCCAAGCTCCTGACTGATTCCCTCAAGGAGTTCCCCGACCAGCCCCTCTCTTTCAGCGTGGATGAGGGCAGTTCCGTGATGGATATCGTCTGGGCCAGCGGCGCCTCCAAGATTCCCTGCTTCGATGCGGCTGATTTCCCCGAGCTGCCGGTGATCGGCGAAATTGCCGAAAGTGTCATCATCCCCTCCTCCATCCTGCTCGACGGCATCAACAACACCATCTACGCCACGGCAGAAGAGGAGCTCCGTCCCGTGATGAACGGCATCTTCTTCGACATTGATCCCGAAGTCACCACGCTGGTCGCTTCCGACGCCCACAAGCTCATCTGCTACAGTTTTGTCGGCGCCAAGCTTTCGCAGAAATCCAATTTCATCCTCCACAAGAAACCCGCTTCGATCCTCAAGAGCATCCTGGCCAAGTTCGACGAGGACATCACCATCCGCTACGACAACAAGAACGCCTATTTCAGCTTCGGCAGCAACATCCTGGTTTGCCGCCTCATTGAAGGCAACTACCCGGCCTACCGCAGCGTAATCCCCAAGAACAACAACAACAAGCTCGTGATCGGCCGCACCGACCTGCTGGGCGTTGTCAAGCGTATCGCCGTCTGCTCCAACCAGATTTCCAACCAGATCCGGCTCAAGCTCTCGCTCGGCGAAGTGCTCATCTCCGCCCAGGACCTCGGCTTCTCGATGTCCGCCCATGAGACCCTGCCCTGCCAGTACGACGGACAGGAGATGGAGATCGGCTTCAAGGCCCCGTTCCTGCTTGAGATCCTCAACAACCTGCCGTACCAGAACATCTGCATGGAGCTGGCCGACCCGGCCCGCGCCGCGCTCATCGTTTCGGCCGATGAAGCCCGCCCCGGCCAGGACATCCGCGCCCTGCTGATGCCTGTGATGATCAACGCCTAACCGGGTTCCCATGCAGCTTTCCCTCAAAAACCCGCTCCTGTTCTTCGACATCGAGAGTACAGGACTGAATGTCGCGTCCGACCGCATCGTGGAGATTTCCATCGTCAAGGTATCTCCCGGAGCGCCCGGCGAACCCAACAAGGTGGAAGTCAAGACGCGCCGCATCAATCCCACCATCCCCATCACCCCCGGCGCCCAGGCCGTCCACGGCATCAGCGACGAGGACGTGAAAGACTGCCCCACTTTCAAACAAGTGGCCAAGTCGCTGGCCCGCTGGATGGAAGGCTGCGACATCGCCGGCTTCAACTCCCTGAAGTTCGACATCCCGATGCTGGCCGAAGAGTTCCTGCGGGCCGGCGTGGATTTCGATTTCCGGAAACGCAAGCTGGTGGACGTACAGAACATCTTCCATAAAAAAGAGCAGCGCACCCTCAAAGCGGCCTACAAGTTTTACTGCGGCCTCAACCTGGACAACGCCCACTCGGCCGAAGCCGACACGATGGCTACCTACGAAGTGCTGGAAGCCCAGCTGGACCGCTACGCGCACGACGAGGAAGATCCGCTCCAGAACGACGTCGGCTTCCTGGCCAAGTATTCGTGCCAGTCCCGTTTCGTCGACTATGCGGGCCGCATGATCCTCGACGAGAACGACATTCCTGTCTTCAATTTCGGCAAGCACCGGGGCAAGAAGGTCACCGAAGTCCTCCAGAAAGAACCTTCCTACTACAGCTGGATCATGGACGGCGACTTCACGCTCGACACCAAGCAGCAACTTACCAAAATCAAACTGTCGATGCAATGAACATCCACGTCGTCAGGCCCGGTGGAGACTGGTACTCCCGCCCGGACGTCACGCTCGTCCGGGACGCCGACCTCTTCTGCCTGCCTGATGACTGTACCGGAGCCCAGGCCTTCCGGGCCTGCTGCATCCGGATTGAGAAGGCCGGCAAGGCCATTGCACCGCCGTTTGCCCGCCGCTATTTCAACAGCACCGCCGACAGCATCCTGTTTTACGGAACGATGCCGGACGGCACATTGACGCCCTATCTCGACCGAAGCACCTGGGTATCCCGGGATTTCCGTTCGGCCGACACTTTGGACGAAACCCTGCAGGCGCGCATCATCCAGGCCCTTTGCCGGATCAGCCTGCACCTGTCCCTCCGCATCGGGGACTTCCTGCTTTTCGAACAGACGCCACCCACGCCGCTGCGGCGGGGTGATTTTATCGATACCATCGCCATCCTATGAATAGATTCCTCCAGCAATACGGTGCCTACCTGGCTGCCGCCGCTTTGTTCCTCCTCCTGGCTTTCGTCTATTGCAAACCTGTCCTCAGCGGGAAAGTGCTCCTGTCGGGCGATGATGTCAATGCCCGTTCCGCCATGCAGGAGAGCCTCCGCTATCACCAGGAGACCGGCGATTATACCTGGTGGAATGAAGCTGTATTCAGCGGCATGCCGAACTACCAGATCGGCGGCGGCCAGTACCAGTCCGACCGGCTTCTGACGCCGTTCCGCAATTTCCTGCACCGCGGACCGGCCCATCCGGCCTGGATCCTGATCTTCTATTTCGTGTGCTTTTTCATCCTGATGCGCAGTTTCGGGGTGGACAAATGGCTGTCGATCGTCGGCGCGATTGCCGTCGCGCTCTCCTCTTATTTCCTGGTCATCATCGCAGCTGGACATGGCGGCAAGACCATCGCCATTTCCTACATTTCACTGGTTGCGGCCGGCTTCTATCTGATCTACCGCAAGCGTTACGGTCTTGGCGCCATCTTCGTCATGCTCTTTACTGCCATGGGATTCAGCATCCATCCGCAGATGGCCTATTATCTTTTCATGATGATCGGCCTCTTCTTCCTGGCGGAGCTGTGGATCCATATCCGGGAAAAGCGCTGGAAAGACCTGGGGCTGGCCACACTGATATTTGTCGTGGCGCTTCTCATCGGCTTCGGCACTGGCTGCGGCAACATTTTCGCGAACCGGGAATATGCCGAGCAGACCATGCGCGGCGGCCATTCCGACCTGGTGAAGGAGGAATCCGGCGCACAAGTCTCCAAAGGGCTCGACCTGGACTACGCGACGCAATGGAGCTATGGCCGGGATGAAACATTCTCCTTCCTGGTGCCGGGCTTCAAGGGCGGTTCCTCCACCCACCCGCTCAGCAAGGATTCCCATACTTGGAAATCCATCCTCAGCCTCGGCATGCCGGCTTCCACGGCCCGGGAATTCTGTGCCAATGCGCCCCTCTATTGGGGGGAACAACCCTTTACGGCCGGCAATGTCTATGTGGGGGCGATCGTCTGCTTCCTTTTCCTGCTGGGCTGCCTGATCGTCCCGGGACCTTACAAATGGGCGCTGCTGGCCTCCACGGTCTTCTCCATCCTGCTGGCCTGGGGATACAATTGCATGTGGCTCACGGAATTCTTTTTCAACCACTTCCCGCTTTACAACAAGTTCCGGGCAGTATCCTCTATCCTCATCGTGGCGGAGGTCGCCATGCCGCTGCTGGGATTCCTGGCGGTCAAAGCCATGATGGACGGAACGCTTCCCAATCCCAAAATCCGCAAGAGCCTCTTGATTGCAGGCGGGATCACGGCCGGCCTCTGTCTTGTCTTCGCCCTGCTGGGACGCAGCCTCTTTTCCTTTACGGCGCCCGGTGACGCAGCATTTGCCTCGCAGATTCCCCAGCCCGTGTACAGTGCCCTGCTGGAAGACCGTGCCGCCCTGCTGGTCCGGGACTCCTGGCGCAGCTTCGCCTTCATTGCCGCCGCTTTTGCCGTGCTTTTCTTCTTCAACGAAAAGAAACTCCGGGGCCCCTGGATGATCGCAGGCCTGGGTGTCCTGGTCGTGCTGGACATGTGGCCGGTGGACCGCCGTTATTTCAACGACGACTCCTTCCAGCAGCCCAAGAATACACAGGCCGTCTTCGCGATGCAGGAATACGAAAAGCAGATCCTGCAGGACCCGGATCCGCATTTCCGGGTCATGAACTTGACGGGCAATACCTTCAACGAATCCCGTACCTCTTATTACCTCAAGTCCATCGGCGGCTACCACGCCGCCAAACTCCGCCGCTACCAGGACTTGATTGACGAGCACCTGAGCCAGGGGCACATGCCGGTCATCGGCATGCTCAATGCGAAATACCTCATCGTCCCCAATGAGGGCCAGATCGCCATCCAGCTGAACCCCTATGCGCTGGGCAACGCCTGGTTCGTGGAAAAGCTCATCCTGGCGGATGGCGCCCAAGCCGAGAGCGATGCGCTCAACACCATCGATGTAGCGACGACGGCCGTCCTGGACAAAGAATTCGCCCGCTTTGCCGCGAATCCGGAACCCGGCATCGCACCGGACGCCGAAGTCCATCTCACGTCCTGGACACCCAAACAACTGGATTATGACGCTACGACCTCCACGCCGGGGACCCTGGTCTTCTCAGAAATCTATTACCCCTACGGCTGGAAAACCACGATCGACGGGCAGCCGGCGGAGCATTTCCGGGTCAATTACCTGCTGCGCGCCCTGAATGTCCCGGCAGGCACCCATCATATCACCTTCCTCTTCGACCCAGACAGTGTCCGCAAGGGTGACGCCATCGCCACGACCTGTGTCGTGCTGATGTATCTGCTGATTCTTGCCATTGCTGGCTGGGGCGTCTATCGTTCCCGTAAGAAACGCAAGGATGCCGCAGCCGCGCATTAAAATATACACCCGCTCCTTCGACCTGCGGCTCTATCGGCTTGCGAAAGGACTCTTCTGTGACTGGAAGGACACAGAAGGGAAGCCCATTCCCTGCGTACGGCTGACCGACCAGACGGCCGACGGTTATTTCTATACCATGCTGCGCGACCAGGAATGCGATGTGGCCATCAATGTGGACGAAGACGCTTTCATCCTCGATCCCCAGGCCGTCCTGGACCTTGTCGGAACGCTGCTGGAAGGGGGTTATGCCAACATCGGCTGCTCCGACGGCGACCCGGCGACCACCGGCCGGGACCAAACGGTCACCAACCCGTTTTTCAACGTCTTCAACCTCCAGCTGATCCGGAGCCGTTTTGACCGGAAGGCGATGGTCCGCCGCCTGGAAGACCGGGAGCCCTACTACCCGTTTTTCCATTGGTTGGCCGACACATTCCCTACGCTGTACCTGCCCGCACGCCGGCATGCGGACGGAATTACTACCATCGCGCTGGACCCGCAGGGCCGGACACTCTGTTTCCATACCTGGTTTTCGCGCTTCTACTCGATGCCATCCTGGATCGTCCGGCGCATCGAGCCGTCTCAAGGCATGCAGCGGCAGCGGATTGACGCCATCATCCGCGAAGCTTACCAGCTGCGCAGCAAGGATCTCCCGCATTTCGGAACGGCGGACCGGCTGGCATTCGCAGGCAACAAACTCATCCGCTGGCTCATCAAGATCCCGCAGCGCATCGCCCGCTGGCCCTACAAACTCAAACGGCACATCGCCCGCAAGAAGGAGGCCTGAAGATGGCAAAAGTGTCCCTGATCATTCCCGTCTATAATGCCGCCGGTTCCATCGGCGCCTGTCTCGACTCGGTCCTGGCCCAGTCGCTCGACGCGCTGGAAATCATCCTGGTCGATGACCACGGGCAGGACGACAGCATTGCACGGGCGAAGCAGCACATAGCCTCCTACAACGGACCCAAGCAGTTCAAGTTCATCGCTACGAAGGCCAACGCCGGACCTGGCGCCGCCCGAAACTGTGGCATCGATGCCGCAAGCGGCCGGTTCATCGCTTTCCTGGACAGCGACGACACTCTCGCGCCCAACTTCTGCCAGCGTCTGTATGAAGCGGCTACCCGCACGGAAGCAGACATGGCATGCGGCTCCATTTCCTTCGACTTTCCCGACGGGACATCTGTCATCCGGCGCAATCCGCCCGTCCGGGACGGGGCTTTCGAGGGAAAAGCCAAACGCGCCTATCTGCGCCGTTTCAAATCGTATTTCACCAGCTGTCTATACAGCAGGAGCCTGCTGGTCGACAACGGCATCCGCTTTCCGGATACGCGCAGCGCCGAAGACAGTTGCTTCCTGACCTGCAGTCTGCTTGCCGCCCGAAGGATTGCCGGGGACGACGGCGCCATCTACCACTATGCGATCCATCCTGCTTCTACCAGCCAGCGCAAGGACCCGGCACGGTACAGAAACCGGCTTGCCAGCTTCCGGGCCCTGGTCGCATTCGCCCAAGAAAAAGGGCTGTACAAACCTTACCGGGGAACCCTCCGGCTGCTTGTCCTGAAAAAGGGCTACCTGCTCGCTGCCAAAGACTACCTGACAAACAATCTGTTCAAATAATGGGGAAACTGATCAAAGTCGCCTTCGTGGATTTCGAACCGGGCTTCGAACCCGAAAAGAGCCTGCTCTACCGCATGCTCCTGCATAACTACCAGGTTGAACTGAGCAAGGAACCGGATTACCTGTTCTACTCGAACTATGGGGAACGGCACCTGCACTACGATTGCGTGCGGATCTTCTACACCCGGGAGAACATCACGCCGGATTTCAACTTCTGCGACTACGCCATCGCGCTGGACTACCTGACCCTCGGCGACCGGTACTTCCGCTTCCCGGCCTATTATCTGGACCGTGAAACCTTTGCCCAGATGAACGACAAGACCTACTTCACATCCGACAATATCCGGAGCAAAGGCTGCTTCTGCGGTTTCCACTATGAGGCGGAAGCGGATACGCCGGAACGGAACCTGTTCTTCGACCGCCTCTCGGAGTACCGGGCCGTGGAATCGGGTGGAGCGCTCCGCAATACGCTCGAAGGCGTCGTCTCCGAGAAGCAACCCTTCCTGGCCAACTGCAAATTCAGCATCGCCTTTGAGGAATGCAGCCAGCCCGGCTACACCTCCCCCGTTTTGATGGAGGCATTCGCCGCCCAAACCATCCCGATCTACTGGGGCAATCCCTTCATCGGCAGGGAGTTCAACACGCAGGCCTTCGTCAACTGCCACGACTTCCGCTCCTGGAGCGAGGTCATCGATGCCGTGCGGCGCATCGACCAGAACGATGAACTCTATCTCAAAATGATGCGGACTCCGGCCTTGACCGGCCCCGAACGGGACATCGACCGCATGGAGGAGAACCTGCTGGCCTTCCTCTCCAGCATCTTCGAGCGGCCGCTGGAACGTGCCTACCGCAGAAGCCGCGCCGCTGCTCGCAACACGTTCGAAAAGAGAGCCCGGATCAAGGGAGTCCTTTACCGGATCAGCCCATGGGGTCTGCTGGAAATCGTCAAATCGCTTTTGATGAAGCGTCGATAGCCCGACGCAATGCCTCGAGATAGCCGCGACCGTACTGCCGGTCCGGCTCCATGTAATTGCCCTCTCCCCATTCATTCCACGACTTGAGGAATACGATGCGGTGCTCCACCTGCTTGTCGGCGACAAGGGCGAAAGCCCGCTGCGCCAGTTTCCCGAATTCATCCGGCGTACTGTCCACGTAAATAGAGTCTTCTTTCGAGCGGGGCGTCCGATCCCAGTTCGGAACCAGGGTGGGATACACATTCTCCTGTTTTTCCAGCTCCAGCAACATATACTTGTTGATGGCAGCCTGCCGGAACAGGAAAGGACGGCGGATCCCCAGATACTGCGCGAAAAGGTCGTGCAAGGCATTTTGCCACAGGCCCCGGGCTTGGATCTGGGCATATTGGTGATTGTCGGTAGCTACGGCATCGTACCCTTGCGCCAAAATGCCCGAAACCCGTTCCCGTGCGACCGCTTCGGCATCCGCCGCGCCTTTCAGACGGGTTTTGGCCACGGAAGTGGGATTGGCGGTACGGACCACGGCCACGAAATGGAAATCACCCAGGCCATGCTTCCGGGCCAGTTCCCGCCACTGCCCGAGAAAGGCCGGGGCATCCTGGAATTTGAACGGATCGAAGACTGCGAACAACGGTTTGCCGTCCACCCGGATATAGCGGGAATCGCGAAAGGCCGGCAACAGGGTCATGAAATGGTTTTCGTTGTCTTCCCGTCCCGGATACAGTTGCTCCATCAGGATCCGGGAGCCCTGCTTCCGGGATTTGGCATTGGTCCAGGTCGAAGAGGCCCAAGTATGGTTGGCCCAGCACAGGCAGAACGGGAAATCAGGTTTTCCGCTGGCCACCACTTCATTAAAAGGACGCTCCAGCAGTTGCCTGCCTTCGCCGAACCAGTAATGGTAATAGCAGAAGCCTTCAATCCCGGCTTCGCGCGCCAGCATCGCCTGTGCCTCCCGCGTTTCGGGCAGGCGCAGGTCGTAAAAGCCCAGGTCGGCCGGGATGCGCGGTTGCACATGGCCCCGGAACAGCGGCTTGGCCGCCGCCACGTTCGTCCACTCCGTGAACCCGGGTCCCCACCACGCGTCATTCTCCGGAATCGGATGGTACTGCGGAAGATAAAAGGCGATGACTCTGTTGTTTTCCATTTGTCAAAGATGGCGATTTTTCCCGATATATGAAAATGTTTACCATTTCCCCACGATCCAGGACAGTGCCCGGTGCTTGTAAATCAGCCAGATGAGCAGGCAAATCACAGCTACGCAGAGCGCATAGGCGGCAAAGTGGAAGCCAAGACAACCCGCGATGCTGCCGGCGGGATACAATGGTTTGACCAGACGGATCAACGGAACCTGAACGGTCTCGTTCGTCAGGTACGCGAGCAAGGAGCCCAGTCCGAGCAAAGACAACGTACGGCTCTTCACCAGCCGCTGCGCCAGCCAGAAAACGAGAGCGGATCCTCCCGCCACATTCATGAAATGCAGCGGAAAATTGAAGAAGTCCACATCGATGAAGATGTCGTTCGCCGGAAGGGTAAATGCAGTGAAATGAGACAGCAGGTTTTCAGCAACAATCAAAGCCATGCCGACAAGGCCTGCCGGCAGCAGATATTTCTGCACCCGGTCCATCTTGTCTTTAAGCAGAAAACCGCCATACAGGAACGGGACGGCCAGCAAGGCGTGACGATGCCACAAGAAGTTGTCGAACCATTCAAAATGGTTGAGCGCCAAGCCCAGCAAGTACAAGACAACAACCAGCAGAAGTTGCCGGGGCATCTTCAGTCGGGATATACCCCACAGCAGCAGCTTCGCCCATAGCAGCGCAAAGATAAACCAGGGTCCGCCCATCTTGAGCCAGGAAGAGAAACCAGCCAGATGAATACCGAAAGACTGCTCCGTGCAGCCTGTAGCTGCCATGATCCCATAACACAACAAATCCAGCAATATGGCCGGCAGGAGCAGCGTTTGGAGGTTTTTCAGGAGAAACGGTCGGAAACCAATCCGGAACGTAGAACAGAAGCCCGTGATCAGGAAGAACGTCTGCATGAAGAAAGGCCGGTAGAGCCCGATTCCCGATCCCATCACCTGAAGGACGGGATCGTCCAGCCCTTCCCGCTGCGCCAGAATCCGACAATGCCCGAAAAGCAGGCAGAGAATCAGGATTCCCTTGGCGGTGTCGATATAGCCTATCCTTTGCCGTTGCATCAATTGCGGGAAGATTCCATAGTAACGATTCGGGCCGGAACGCCGAGCGCCATGCAACCGGCGGGTACATCTTTGGTCACGACCGCTCCGGCCCCGATAATGGCCCCCCGGCCGATGTGGACGCCCGGAAGGATCGACGCCTTCTCCCCGATCCAGACATTGTCTTCGATGACAACGGGCCCCTTGGAGACCAAGGGGCGTTTGTTCGGCGCTGTCTCAAGCAGGGCCGGGTCCGCGTCTCCATGCGCGTTGTCCGTAATGAGAACATACTTTCCAGTAAGGACATTGTTTCCCAACTCGATACGGTTGATAGCCGTAATATGTGATCCGTCACCGATGGAAGTGCCGTCGCCGATTCGGATTGCCGGATTGAACCGCTGATCGCCGAAACGGTCCCAGGCGGTAAGTTGGACCTGTCTGCCGACTGTAACGTCATCGCCCAGGAAAATATACCGCTCGCCTGCTACCAGCGAGACTGGCGGATAGATCCGGCTTCCCTTTCCGAAAGAGGCAAAACGGTGACGGATGACTCCGTTGTAGATCTTCCAGCGCAATGTACCGAAAGCTTTTCTCCATTTCATGATTCTACAAAGGTACAAAAGTTAGGGATTATATTTGTATCTTTGCAACATTAACTGACTAGTCATGCGTGTTCTTCTTTTGGGCGGTGCCGGATTTATCGGTTCCCATCTTGTCTCAACACTATCCCTTCGGGGAGAACACGCCGTTTCGGTCCTGGAGCCTGTTTCAGCCCCGGTTGACAGAATCCTGCATCTGCCCGTCCACCTATACCGGGGTATGCTGTCCGATATCGGGTTGCTGGAGTCCATTCTCGTGCAGGAAGATATCCAGATTGTCATCCATCTGGTCTCTACCCTGGTTCCGGGTTGTGATTTCGCAGATTTCGAGAAGGAATTCGAGCAGGTCATCGCCCCTTCCCTCCGGCTGATGGAGATCTGCTGCAAGCGCCATGTCAAGTTGGTGTTCTTTTCATCCGGCGGCACTGTCTATGGGGAGCGCTCCACCCTGGCGCCCTTCTCCGAGGAAGAGACGCTCGCTCCCATTTCCCATTACGGGTGGGCCAAACAGATGATGGAAGAAAGCATCCGGTATATGAACCGGACCCACGGTCTCCGGTATCTGATCCTCCGTCCCTCAAATGCCTATGGCCCAGGGCAGAACCTGTACGGCAGGCAGGGGCTCATTGCTGTCGCCTTGGGGAAGGCCCTGCGCAACGAGGCAGTTTCTGTCTGGGGCGACGGCATCGCAGTCCGCGACTATATCTATATCGACGACCTTGTCCAGGCCACTCTCTCCCTTATCGAGCAGGAAGCGGCTTTCGGCCAGACCTTCAATATCGGAAGCGGCATCGGATACAGTGTCAACGACATACTCCTGATTCTCAAGGAAGTATCCGGATTGAAAGTGCCTGTCAACTATCTTCCTGCCCGGCAGGAGGATGTCTCCCATGTCATCCTCGCCATCGACAAAATCCGGAAGATGATCGATTTCCGGCCGATTTCCATCCAAGAGGGAATCAAACAGTTCTTCAGTTTCGTGATGGATGGAAACGCCTGAACCGCTCCTTTCCCTGTGTATCCCCACCAACGGGCGCGTGGACTGGATCAGTTCGCTCCTTTCCAGCATCTACTCCCAGCAGGTGGACAACACGCTTTTCGAAGTCGTCATCACCGACAACGCCCGCAATCCGGAACTGGAAAAAGCCGTCGCAGCCCTGGCCCAGCCCAACCTCAAATACTATCCTACCGATTCGGCCGGTTTCACCAATCAGGTCGATGCCTTTGAAAAATGCAGCGGCGTTTTCTGCAAAATGCTGAACCACCGTTGCGTACTGCTTCCCGGAAGCATCGGAAAACTGATCGGTCTAGTCAGGGAATATCAAGACTCCAAGCCTCTGATCTACTGTAGCAACGGCCATATCAAAGGTCCCCGGGTCATCGACTGCCCGAATCTGGATTCGTTCGTTCGGAACCTGTCCTATTTCTCCAGTTGGAGTGCCGGAACTGCGGTCTGGAAAGACGACATGAAGGGAATGCGCGAAAAGCCCGTAAACAGCACCTTCCCCCATACACTCTTCCTGTTCCAGCTCCGGGAAGAGAGCTGCTGCCTCATCTGGAATGTCCCGTATCACTACCTGCAGGATGATGTGGGGAAAGGCGGGTATAATCCCTTTGAAGCATTCGGCATCACCTTCCTGGACATTCTCAGCGATCTGAAGGAAGCGGGGCGGATTGGCGAAGAAACGTACCAGCACGTCAAGAAAGACATCTTCTCCTTCTTGAAGTTTCTTTATTTCAACGAGGTGCTCCGTCCCACGAAAAACAGCTATATCCTGACGGATATCCGGAAAATCGTCACAACCAACTATGGGAAAGGGGCCTACCTGAAAATTGTGCTGCACAGCCTCTTTGTCGCCCCGGTGAAAATGGTCATCGACAAAATCAAACGGATGGCCGCCGCCCGAAAGAATAATAATTGAAAGCATTCAGCCGCCTGGCGGCTCCGACCAGGAACTTATCACAGGGCGACATCGATTGCCCGCTTTTGTTATCCCCACCCCAGGCGCGCCGGGTCATATTCCGGTTGTTGGCATGCAGCGCCTCGATGAAACGGGTCAGCAGGCGGGAAGGTTCTCCGCGCTGGGCGGCCATTTCGAGATGGATTTTTTTCATCGCATCCGGGAACGCCTCGTACACTTGGCTGGATTCGTTGTCCGCCACCCGGTAACAGGCCGTAGGCTCAGGATTAATCCATGCACCGTAAAAGTGGGCATACGCCACATGCAGCGCATAGTCGGCGGCAGGATAGAAGGCACTGTCATACCCTCCTGCATCCAACAAAGACTGCCTGTGATACAGGCAACCGTCTCCGCACGAGACATTGCCCAGATACTGGCCCAGACGGGTATAACGGACCAGCTTCCGTGGCTGGAGGAAGCCCAGGTGCGGCTTGTGCTGCAAGGTCGTCCCCGTTATCCTGTCTTTTTCGTCGATCGTATGAAAGGCTGAAAGGATGCAGGCCCGGCCGGCAACTGGAGCCAATTGCATCAGGATCCGCAGCGCTCCGGGCAACAGCAGGTCGTCATCGTGGCAGAAAGTCACAAAAGGAGCGCGCGCGAGTTCGATACCCCGGTTCCAGTTCTGGTACATGCCCAGATTCTCGGCATTCCGGTAATAGAATACCCGCGGGTCTGCCATTTGCGCAACGACAGCCTGGTTGGGGCTGTCCGTCTCCTGGTTATTGTCGACGACCACGACTTCATAAGTCTCCGGATAATCCTGTTGCAGGACCGAGGCCAGCGCCTTCGCAAAATAGTCGGGACGACGGTACACAGGCATGATGACCGTCACATGCGGATCAGGACACTGCAGCGGGTTTCCCCAGGCAAGCCGGGAAGGGACGGAAGCCTTTTCCGCAAAGCAATCGTGTCTGTCGAAAAGAGCGCTCATTGTAGCTTACAATCTATGATGAAGGGCATCGCCGGCCTTTTTCAGGGATTCCTGCATCCCGATCTGGAGAAAACGCGGGAAGGAGACCCGGAAATCCCGGCATACGACATGGGGCCATTTCCAGTTGTTATAAGCCAGCTGGCAGATGCCCTGCACCAGGACAAGGCCCATGATACCCCAGCCAGTAAAGCGAAGGGTGAGGTAACTGCCGATGACGATGGCGAGTCCTGAGAGAAGCGCCGGCTTGACATAAGGGACTTCGTTGCCCACAACGATAATGCTTGAAAACAGGGAATGATTCTGTTCCAGCAGGATGACGATGGAATAGGCCAGCAGGACCGGCCAACCCGGGAGGACGGACTGGGAACGGATCAGTTCCAGCAACGGCGGACAGCAGAAGATCAGGAACACCGTCCCGACGGCGAATACCAAATAGAAGACATTCATGGTCAAGGCAAAACGCTTGAGCAGCCGCTCGGTTTCCCCCCGGACCTTGAAGAGGGCGAACTGGGGCTCGGAGACGAAGAAATAATTGGCTGCCAGTGATACCGTCACATTGACCAGCTGGGTCATCAGCCCATAGGATCCGACCTCTTCCAAGCTCAGGAAAAGACCTGCCAGGAAAAGGCCGAAACGGTTGATGCCGTAGCTGCCGACCATCACCAGGCCGATCTTGCGCGCATTGTGCCAGATGATGTCGAAATAATGGGAGCGCTCTTCCTTGGACGAGGTGTACGGTGCCAGCTCTCCCTTCATCTGGGCCGTGAAGAAATAGCGGTAAGCCAGATAGCGAAGGATAAAGGGCGCAATCAGATTGGCGATCACTACACCCAGAAGGCCCAGCCCGGCATAGATCAAACCGATGGCCAAGAGGATGTACGTCAAACGGGAGGCTATCATCGCCTTCTTGGACTCCATCACCAGCCCTTTGCCCACCAGCAGGGAAGAAAAATAAGCGTAGTACAGGTTGAAGAAGGTGGAGAACGAATAGACGATCCAGATGATCAGCGAATTTCTTACAAGCGTAAAACCCTCTGTCACATAGCCGATATAGACCGAACCGGCCGTCAGCAAGAGAATCAGCACAATCAGGGATATCCGGCTATAGACCATCTTGGCCACGTCGATCAGAATCCGCAGCAAACGGTAATTCGTGGTTTCACCGACAGAATCCTGCAGGCCCTCTTTCGCCAGATCGGTCGCCCCGCTGAAAATATAGGAGAAGTTCCGGCCGAACTGGGGCGTGAATCCGAAATCGAAGAGCGACACCATGGCGCCGACCGTCAGCATGATATAGTTCAAGCCCACTTCCTCTTTCGTCAGGAAATGTAGGATGAACGGCAGCACCACAAGGCCAGAAGCTATCTGGAAAAAAGTAGCCACATAGCCCCAAAGGACGTCTTTTTTCGATATGTTGATCTCCGGCACGCGATTACAGATTAAGGAAAAGGCGAATCCCCGTTTCCAGATCGACATTGGCTTTCCAGCCCGGAAGGATCGGTCCGCGCCAAGGCACCATCACTTCCCGTTCACGATAGGGCCTGCCGCCCCATTCGATAGGGAGCTGACGCCCGGAGACCCGTTCGAAAGTCGCAGCCAGGGAGCGAAGGCTCCGGTGTTCACCCGATGAAAGTACATACTGTTCGCCCAGCGGCTGGTCGGAAGCGAGCAGTTCGACGAGCCGGCAGAAACCCGATACGACATCGGAAATATAGAGGATGTCCAGCAGTTGCTCTCCCGGTGACATCTTCAACACTTCCCCGCTTTCTGAACAATCCTTGAAAAGCTTGAAAATCTTGGGACGCGGGTCGCCGGGTCCGTACGTATCGCATAGCTTCAAGGTGCAGAACCGGAGCCCGAAAACATCGGTATAGTAGCGTGCCATATCGATGAAAGCCTGCTTGGTCGCCGCGTAGAGGTTCACCGGCCGGTAAGCATCACTGGATGACCGGAAATTCTGCCAGATGGAGCCGGTATTCAGGAACCAGCGGACACAGCCAGAGAGCGAGGCCGCCTCGAGGACGGATGTGCCGAAACAGATGTTCGAATCGACCAGCGTCCGGATCTGCTCGGGCTTATGGACAGTCAGATACAGCGAGGCAAGATGAATGATTCCGGAAATCCTATGTTCCTGCATATACCCGGCCAGGCGTGGGATGTCGTCATCCATGATGTAACCCGGCAGCCCCAATTTCTCAGGGTCGCCCGGAAACTGGCCCAGAATGAACACCTGGTGGCTCTTCCGCAGTTCCGCTACCAAATGGGTTCCGATGAAGCCCGTGGCTCCTGTCACAAGAATGTTCATATCAGAAAGGGGAATCAAAATCTTTCAAGGTAGGGAAGCCCAGATCCCTCTCCGACAGAATCGGATCGTATACGGGCCAGGGGAATCCGAAAGAACGGTACGAAATGCCGCAGTCGTGCTGCCTGTCGTAACAGGATGTCTGTGCATAGTTGACGACCGAGCCCTCTTCCAAGACACAGAAACCATGGGCAAATCCCTTGGGAATATAGAGGGAGCAGCCGTCCGAAGCGTTCAGTTCCGTTTCAAAATACTTTCCGTAGGTCGCCGATCCCTTGCGGATATCCACCACGACATCCAGGATCCGTCCCTGACTCACATAAACCAGTTTCTCGTGGTCACAGGGAGGCGTTTGGAAATGCATTCCACGGATGACACCTTTCCGGTTCACGGAATAATAGAACTCCTTGAAATCCGTGGCGAGGCCCCGTTCGCGGAAGAAGTCTTCATGGAACGGTTTCAGGAAACCGCCCCTTGCATCTTGAAATGGCATGGCCTGCAAGACCAGCAGACCCTCTATCGGCGTGTAGATCAGTTCCATCCGTCCTCTCCCAAATATTGTTTTATCTGCCCTGCGCACAAAGCATACACATCTTCATGGGCATAGCGCTTATACCAATCTGCCGTAAGGGTGATGGCACCTGCCGCGTCCAGGCGCGGTTTCCAGCCCAGACGGGTTTTCGCCTTGGTGATGTCCAACGTCAGCAGCGAGGCCTCATGCACGGCGGCAGGGTCTGATGCATCCCGGAGCGTCCCCTCTCCGAAACAGGAGATCAGGGCACTGGCCATTTCCCAGACTGTCAGGACCGAATCAGGTTCGGGGCCGAAATTCCATCCCTCGCAGAAAGCGGTCGGCTGCGCCCACATACGTTGGGCCAGCAATAAATAACCTGAAAGCGGCTCCAATACGTGCTCCCAGGGCCGGACCGCCTTGGGACTGCGGATTTCCACAGGCCTGCCCGCCTCCAACGCCCGGATACAGTCGGGTACGATACGGTCTTTCGCCCAGTCACCCCCTCCGATCACATTACCGGCCCGGACACTGGCCAGGCTCACGTGGTGCCGGATCCCGTAATCAGCCGGATTGAAAAAACTGCGACGCCACGACTGGATGGCGATTTCACAGGCGCCCTTGCTGGAAGAATAAGGATCATATCCGCCGAAAGGATCGTCTTCCCGGTAACCGGTGAGCGTTTCTTTGTTTTCGTAGCATTTGTCGGTCGTTACCATCACGGCGACCCGGACGCTCTCCGTGGCACGGATGGCTTCCATCACATGGAGCGTACCCATCACATTGACCTGATAGGTCTCGACCGGTATCTCATAGCTCAAGCGGACGATCGGCTGGGCGGCCAGGTGAAAAACGATTTCCGGCTGAAATTGGGCAAAGATGGCCTTCAGGCCCGTCAGGTCCCGGATGTCGGCCCGGATATCGGCAGATATCCGGCTACCCAGACCTGACAACACATAATTGTCCCGCTCCGAATAAGGATCCAGTCCCACGCCGACCACTTCGGCGCCCATTTCGTGCAGCCAAAGCGACAGCCAACTCCCCTTGAAACCGGTATGTCCCGTCACCAGGATGCGTTTCCCCTGGTAAAAATCTTGCAGACGCTCTTTCATCGGTTGCAGAATTCCTTGATGCAGTCAACCATATATTTCAACTTGGCGTCCGTCATTCCCGGATAGACGCCAATCCAGAAGGTGTCTTTCATAATCCGTTCCGTAACGGTAAGTTGACCCGCTATCCTGTAATCGACACCCTCTTCCAGGACTTCGAATGCGGGGTGACGCAGCAGATTGCCGGCAAAAAGATTGCGGGTCTGGATCTTCCGGCTTTCCAGAAAACGGGTCAGATCGGTCCGCGAGAAGCCCGCATCAGGCTCGACGGTCAGCAGGCAGCCGAACCAGCTGGGGCGGGAACCGGCCTGTGCCTGCGGAAGGATCAGGCCTTTCGTTCCTGCCAGGTTTTCGCACAGGAATTCAAAGTTATGCCGACGGGCAGCGACAATCTGGTCGAGTTTCTCGAGCTGGGCACATCCGATGGCGGCCTGTAGATCGGTCGCCTTGAGGTTGAAGCCCAAGTGACTGTAAACATATTTATGATCGTAGCCGGCCGGAAGGCTCCCAAACTGACCGCTGAAGCGGCAGCCGCACGTATTGTCCACACCGCCGACGCACCAGCATTCGCGTCCCCAGTCCCGGTAGGAATTCACCATCTTGTGCAGCAAGGGATCGTTCGTATAGACAGCGCCCCCCTCTCCCATCGTCATGTGATGAGGCGGATAGAAACTGCTCGTCCCGATGTCGCCAATCGTTCCGGTCTTTTTCCATTGGCCGTCGATCCGATACTCCGATCCGAGCGCATCGCAGTTGTCTTCGATCAGCCACAAGCCGTGCCGTCGGCAGAAATCCACCACCGCCTGCAGGTCGAACGGATTGCCGAGAGAATGGGCCAGCATCACAGCCTTGGTCCTGGGCGAACAGGCCTTTTCCAGGAGGGTGACGTCCACGTTGTATTCGGGAATGGACATATCCACGAAAACGGGAACGGCGCCAAACTGCACAATCGGAGCGACGGTCGTCGGGAAACTGGCCGCTACTGAAATGACTTCATCCCCCCGACGGATACGGCGGGAGCCCAGTTCCGGGGCTGTAAGGGCATAGAAAGCCAATAAATTGGCTGAAGATCCCGAGTTGACCAGTGAGCAGTATTTCACACCCAGCCATGCGGCCAGCCCACGTTCGAAACGGGCGGCCCAAGGCCCGGCTGTCAGCCAGAAATCCAGGGAGGCATCTACCAGATTGACCATTTCCTGGTCATCGAACCATCGTCCGCCGTAATTGATCCGGGTCTGTCCGGGCACGAAATCCGTGCGGTCGGGACGATGCACCAGTTCGTAGTACTCGCGCGTTTTCTCCAGGATTTCCTGCTTGAGTTGCTCTTTCCGGTCCATTAATCCCAGACTTTCCAGGGAGCTTTGCCCTCGTTCCACAATTTATTGAGTTCCTGATTGTCCCGCAACGTGTCCATGGGTTTCCAGAAACCCGTATGCTTGAAGACGTGGATTTCCTGCCGGGACACTAGCTTCTGCATGGGTTCCTTCTCGAACATTTCCTCGTCCCCGGTCAGATAATCAAAGATGGCAGGTTCACATACGAAAAAGCCCGCATTGATCCACGTACCACTGTCTTTGGGTTTCTCTACAAATGAGGTCAGGATTCCGTTTTCATCGACATCCAGGACGCCCAGCCTTCCGCCCGGCTGATAAGCCGTCATCGAAAGGATCTTGCCCGATGCCCGGTGGGCACGGATAGTAGCGGCGATGTCCAGATCGGCCACCCCATCGCCATACGTCAGCAGGAACGGTTCGTCTCCCACATACTTGCGGATACGCTTCACGCGGCCGCCGGTCATCGTGTAAAGGCCCGTATCGACCATCGTCACCCGCCAATGTTCGGAGTGATTGTCCAGCATCTCGACTTCATTGTTGGCCAGGTTCACGGTCAAATCGCAATTGTGATGGAAATAATTGACGAAGTACTCCTTGATCACATATTGCTTATAACCGCAGCAGATGATGAAGTCATTGATGCCGTAATGGCTGTAAAGCTTCATGATATGCCACAGGATGGGCTTTTCGCCGATCTCGATCATCGGTTTGGGAATGCGCACCGTGGCCTCGCTGAAGCGGGTGCCGAATCCGCCAGCCAGAATCACTGCCTTCATCGTCCGGGCCTCCTAGATTTCCTTCACCCAAAGGCCGTGGAGGTTGCAATACTCGTAAACGGCCACGACGGGGTTCTTGCAGACGCAGATTTCAGCGACGGCAGGCTTGGCGGGATCGAGTTTTACCAACTGGCCGCCTCCGTTTTCAGTCTCCGCGAAGATGAAAGCGATATGATGCTCGGGCGTCATCGGATGCGGGACGCTGCCGACCTCCACCTTGATGGTGCAATCATCGACCTTCGTGACTTGCGGGACATGTTTCTCAGCGGCCCCATCCTGGGCGCGCGGGTTCAGTTCTTTCATGGTTTCACCGCAGCAGACGGGCGTGACACCGCCGTCCACCGCTTTGACGATCACATTGCCGCAATGCGGGCATTTGAAGAATTTTACAGCCATAGTATTTCTATTTTACATGTTCAATCTCCAAATTTAACGCTTTTATTTGAAAAATTGCTTTTTTGTCCAACCTGTTTCGAAAAAAAGAAGTTTCTTTGTCGCGATGACTAACCCATGCGAGAGATAGGAAGGACAAGTATGATCAAATCCTTGCAACCAGCATCAAGGAGGTTGAAGGTAAGATTTCCATGATACGTGGCGTAGCCGTTGAGTTGACCGATGAGGAATTGCAGGATTTGCGGTCAAAAATTTTGACCACAAAAGTATCCTCAATGAATCGCAATGCCACGAAAGCATTTACGGAAAAAGGTCTCTATATGCTGGCGACCATCCTCAAAGGGGATCGGGCAAAAAGCGTGACTTTCGCCATCATTGAAACATTCTTCAAAGTACGCAATCTCAAACGTGAATTACTCGAACTGCACAAGGAAACGGACGAGAAAAAGCAAGCTTCTATGATCCGGCAATTCGGAAATGTTCTGGCAGAAATCGTGATGCCGGATTTGCAGACACAGGAGACAGAATCTTCGCTGGAGATCAATTTTCTGGTCGGGAAGATAAAACATAGCGTAAAACGGGTACGCAAAAAGTAAAAATTGCTTTTTTGTCCAGCCTGTTTCGAAAAAAAGGAGTTTCTTTGTAGCGGACGGGGGTATTCCCCGCCCGCGACATTATTTAAAAAGGAGGTTATATGAAAAGATCTGTGATGGCGGTTGTAATCTCCGCCATGGTTTTCGCGGCGTTCGCCGCAACGGTCACATCCTGCACCTGGATGGAAGACTTGCTGGAAACCGAACCGAAAAAGAGTGAGGAGCCCGAGATCCCGATGGACGAAGTGATGAACATCGGCGAATTGCTGGCAGGCGATTTCGCCGGCGACACCGTCTGGGTTCGCGGCTTCGTCGTCGGCGGCCTGACATCCGACGGTACGGTCGATTTCGGTTTCGAAAACGAAGTCTTGGGAACGGTACTCGTTCTGGCTGACATGGATGACTGCACCGACCCGGACGAATGCCTGCTCCTGCAGCTGACCAAAAAAGCACACCGGGAAGCGCTGGGTCCTGACAGTCCGACCAATCGGGAAAAAGTCCTCTCCCAGCTGATTTACGTACAGGGAAAGGTCACAACCCACAAGAAAATGCCGGCCCTGACCAATCTCTGCCAGTACAAATTGGAATAATTTTTTTGGGGGATTGCAAATAATTACCTACTTTTGCAGTCCCCTACGGGAAAGACTCGCTAGCTCAGTTGGTAGAGCACAGCACTTTTAATGCTGGGGTCTTGGGTTCGAGCCCCAAGCGGGTCACAGAAAAAGAGACGCTCCGATGGAGCGTCTCTTTTTCTGTGACCGGGCGGCGGCAGAGCCACCGCCTTCCATACCGGGGGCTCTGCCCCCAAACCCCCGCGCGCCACTTGGCGCGGTTTACGTCTGCCGCGATAGGATCGCGGATGGCCTTTGGGTCCTGTCGCGGCACGTTTTTAGGCAATTGGAGGCGTTTCCCGGCCGCGACAGGACCTAAATGTGCCGTAGAATCCTGTCGCGGCGACCATCAATCAACCATCAGCAGACAAAACGAGCCTCATCAACCAACAGGCAAAGTGACCCCGACAAAAAAGGAGACGCTCCGAGGAACGTCTCCTTTCAAATAGGTGCAAGTCGGTGGCTAGGCGCCGAAGTTGTCGTAGAGGATGCTCTCGGGTGCGACGCCGAGGGAATCCAGCAGATTCACGACGGAGGAGACCATCATCGGAGGACCGCACATGAAGTACTTGATGTCCTCCGGAGCCTCGTGGTCCTTGAGGTAGGTCTCGTTCATCACGTTGTGCACGAAGCCGGCGGTGTATTTCACGCCTGCGGCATCGGCGGCCGGGTCGGGACGGTCGAGGGCCAGGTGGAAGTGGAAGTTCGGGAATTCCTTCTCAATCTCCGCGAAGTCTTCGAGGTAGAAGGCCTCGACGAGGGCGCGGGCACCGTAGAAGAAGTGAACCTGCTTCTTGGTCTTGAGCGTCTTGAACAGGTGCATGATATGGCTGCGGAGCGGAGCCATGCCGGCGCCGCCGCCCACGAAGATGTACTCCTGGCTGTCCGGATCGTCCTTCGGGAGCAGGAACTCGCCGTAAGGACCGCTTATCCACACTTTGTCACCCGGCTTGCGGGAGAACACATAGGTGGAAGCGATGCCCGGAGGCACGGGCAGCATCTTGAAGACGCCCTTCGGCTGACTGCGGTCGAACGGCGGCGTAGCGATACGCACGTTGAGCTTGATGACGTTCTTTTCGGCAGGATACGAGGCCATCGAGTAGGCGCGGATGGTCGGCACGGTGTTCTTGTACTTGATGTCGAAGAATCCGTACTTCTCCCAGTCGCCCCGGTAGATGGGATCCACATCCATGTCGGCGAAGGCCACGTCGTAGGCCGGGATGTCGATCTGGATGTATTCGCCGCTCTTGAATTCGATGTTCTCGCCTTCCGGCAAGCGGACGGTGAACTCCTTGATGAACGTAGCCACGTTCTTGTTGGAGATGACCTCGCATTCGAGTTTCTTGACGCTGAGCGCAGAGTCGGGCACTTGAATCTTGAGGTTGTCCTTGACCTTCACCTGACAGCCGAGGCGCCAGTTGTCGGCAATCTGCTTGCGGGTGAAGAAACCTGTTTCGGTGGGAAGGATGCTTCCGCCGCCTTCCAGGACCTGGCACTTGCACTGGCCGCAGTTGCCCTTGCCGCCGCAAGCGGACGGCAGGAAGATCTTCTGTTCGGCGAGCGTATTGAGCAGCGAACCGCCCTGTGGCACGTCGAGCACTTTCTTGCCGTCGTTGATATCGATCTTGACGGTGCCCGAAGGGGTAAGCCTGATCTTGATGAACAGGAGAAGGGCCACGAGGATGAGCGTGACCACGACAATCACGAGGATTGCTGCAAGAATGGTATTCGTCATAACTGATCCTCCTTTTCCTTACAGTGAAATACCCATGAACGTCATGAAGGCCATACCCATGAGGCCCACCACCATGAAGGTGATGCCCAAGCCCTTGAGCGGAGCCGGAACCTTGGAGTAAGCCATCTTCTCACGGATGGCGGCCAGCGCCACGATGGCGAGCCACCAGCCGATACCCGAGCCGAACGCGTAGGTCGCGGCCTCACCCACATTGAGGAATTCGCGCTGCTGCATGAAGAGCGAACCGCCCAGGATGGCGCAGTTCACGGCAATCAGCGGCAGGAAGATACCCAGGGACGAGTAGAGCGACGGGAGGAATTTCTCCACCACCATCTCGACGATCTGCACGAAAGCGGCGATCACCGCGATGAAGAGGATGAAACTCAGGAAGCTCAGGTCCACGTCTGCGAATTTCGGTCCCAGCCAGGCAAGCGCTCCGGGCTGCAGGACGTACTTGTCAAGCAGGTAGTTGAGCGGAAGCGTGCACAGGAGCACGAAGATAACAGCAATACCCAAACCATTTGCTGTCTTGACATTTTTGGATACCGCCAGGTATGAGCACATACCCAGGAAGTATGCAGAAATCATATTGT
>JAEEGI010007257.1_pt1 | contig 24844 bp, 26 predicted proteins | sample 8958751 | NCBI WGS metagenome assembly JAEEGI01 (sample SAMN16246545, study PRJNA631951) | gut metagenome | biome: gut microbiome; feature: rumen; material: KS-attached | host: Bos | place: Iran: Karaj | collected 2018-10
TACAATCATAAAAAAACTTCCCGCAAACCTTTCAACTCAGGTGGATGCAACAGACGTAAATTTGTTGCTGCCTGCCCTTTCATCGCCATCAAGGATAACCTGCCCGCAGGGCTCGACCCTTCCATGGTGTCACACCCACCTCTAAAATGGTTTACACCCATATCTAAACTTTTTCTGATATGGGTATAAAAAAGTTTAGATATGGGTCTCACGGAGAAAAAAGGTAGGGTATTATAGCTTATCGGGGGTAAGGTACAATCTATAATCCACCAAAATTTCGTATCCTTAAAGCCTGATTCACGACGATGCCCCATGGACAAAGAACAAGCAGCCATAGATGCCCGCCGACGCACAAGACTACGCTGGCATGATATGGTAGCTGAAGTCAGATGCTCCTCAAAAACGCAATCAATTTCTGCGTAGCCCTTCCCCTGTGGCTGATGGCGTTTTTCACTTCGTGGCCAAGCTCTGCGAAGGTCTGGTCGTAGCCGTCGGGTTGGAAGATGGGGTCGTAGCCGAAGCCCTCAGTGCCGCGTTGTTCCTCAGTGATGCGTCCATCGCAACGACCTTCGAAGTAATAGGATTTCCCATCGAGGTTCAAAGCAATGCAAGTGCGGAAAGCGGCTTTGCGGTTGGTTTGCCCTTTCATAGCGGCGAGCATCTTGTCGACGTTGTCCTGGTAACTGCAATGCTCGCCGGCATAGCGAGCCGAATAGACGCCTGGTGCACCACCCAAGGCTTCCACTTCGAGGCCCGTGTCGTCGGCGAAGCAGTCCACATGAAACTTGTTGGTGACAAAGTCAGCCTTGATTTTGGCGTTGCCTTCGATGGTGTCGGCATCTTCGATGATGTCCTCGTGACATCCGATTTCTTCAAGACTCATGACCTCATAGAGGCCTTCCATGATTTCGCGCATCTCGCGCAGTTTGTTTTTATTGTTGGTGGCAAATACGATTTGTTTCATTATTCTATTGTTTATGCTTTTGCTATTATTCTATTGGCCAAGAAACACTACACTTACGCTACACCCTCATGGCGGAGGAACATCCGCCATCTCCTAAGCACGAAGACGACACCCTTTTGCTCAGGAGATTGCGGGTCAAGCCCGCAATGAGGGTTTAAGCGGAGTGTTGTATCCCTCAGTGAAGCAACCGTCATGGCAAAGACCAATCAATCGGTTCAATACCATGTTCTACCAAATAACGGTTCGTTTGCGAGAAATGATGGCAGCCAAAGAAGCCGCGACTGGCCGAGAGTGGTGAAGGATGCACCGATTTCAATATTAGGTGCTTGAACGGGTCGATTAAGGCTTGCTTGGCGATGGCGTAGTTACCCCACAAGATAAATACGAGATGCTCTCGTTGTTCCGAGAGAGCGCGGATAGCCGCATCAGTGAATTGTTCCCAGCCGTGGTGCGAGTGCGAGGCAGCTTGTCCGGCGCGCACTGTCAGCGAGGCGTTGAGGAGCAGCACCCCTTCCCTCGCCCATTTCTCAAGGTTGCCCGAACGTGCCATGGGCACGCCTAGGTCGTCGTGCAGCTCCTTGAAGATGTTTTGCAGACTTGGCGGGAAGGGCACGCCATCGGGCACCGAAAACGAGAGGCCATGGGCCTGTCCAGGGCCGTGGTAAGGATCCTGTCCCAAGATAACTACCTTTACCTTGTCGAATGGCGTGAGGTTGAAGGCATTGAAAATCAAGGGACCTGGGGGATAAACGGCATATTGCCGCTTCTCGCTGACGAGGAACGATTTCAAGTCTGCGAAATAGGGCGCCTCAAACTGTGGCCGCAGCACTTGGTACCAGCTTTCGTCGATATTGGGTTTCTTTACTTCCATTCTTTTTCAGTTATTGCAGGTTGCTGAGTATTGAGCTCGTCGAAATATCGAAGCACCGTCATTTTTCGATCGGCCCTTCGACGGGCTCAGGGACCTTAACCATTTGTTCATAAAAAACTCTGCAAAGATGGTAATAATTCGGGAAAAAATCCGTTATTTTGCAAATCAAATTTCATAGCTATGAAGAAAAAACTTGCCATCGCGCTGTTAATCGCCTTTGTTTCAGGCATTATTATGACTTCGTGTGGCTCCAATAAGAGCTGTCCAGCCTACGGCGAATCGTCAAAATACATCAAAGAAACGCGCTATTAATAATAGGTGTTGGGAGGCACTGCCATGACTGCCCTCAGACAGACCCTATTACGCATGATTATGCTCACGCTTTTGGGAGCGTGTCCTTTTTTATTGTCTGCACAAAACATTGATATTCAAAGCGAAGACGACAAACCTATAGAGGAACGTTTGGTTTACAACCACCAAAACTCCCTTAAAGCCGCTATCCATTCACGAGGCTTTGGCGCTGGCTTCAAAATTGGAAGAATCAAGAGCATCCACCTCGTCAGGAACTGGGAGGCCGAATTCGTTTCGTTGCATTCACTCAAGGAAATCAAGACCTTGAACATAGCTACGTACAACACGCGGCCTTTCGTTTACGGCAAGCTGAATTATGCCTATGTAATTCGTTTTGGTTATGGTGAAGACCGCCGCATTTTCGGCAAACCCTATTGGGGAGGTATCGAGACGCGATGGACTTACGAAGCGGGAGCTTCATTGGCTTTGCTCAAGCCTTATTATTACTATGTGGTCAGTTATCAGCCCAATCCCACAGGCGGGTATATCGAAAAGATAGAAGAACGGGTATTTGAGAAAGGTCTTGACATCCTCGGTAGGTCGGCCTTTACCAAAGGCATTGGAGAGACCAAGCTTTCACCTGGTATCCATGCTTCCTTGGGACTCGGTTTCGACATTGGGAAGTCGCGCACTCGGGTGCAGTCTATCAACGTGGACGCAAAGGCTGAGTTTTTCCCTTTGGGTGTATCCATCATGGAATCGGAGCAAAACAAACGTTTCTTCATCACCTTTATGCTGTCGTACAATTGGGGCACACGATTCAACAAGTATTGATATTGAGTTTCTTATGCCTATTGGCGATGCACAAGCGAAAAAATTCCGAAAATTTTTTCCCATTTTTCTTGCGGCATTCAAAAAAAGCGTATTTTTGCAGCCGTAATCGATGCCCAATGGTGTAATTGGCAACACGACTGACTCTGGATCAGTAAAGTCCAGGTTCGAACCCTGGTTGGGCAACAAAAAGCACCCCTAACTTGTTGATTTCAAGATAGGGGTTTTCTTTTTGTATCGGATTTACAACAAAAGCCAGATTGCCTATTTGCTTTCGTTTTTGTAGTACGCAACCAATTCTTCTATCGTCTCGAAAATCGTTTCATCCAAATCCACCCACACGTCGTTTTCGCAGCGTTGCATTTTCCACCCCGACACCACATCGTCAATCATCACGGGTACGACACGTCGGCCCACTCCGGGGCTGAAACCTTCCCCAATGAGCCCTTGATAGGCCTCGTTCATTTTCTCAACGATTCCCGACAGGCTTCCTTGTATTTTCTTGCTTGGCATTTACTACTGGAATTCGTTTTACATGTTGTTTATGCCACAAAAAGGAACTGTGCCTTTCATCATTTGCCCAAATGCATTCTGATTCGAGAAGCCAAGATATCCACCACCACAGGACTTGAGCCACGTGGCAGGATGATGTCAGCACTGCGTTTAGTGGGTTCGATGAACTGCTGGTGCATGGGCTTGACGAAGGTTTGGTAATGGCGAAGCACATCTTCCCATGTGCGGCCACGCTCGGCAATGTCGCGGCGGATGATACGCATCAGGCGCTCGTCGCTATCGGTGTCTACAAACACCTTGATATCCATGCGTTTGCGAAGCTCTTCTTGAGTCAAGACCATGATGCCTTCCACGATGATGACCTCAGTGGGATGCACATAAATCACCTCCTGCGAACGGGCGCAAGTGACATAGGTATAGATGGGCATCGGGATGGTCTCCCCCTTCTTTAAACGGTCGAGATGGTCGATGAGCAAGTCCCATTCGATGGCATCAGGATGGTCAAAGTTGATCTGCTTCTTCTCCTCGGGCGTCTTGTCGCCATTGTCGAAGTAATAAGCGTCCTGCGAAATGACTGATACTGAATTTTCTGGCAATTGTCTAACCAGTTCCTTAACGACGGTGGTTTTCCCTGAACCCGAGCCGCCTGCGATACCGATGACTAACATAATCTGAAGTTTTGATGGCACAAAGATAGTGTTTTTGTTGATTGTTGGGTGTTGAATTGTTTAATTGTTGAATTGTTTTGACTATTTTTGCACAAAATTTAAAAAATCAAGCAATAATGAACGTCATTAGAAAAGCTTTGGGCTCACTTATGGCTGCTGTAGTAATAGCCTTTTGCAGCTGTGGTCCCAAATTACCTGAACTTCCTGTTTCAGAGGTACAACCCTATTTCGGCGATGCCGCCAAGACCAAAGCCATCGACACGGCTTATTATGAAGTCAAAGACAACAAAGGCAACAAACTGGGCACGGTTTTGTACTCGTCGCCTTATTCCGACGGAGTGAAAGGCTTCAATGGCCCCACACCTTTATTAATAGCCTTGGATGCCGAAAACCGCATCAAGGACATTGTCTTATTGGAAAATCAAGAGACACCAAACTTTGCAAAACGCGTGGTGAATGGAGGCCTTTACCAAGCTTGGAACGGACTCACGGTTGACGAAGCCTTGAATAAGGACGTGGATGCTGTTAGTGGTGCCACCTACACTTCCAACGGTGTAAAAAACAGCCTTGTTGCCCGCTTGAAAGCCTATCAAAGGCAATTGAAAAAGTAAGTCGCGATTGGTACGATTTTTGTATTTCATAGGTCAACATCATTAAAAATGCTGACCTATGAAAAAACTTTTGTTATCCCTCTGCCTCCTCTTCGCGTTGTCTATTTCGTCTGAGGCACAATTTCGTCCACCTCATCATCGCTATCGTCATCCCCACAAGCGGACTGTCGTAAGACCCGAGCCTCGAAAAGCTCCTTGTGTCTACACTCCAAAGGGTGAGTTCCGATTCCATGCCATTGGCGACCTTGGCATTTGGGATTGGGGTGCTGTCTTTATGCACGAGATTCCTTACCACTTCAGTGTGGGAGGCATGGCTGAATACCAAATCGGGAATATCACCAGCTTCGGATTGGGTGCCGAGTATTATTCGAGCTACGGCCAACACTGTCGCCTGTTCGAGAACATGCAGGAGACTTACATCCATACGGTACCCGTCTATGCCAGCCTGAAATTTGCACTTCCCCATGTTCCCGTCAGTCCCTTTATCGAAGGCCGCATTGGATATTCGATTCCCGTTGGCCATGTGACATGCCTCGACCCCAATGGCGAGCATCGTTACATTTCGACTGGCTTGTACACAGCCGGCGGCATAGGCCTCAAAATCTACAGAGTCTACCTTAGCTGTGGCGTTTCCGTCATCGACGTCGTCGACAGCGCCTTGGGCTTCAACGGCGGACGAAAAGATGTAATTACGGATTATTACGCGAGGTTGTCGTTCGCCTTCTAAATCAACTTCAAACGGGAACAGTCTTGCCTATTATAGATTCCCAAGGGAATGACTTAATAGGCAAGACTGTTGTTTATTATTCCTCGAAATTGTCATTAGGAATGTAAGCAGATGCTCCTTCCAAAACGATGACAATTTCGCCTTTTATCTCTTTCTTTGAAAAATGCTCAATCACTTCGGCCAAGGTACCACGGGCGTTTTCCTCATGAATCTTGGTCAGTTCACGCGAGACGCTAACCCTTCTCTCAGGACCGCATACCTCAGCCAACTGTTGCAAGGTCTTCAGCAAGCGGAATGGCGATTCGTATAAGATGGTCGTATAAGGATAGTTGGCCACAGCCTGCAACTTGGTCTGGCGCCCTTTCTTGTGCGGCAAGAAACCCTCAAAAATGAACTTCTCCGCAGGCAATCCCGAATTGACCAAAGCCGGAACAAAGGCGGTCGGCCCAGGCAGACACTCCACTTCGATACCTCGTTTCACGCACTCGCGCACCAAAAGAAACCCAGGATCGGAGATGGCAGGAGTACCTGCATCGGTCACCAAAGCCAACGTCTCCCCTGCATGGATACGTTCAGCGATACGTTCCACCACCAAATGCTCATTGCGTATATGGAAAGCCGTCATTGGCTTGCTGATTTCCAGATGTCGGAGCAGATTGCCCGATGTACGAGTGTCCTCGGCGAGAATGCCGTCCACTTCTTTCAAAATGCGGATAGCCCTCAGAGTGATGTCCTCCAAGTTTCCAATTGGGGTGGGAACAAGATAGAGTTTCGACATGGCCTTGCCTATTCAAACTTACGCGTAACCAATTCTCTAAGTTTCAGATAAGCCTCATTGCTGCTGTTCCACAGAAGCTCTATCTTCAGCTCATTGAGATAAATCATGGCACCATTCAAGGTCTTCAAGTCATTGAGGTTTTCGATGGACTTGTTGTACTTTTCCATGCTTCCACCGAACAACTCATTGACAAACAAGAATTTATCATTGATTCCAATCACCGACTTCAGGTCGCGGCCAGGAGTTTGTTGCAGTTTGGCTGCCAATGAATGGTCATCAACCATCATCTTTTCGCCTAAAGTCTCGCCAGTCGAAAACTCAAACTCGGCTTCGTCGTTGTCGAAGACATTCGTCAGCCCATCAGACACAGGCTTTTCATCGCCAAAAGGCTCAACTCCAGGGATTTCATCCTCCACTTGAGGCATCTCCAAAGGATTGTCATGCACCAAGTCGTCACCATGCACGCGGTCACGCTCGGGTATCTCCTCCTCTGGTATTTCCTCCATCACATGAACCACCTTTCCATCCATCTCTACAATAGGATGGTCTTCAACGGTTGGGCTTTCTTTCTCGGGAATGTCCTCGAAACGGAAAAACAGGCCAAATTCATCACTCAAAGGTTTTTCTTCGGGTTCTGGCTCCACTTCTTCAACCACAGTGTTTTCTTCAACAACCGCTTCAATTTCTAGAGCGGGTTGCTCAACCGTCCCCATTACAGGTGCTTCCTCTTCATTGGAGGCAACTGTCTCAACAGCTTCTTCTTCCATGACGGGCTCCGGCTCAACAATTGGCTCTGTTTCAACAATAGGCTTTGGCTCTTCTATTGGCTTGGTCACTTCTTCCGCAGGGGTTTCCTCGGGCACTATATCAGCCTCCTTAATGGCAGGTTCATCCTCCATTGAGGTGTTTTCCTCTTCCGGTTCATCCTCTTTTGGCTCCTCTTGCATCATGCCATCAAAAAGCCCCGCAAGATCCTCGGCATCAAACGGAAGGTCTTCATCAAGACTCTCATCCCCCACATTGATGGCACAAAGTTGGTCGTAAAGGGTATGTGTACGGTTCATCAACACATCCAAATCAAGCAGCTCAAGAGGCTTCTCGTTCCTTATTAGATAGTTCACTTGCTGATACAACAAGCTGATTTCCTGCTTAATAGAAAGTAATCTTTCTTTTTGGCTCTCAAATTTTTCGTTCATATAGGATTTATCGTTATTTTTGCTTCGACAAGTACAGCAACCGAGCGGCTAAATTACAAATATTCCAAAAACGATTCACATGTTCATCGAAAAAGATTCGCACAATAAAACCCAAGGGTGGATAGAAGTGATTTGTGGCTCCATGTTTTCAGGCAAGACAGAAGAGCTGATTCGTCGCTTGAAACGGGCAAAAATCGCCAAACTGAAAGTGGAAATTTTCAAGCCAGGTGTCGACACGCGTTACAGCGAGGAAGATGTGGTGTCGCACAATGCCACGGCCTTGCATTCCATACCCGTGGAAAGTGCCAATGAGATTCTTTTTTATGCGAGCGATGTGGATGTCATTGGAATTGACGAAGCACAATTCCTTGACGATGAGCTACCTAACGTATGTGAGCAACTGGCCAACCAAGGCGTGCGCGTCATCGTTGCCGGTTTAGATATGGATTTCATGGGCAAGCCTTTCGGCCCCATGCCCAAACTGATGGCTATCGCCGAAGACGTCACCAAGGTACATGCCATCTGTGTGCGATGCGGCAGCCCAGCACAATTCTCGCACCGCACCATTGCGGGAGACAAATTGGTCGTATTGGGCGAGACAGAAAGCTACGAACCGCTGTGTCGCGCTTGTTATCTGAAAGCCCAGAAAGAAAGGGAATCACTTGCCGCGCCCTTGAATAACGATTAACACTGTGTAAATCAAAATCTTGATATCCAAGGCAAGGCTCACATTCTCGATGTAGAGCACATCATACTTCAAACGCTCAATCATCTCTTCGACGTTCTCGGCATAACCATATTTCACCTCACCCCAACTAGTGATGCCAGGCTTAACTTTCAACAGAAGGCGATAATATGGTGCCTTTTCCATGATTTTATCGATGAAATACTGACGTTCGGGACGATAGCCCACCAACGACATATCGCCTTTCAACACAGTCCAAAACTGAGGAATCTCATCCAAACGTACCTTACGCATGAACTTGCCGAACTTGGTGATACGTGGGTCATCATCACTCGACAATTGCGGCGTACCACTCGACTCTGCATCCACTCTCATGCTGCGGAACTTCGCCATACTGAAGGGTTTGCCTCCTTTGCCAATGCGTTCCTGTACATAGAAAATGGGGCCCTTCGAAGTGGATTTTATGATGATGGCACAAGCCAAAAACACTGGTGAAAGGACAACCAAAGCAAAAATAGAGGCTACAATGTCGAATGCGCGCTTGACTACCCTTTGCCATATTGGCATCAGCTCAGGTGTAACCTGTACCAAAGGTGCCTGCCAAATGGCCGACTGCTTCACTGTGCCGAAAACCAAATCCTGCATGGCAGGGATAATTTTCACGTTGGCATCCGTCGTGTCGACCACTGTAAGCAGCACTTTCATCGTCTCCACCTCTGAACGTTCGATGGCAATGATGACTTCCTCCACATTATTCTCCTTCACGATCCGTTCGATGTCGTGATAAGAGCCAAGACGAGGCAGAAATTCGCCGAGCTTATATACTTTCTTGTCATACACATTGAGGAAGCCTATAATTCTTCTTCCCGAGGGCTTCACTTCATCCTCAATCTCCTTAAAGATGGCACAAGCATTGTCGTTGCTACCCACGATGAGCGTGTTGAACCCGATTTTTTTGCTCCGAATCCTTGAAATCACCGAAGTCGTGATGATGACACGCGGGATATAAGTCATCAGAAATTGGAGGGTAAACAGTGCAATAAACGATTGATAATAAGATTTATAGGAAATCACATCATCGTCAAGGATGACAACGAAAAACAGGACAACCACACCCAACAACGTAATGAAGAAAGTCTGCCCAAGTTCCTTCAAACGCGATTTCATATACACCTTTTCGTAAGCGCCTGTCACAGCATGAAGTATGAGCCAGCAGATGGGGATGATAGCAACTCCGAGCCAGAAACTCGGTGTAGTAAACGAATTTGTGATGCGGTCCCAATAATTGATATAGAGGTCTTCGTGCGTTTTGCGGAAGAAATAAAACAAGACCCACGCCAAGATGGAAGCCACCCAGTCGACGAAAAAATAAACCGTTGCTAGTCTTTTCTTGTTCATAGCTTGCGATACAGCAGTTTTAGGTTGTCAAAATAATAATAACGCGGCTCACTAATGGGATGATACACATGGTTATATTGCAAATCCGTAACTGTCGTCAGGTTGGAAGTGAAATAAATCTTGAAATAGGAAGCATAAGAGTTCAGGTTCATCTGGGGGCCAATGTTGATATAGATCTTGTTCCACCGCTGTGGCTGGTCGTGTGTCTTGTCGGTAGGCGTCACCTTCACAAGTGGCAAAGTCTCCAGACTGTAATCTTTATAATACTGGACTCCGACAAAGAAGGTATCGTTGCAGTTATAGTCCATCTCAAGCAAGCAGTAAACTCCGTTCATTCCTTTGTAAAAGTCGAACTCGTCGGCGGTGGCAATGACGAAATCCAGCGAATCAGGCGGCAATTCCACCTTGCCCGACCAAAACGAATTGACGGAATGCCAAGCCTCGCTACCCGTGCAACGAATCACGCTCGTATCGCTTACACCATCGGGCAACAAGGAATTGGAGTTCTCAAAATCCTCCATCCATGCCACATTGACGCCGTCGCCAATGGGAAAATACCTCACCACAGGACTCAGGTTGACGATACTGTCCTCCACAAGATTCAGGTTTTTATATTCGCAAGGCATATAGAATGGGTACATATCGCGTGCTGGCGACCTTCCATCCACCTTGATGCCGGCACGGATAACCACTTTATGAGGTCCTTTCTTCAACACCGGGAAAGTGGCTGGCAACTCATAGGTACCAATGAGGTTGTCATCGACATACACCCAGGCATCGGTGATTTTATGTGTATTGGCACCATAAACGAAGTAATCCGTAAGTGAATCAACCTCAATGGATTCAATATGGATATATGACGGCACTTCTTGCGATCCTTCAAACTTCTTGCAAGAAACAAAACTCAGCGACACAAGCAGAACAAGCGCGAAAAAAAAGGTAAATCTTCGATTCATAATAATGCTTTAATTAATAAGGTAACGGCGACCCGTGTTGATTATTGTTGGAAACCACGTTTATTTCTTCACCTTTGCGGTCGAGGCATCAACGGCATCAAGGATGCGATAGGCCAATTTCAGCACATTGATGCCATCATCGATGGTGACGGCAGGCTTGGTATTATGCACGATGGCATCGTAAAAGCTTTCCAACTCCGTCTTAATCGCATTGATGGGATGAATTTCAGGCCGTTCAAAAGTGATTTGTTTTTCAGAGCCATCGCCAAGGGTGATGGTCGCTGACAACGGATTGGTTTCATCTATCTCATCGTTGATGCGAAAGATTTCAGCCACTTTTTCCAAAAAGTCAACCGTAATATATGCACCTTTTTGGAAGATGCGGGTCTTGCGCATATTCTTCAGTGACAGGCGTGAGGCCGTAAGATTGGCCACCGCCCCGTTTTCAAACTCAATACGGACATTGGTGATGTCGGGCGTAGGGCTGACGATGCTGACACCACTCGCGCTGATGTGGCTGATAGGCGACTTGACGATGGTGAGCAAGATGTCGAGGTCATGCACCATGAGGTCGAGAACGACAGGGACATCGGTGCCGCGCGGGTTGAACATGGCCAAGCGATGCGCCTCAATGAACAATGGCTCTCCGATGAAAGGCTCCGCCGCGATGAATGCCGGATTAAAACGCTCCACATGGCCCACTTGCACCTTTACGCCTGCCTCGTCGGCGAGTTTTTTCAGGGCATTGGCCTCGTCGGGTGTGGCAACGATGGGCTTTTCGATGAAGACATGCTTGCGCTTTTGCAAGGCCTTAGAAGCACACTCGAAATGGCGGATGGTGGGCGTGACAATGTCGACCACATCCACCGCGTCAATCAAGTCGTCGATGGAGTCGAAGCACTTCAGATTCATCTCGGTTTCCACTTGCCGAGCTGTCTCAAGAGCTGGATCATAAAACCCCACCAAATCGTATTGTTCTATTTGTTTGATGCAGTTCAAATGGATTTTGCCTAAATGTCCTGCACCTAATACACCGATTTTCAGCATTTCAAAAAATTTTCGGCAAAAATAGTCTTTTTATCCATCCGTAACGTCGGTTTTTAGCGTAATTTCGCGCCATGAATTCCCATTTATTAGAAGACAACTATCGCCACAAAGGCCTGCGCAAGCAACTCGTCGACCAACTGCGTGCCAAGGGCATCACTGACGAGACCGTGCTGGCGGCCATCAATGAGGTGCCGCGACACGTTTTCCTCGATTCTTCTTTTGTCGAGCTTGCCTATCAAGACATGGCCTTCCCCATCGGATCGGGACAGACCATCTCACAGCCATCCACTGTGGCTTTTCAGACCCAACTCCTGCAAGTCGAAAAAGGCATGAAAGTGCTTGAAATCGGTACAGGCTCGGGCTATCAGGCTTGTGTTTTGGCCGCGATGGGAGCCAAGGTGTTCAGCATCGAGCGGCAACGCAATCTTTATTTCAAGACCAAGGACATTCTAGAGCAACTGCCATTCCGAGTGAAACCTTTCTTGGGTGACGGTTTTGAGGGCTTGCCCACATACCAGCCTTTTGATCGCATTATCATCACAGCGGGTGCGCCAAACATTCCCGAGGCACTCGTCCAACAGATGAAACCCAACGGCATCATGGTCATCCCGATGGACAACACAGAAGGAGACGGACAAACCATGATGAAAATCACAAAAGGCGAAGATGGAAGCCTAAAAAAAGAGGAGTTCGGCGATTTTAAATTTGTGCCGATGCTGAAGGAGATTGGAAACGATTGAGAAAGGAAGGCCTTTCGACAAACTCGAGAGCCTTCCCTTTGTTCATTTCTTGAAAATTCCACCCAAAATAGAGCGCACTATTGATTTGCCGAGGTTACGGCCTATAGTTGTCGCAGTCGTGTTGATGGTCTTTTCGATGGCCTTTTGTCCTACCGACTTTTTCTTTCGAGTGGTAGTGCTTCGCGAGCTGGTGCTTCTTGCGCGTTCTCTCTCCTTAGCTTCCTTGGCCTTGCGCTTCTCTTCTTCCTCGGCTTCTTTCTGGAGACGTTTTTCTTCCTGTTTTTGTTCCGCAACGAGCATCTCGTAGGCACTCTCACGGTCGAAGCTCTTGTCGTAGACACCATAAAGGCGAGACCTGCGAATCAAGTCGCTGCGTTGGTCGTCGGTAATGGCCCCGATTTGGCTAAGCGGGAAGAGGATCTTGGCGCGCTCCACGATGCAAGGTGCACCTTTCTCGTCGAGCAGCGAAACCAGAGCCTCGCCCGTACCGAGTTCGAGGATGGCTGCCTCTGTGTTGAAAGTCGGGTTGGCGCGGAAGGTCTGGGCTGCCGCCTTCACGGCTTTCTGCTCCCTGGGCGTATAGGCACGCAAACCATGGAGGATGCGGTTGCCGAGCTGACCAGCGATGGCATCCGGGATATCGTCGGGGCTTTGGGTGACGAAATACACACCCACGCCCTTGGAACGCACCAAACGAATGACCTGCTCAATCTTGTCGACCAAAGCCTTCGAGGTATCCTTAAAGAGCATGTGAGCTTCGTCGAAGAAGAAGATGAGTTTAGGAAGTGGCAAGTCTCCAACTTCAGGCAACTGGGTGTATAGTTCACTCAACAACCACAGCAAGAAGGTGGAATATAGCTTAGGGTTGAGCATCAGTTTGTCGGCTGCCAATACATTCATCACGCCACGACCACCTTCGGTTTGCAGGAAATCGAACACATTGAACGAAGGCTCCCCAAAGAAGAGGTCGGCACCCTCAGCTTCCAAAGCCAAAAGCGCACGTTGGATGGCACCCACACTCACCGAAGAGACCGTACCATAAGTAGTGGTGAACTCTTTAGCGTTTTTAGCCACATAGTCGAGCATCATCCTCAAGTCTTTCATGTCGATGAGGAGCAAACCACGGTCGTCAGCAATCTTGAAGACGATGTTGAGGATACCGGTCTGTGTTTCGTTAAGGCTGAGGAGTCGGGCAAGAAGTTGAGGTCCCATATCGGAGATCGTTGCTCTCAACGGGTGACCTTGCTCGCCAAACACATCGAAGAAACGTGTGGGACAGCCATGGAAGTCGGGATTCTCGATGCCGAACTCGGGGCAGCGTTTCTCGATGAAGCTGCTCATCTTACCTGCTTGGCTAATGCCTGAGAGGTCACCTTTCATGTCGGCCATGAAGCAAGGTACGCCCGCTTGGCTGAAAGATTCGGCCAGCACTTGCAGAGTTACGGTCTTACCCGTACCCGTAGCACCAGCTATCAATCCGTGACGGTTGGCCATTTTGCCTATCATATAGAGAGGACCGTTGTCGCAATGCGCGATGTAGAGTTGGTTGTCGTCAGTGTACATATTTGTTGGATTTAAAGATTCAAGATTTAAAGATTTAAAAATTCCTCATTCTGCATTCATCATTCAGCATTCATCATTCAGCATTTATCTTAAAGCGGATATATTTGATGGTCAGCCCTTGGTCAAGCCACATCTGCTCATAGAAGGTGCGGATAGTCTTCACTTCAAGGTTGTCGTCATTGGCATAGAGGTCATCGGTAGCATAGAGCAGCGGCAAACCTTGTTTCTCTACCACATCGTGCAACGTGAACTCATACATGATAGGACTGTCGGTTTTGAGGTTAAGGATGCCCTCAGTGCAGACGATTTTACGATAACGATCCAGAAACTCAGGCGAAGTGAGGCGATGCCTTGCGTTGCGTTCACCTTCGCCCGGATGCGGGTCAGGGAAAGTGACCCATATCTCCGATACTTCATCTTTTGCGAAGAAATGCTCAATTTGGTCGATCCGTGCACGAAGGAAGGCCACATTCTTCAAGCCTTCCTCGTTCGACTGCTTCAAGCCGCGCCAAATGCGTGCTCCTTTGATGTCGACACCGATATAATTGATCTCGGGATGCACACGTGCCAGCCCGACTGTATACTCGCCCTTACCACAGCCTAGCTCCAGCACGATGGGGTTGTCGTTGTGGAAAAACTCCTCGTGCCACTTGCCTTGGAGCGGGAAACCTTCGCCCATGATGCGTTCGTAACTGTATTCAAACAGGTTGCTAAAAGTTTTGTTTTCAGCGAATTTCTCTAGTTTGTTCTTTTTTGACATTGTTTCTGTATTTTCCTATCGCCCTTACGGGGCTTGCCAATCAACGCCACTACGGGGCTCACTTGAGAATCCAGCCTTTTCCTTTGCCTGACTCTCTTATATCACGAAGGATGGCGACGGCTTCTTCTTCCGTTGGATACCATCCGTAGGCTACATACCATCTCTCCCCTCTTTTCTCCTTATAGGCTTGTTCAAAGCCCTTAGTTTGCAACGAGACGACTATCCTCTGGGCAAACTCTTCCTGATCATAGCATCCAGCGATAATCCTAAAGGAGTCTGTCACAGCAGGTTTCACTGTATCTAAAGGTAGGTCGTTTCCTGCCAAAAGTTCGTCATTTCCAGTATTAACCTGTTGCGTCTGGTTCGTATTGTCTTTCAAGCCCTGATCAACACGATGTGTATTAAAATAGAATAACCCAAACAACAGGGCAACGACAGCCGCACCTGCAATCCACCAACCTCTTTTCTTCAAACGGTTTTGTCCATCGTCTTGATGGACAGCTTCTTCATCAACAGTAACGGGAGTATTCTTTTCTTTTTGCTGTTGTTCAATCTCCGCCTTGATCTCTTCCTTCGACTTGGATTGATTCACAGGCTCAGGACTGAAATCACTCAAGCCGAATGCATCTGCATTGTAATTCACCGATTTGTCTTGAACGAAAACAAGGTTGTTATCCCAATCATACGACAAGATGCCAATATGTTCCAACTCCACTTTCTTCTTTTGTTTCAGTTTGCTAAAGCATTCTGAAACGAACATCACCAATTGCTTCTTGGCTTCCTCTTTAGAAATGTTGTTTTCTTCAGCCATATAATTGACAATCAAATCATTGTCTTCACGCAAATTGGCATCAAAGTCGACATCGCAAGATGGGGTACTGAAATAATTTGCCACGGGGTTCACTTTGGCCGAAGTGGGCTTTTTCACGAAAGCGCCCAAACCAGGAACTACTACGGTGTCGCGTATAAACAAAAGGTCTGATATGGCTTCAATAATCGAAATCATTTTACTCTATCAGTTGATTCTGAGCGAATTGTATGGCTTTTTCAAGGTCTTCTTGGGTATCGATAGACAGGCTCTCATATTGTGTAACACCCATACGGATACTCAAGCCGTTTTCCAACCAGCGCAATTGCTCCAACGACTCAGCTATTTCGAGCTTAGTAGACTGCATTTCAGCAATTTGGCATAAGGTTTCCGTCTTGTAGGCATAGAGGCCGATATGTTTGTAGAACTCGCCCTTTTGCAGCCATTTGTCATGATCCAAATTACGCATGAAAGGTATGGGGTTACGACTGAAATACAATGCATTACCCTGCTTGTCCATCACCACTTTCACCACATTGGGACTGAAAAGCTCGTCCTCGTCTTCGATACGTTTGGCCAAAGATGCCAGATGCGTATCGTCACGGCCAATCAATTCGATGACTTGATTGATTTGGGCTGGGTTGATAAAAGGTTCATCACCTTGGATATTGACTACAGCATCATATTGGTCTTCAACCATATACAATGCTTCACGACAACGATCAGTGCCACTGCGATGGTTGGGGTCGGTCATTACATATTGACCACCGAACTTCAAAACTTCATCAGCGATGCGTATGTCATCGGTAGCTACCACAACAGCATCTAATTTCGATTTCCAAGCCTGTTCCCAAACACGTTGGATCATCGTTTTCCCCTTAATCATGTGTAAAGGCTTGCTTGGGAAGCGAGTCGAAGCATAACGCGAGGGTATGATTCCTAAAACTTTCATATTCAAAACAATCCATTAAGTGAAGCTTCGATACGGTCAACTACGGTGCTGAGATCTTCGGGATTCTCAAGCTCGAGGTTGTCGGTATCAATGATGAGGAGTTTGCCGTCTTTATAACCGTTAATCCACTGCTCATACCGCTCATTAAGGTTGGTAAGATAGCTGATGCTGATGGATTGCTCAAACTCACGATTTCGTTTGGCAATATGGCGGATCAAAGTCGGCACCGAGGCACGGAGGTATATCAGCAAATCGGGCGGTTGGAGGAACTTGGTCATCAGTTCAAACAGCGACTTATAATTCTCAAAATCACGGGTTTCCATCAAACCCATTGAATAGAGGTTAGCAGCAAAGATATGGGCATCCTCATAGATGGTGCGGTCTTGAATGACATCTTCTCCACTATTTCGGATATCCATCACCTGACGGAAACGACTATTCAGGAAGAAGATCTGGATATTGAACGACCAGCGCTGCATATCCTCGTAAAAGCTGTCGAGATAGGGATTGTGTTCCACCTCTTCATAATGAGGTTTCCAATTGAAATGTTTGGCCAGAAGTCCCGTGAGGGTCGTCTTTCCCGAGCCTATGTTGCCTGCTACTGCGATGTGCATAATACTCTTGTTTTAGGATAATAAGAAGTGGCTAAAATAAGGAAAACTCGTCAAAGGAAGCCTAATTTTTTAAAGAAAAATGACAATTGGCTGAATGTCAATTTATTTCGGTGCTTTTTCCAAAAGATAGATGCCTAACACACAGAAAATGAAATTGGGAATCCATGCAGCGAGAAAAGGTGACAATCCTCCCGATATGGCGAATGACTTCGAAACCTGCATGAAAAGAATGTAGGCAAAGGCAATGGTGATGCCGATACCCAAGTGCATACCTGTGCCACCTCTCAGTTTTCGGCTCGACAAAGCGGCACCGATAAGGGTCAAGATGAGCACTGCTGCTGGAGCCGACATACGGGTGTGCATCTCCACTTGATAAGCCTTCACACCTTCAGAGCCTTTTTCTTTCATGCCACGGATATGGTCGCGCAACTCGAAAAAGTTCATTTCCTCAAAATCCTCCTTCATCATATAGAGGTCTGTTGGGTACAAATTAAGCAGGGTATCCAAATTGCGGCCTTTCTGCAAACTCTCCTCCATTCCGTCAATGTTTCGAATGGCATACGGGTCGATTTTCCAACTGTTATCAGCTATTGTGTCATGATAAAGCATATCGGACATCACCTTGTATTTCAATTCGTTGCCATCATATTTCTCCCATGAGAACTTATAACCGTGTTCTTTATAAATGTTGTAACCCTCCACATACACGAACTCATCCTTACCAACCTGAACATGCACATTGCGTCCCGCACTCTGACTCAGCTTCTCCATGTATTCATCCTTGAATTGCCTTCGAATCTCATTAGTCTTAGGAATCAAGAAGTTACCAAAATATAACGACATGACGGCGATGGTCACGGCTGCAAGCATATAAGGATAGAGGAAACGCCAAAAGCTGATTCCACTACTTAGGATGGCAACAATTTCGGTATGGGCCGCCATCTTCGAGGTGAAAAACACCACTGCGATGAAAGCGAACAAGTGAATGAAGAGGTTAATATAATAAGGTATGGACATGACGTAGTAGTCCACCACTACCCTTTGCCACGGCGCATTGTGTTTCAGGAAACTATCGATATTTTCAGACACATCGAAGATAATGACGATCAAAATCAGCATTGATATGGCGAAAAAGAAAGTCCCTAGGTACTTTTTGAATATATATGCGTCTAATTTTCTCATTCTATTTCTTTTTGACTGCGAGGCTTACAGTCTTCTCGTCACTTTTGGCAGCATCATGTCGCGCCATTCGGCATAGTCGCTCGCAATGATGTGTTTGCGGGCCTCACGTACCAACCAAAGGTAAAAACCGATATTGTGAAGGCTGGCAATCATGGGGCCAAGGATTTCGCCAGCGACGAACAAATGACGAAGATAGGCTCTAGAATATTGTGCATCGACAAAAGTTTCACCATTAGGGTCGACCGGCGAGAAATCGAACTTCCACTTTTCATTTTTCAGATTGATAATACCCTCCGATGTGAAAATCATGCCGTTGCGGCCATTACGGGTAGGCATCACGCAGTCAAACATGTCGACACCACGAGAGATGCCTTCAAGAATGTTGGCTGGAGTGCCTACACCCATCAGGTATCTTGGTCTGTCTTTGGGCAGGATGGTATTTACCAATTCAATCATCTCATACATCTTTTCGGTCGGCTCGCCCACGGCCAAGCCACCGATGGCATTACCAGCAGCGTTTTTCGAAGCGATGTATTCCGCCGACTGCTCGCGCAAATCACGATAGACACAACCCTGAACAATGGGAAACAGCGCCTGCTCATAACCGTATTTCGGTTCCGTCGACTGGAAGCGGTCGCAGCAACGGTCAAGCCAACGATGGGTACGTTCCATCGATTGTTTGGCATAATGATAATCAGCGGTGCCAGGCGTGCATTCATCGAAGGCCATCATAATGTCGGCTCCGATGCTACGCTGGATATCCATCACATTTTCAGGAGTGAACAGATGCCTCGATCCGTCTATGTGCGATTGGAAGGTCACCCCTTCCTCTTTCATTTTGCGGATGCCTGTCAGCGAAAACACCTGAAAGCCTCCGCTATCCGTCAGAATGGGTCTATCCCAACCGTTGAACTTATGCAATCCTCCTACAGTCTCAAGCACATCAAGTCCCGGACGCAAATATAGATGGTAAGTGTTGCCTAAAATAATCTGCGCCTTGACCTCATCGCGCACATCGCGGAGATGGCAAGCCTTTACCGTACCTGCTGTACCCACTGGCATGAAAATCGGGGTCTCGATCGGGCCATGGTCGGTATGCAGGATACCAGCACGGGCATTGCTTCTCGCATCGTTGGAAACTATGTTAAAATCCATGGCTTTATTTTTGTGCAAAAGTAGTGAAATCTTTGATTCGATGCAGTCAATTGTTGAATTGTTGAGTTGTTGAATCGTTTAATTGTTGAGAAAAAGAAGAAATCTTGAAATATAAAACTAGAAATCTTGAATTTTTCTTACCTTTGCAAAACAAATATTTCCATTGCCGTGCAATTCAGTTTATCATATAACAGTCTTAGTTTCATTATTTTAATCGTTTTTGGAATCAGCCTCCTCATTCAATTGTTCTACCATTGGGGTGTATTCTCTAAAGTGGCCTTTTATAAACGGAACGCGCGTCCGAAACTCGACGAAGAGCTTGAGCCTGTCTCCGTTGTTCTTTGTGCACGTGATGCTTACGAATACCTCGTCGACTTGATTCCCGCATTGCTCCAGCAAGATTATCCTGATTTTGAAATCGTTGTGGTGAACGATTGCTCCGACGACGAGACCGAGGAATATCTGAAAGACTTGGAACGCAAGGAAACTCGTGTGAAGCCCGTGCAACTGAAACAGCACCTTAACTTCTTCAACGGAAAGAAATTCCCACTCTCTATGGGCATCAAATCAGCCAAGAACGACTTGATTGTTTTCACCGATTGCAACTGTATGCCTGTCAACGATCAATGGTTGCGTAGCGTGGTCAACCGCTACAACTCCCATACTGAAATCGTCATCGGCTACAGTCCATACATCCAAAAGAAAAGTGTCTTGAACCGTATCATGCGTTTCGATGCCCTGCAAAACGGTCTGCTGTATCTTTCGGCAGCCCTTAACCGACATCCCTACATGGGCGTAGGCAAGAATCTTTCCTATCGTAAAGAGTTGTTTTTCAGAAATAATGGTTTTATTTCACACTACACAACGACAGTAGGTGAAGACGACATTTTCATCAGTCAGGTAGCCACTAAAAAGAACACGGAAGTCTTGATTGACGCTGAGAACTCTATCCTCACAACCCCGACAAACAGCTTCAAGCTTTGGATGCGTCAAAAAGGCAGCCGCTACTCCACCGTTTCGAAATACAACACACGGGCCCGACTCTTCTTGAGTTTGTTCTACATTTCGCAATTCCTGTTCTACACATCATTCATTGCCTTACTCTGTTTGCCTCCGGCATTCAACATCGCCAATGGAGCAGTACTCTATATCCCCATTTTGGTATTTTTCTTCCTCTTACGCTTTGGCACTCAACTCCTTATCTATTCCAAAGCCTCCAAGCGTTTAGGTGAAAAAGGCTTGCTTCCTGGCTTGATTGTCTACGACTTCTTATTCGCTTTTCTAAGCCCATGGCTCAGGCTGATGGGAAAGATGAATATGGGGGCAGAGTAATTTTTTGCCATATTTATTCCCTACTTTTCAACAAAAAACACTATTTTCGCGGCGCGAATCAATTTTTGCGCCGATGTAAACAGAGTATTCACTTTAAAGAAAGGGGGAAGGCCTATGATTAACAGCCTGAAAATCGGGAACTTGACTTGGCGTCATCTCAACAACCCAACGGAAGAAGACTTTGAATTCCTGAAAGACCGATTTCACTTCCACCCTTTGGATATTGAAGACTGCAAATCGGTAAACCAACGCCCGAAAATCGATATTTACGACGATTACTATTTCCTCATCCTTCATTTTCCCAACTTTGACCGCCAGAACAAGTTTGTGAAAATTAAGGAAGTGAAGATTTTCTGGGGCAAGGATTACATCATCTCCATTGAGAAAAACCCTTGGGGCGTGTCACAACTCTTTGAAGAATATGAGGAACGCATCCAAAACGGTGAGGAGATGAACTTCCGCAACTCCGACATACTGCTTTACCGCATCCTTGAAAAGCTGATGACCGAATCGGTGTATTTGTTGCGCAAGGTCGGTTTGGACGTTGAATTGATCAACCGCGAACTGTTGCAGGAGAAGCAGGTGAAGATCATCGAGCGCATCAGCGTGACACGAAAGAACCTCATCCTTATCAATACTATCTTCAAACCTCAGTTGAGGCTCTTCCACCTCTTTGAGACAGGTAAAGTAACCGGTTTCACCGACGATGTGGAGTACATGGAAGACTACTGGGGCAACATCCTCGACTACCTGCAAAAGGTATGGGATATGACCGAGGACTACGAGGAATTGATTGAGGGTCTATCAATGACCTTCGACTCCATGCAGACCAATAAGACCAACGAGACAATGAAAATCCTGACCTTGGTGTCGACCATCATCCTGCCTTTGACCTTCATCACGGGTCTCTATGGAATGAATGTCGGATTGCCCTTCCAAGACAAGGCATGGGCATTTTGGGGTATCATGGGATTCATGGCCGTGGTCGCCGCAGCCTTCTACATCTATTTCAGGCACAAGAAAATGATGTAATGTAGAGACGGCCATACGTCTCTACCATTATACATCATTTTACCAATAATTTCTCGTATTTCACCACATTGCCGTTGCGCGTCAATTTGACAATATAACAACCTTTGGCAAAGCCATTAGGCAAGGTCACAGCAAATTCACCAACAGCACGTCCCGAAGCCTTAAGCAAGGTATGGCCACACAAGTCGCAAATCGTGACAGCATCAAATGTGTCGCAATTTCCACTCACATACAGAGGTTGCCCTGCTTCTACGGGATTGGGGAAAAGATAGACCGCATCTTGCGTATCCTCTATCGCATTCCAGGCGGGATCCCAAATCATGCGCGCATATTCTGGATGGTCGACGAAGGGATTGCGGTTATGTTGATAGTCGTTGTAAATAGCCTCATTACGTTCTTTCTCCTTTTCGCTCACTGGGTCCAACTCATTCCAGCGCAGTAACATATCAATGGCCCAAGACTTGATTTCCGACTTAGTGGTCATGTCGCTGCTACCCCAGCTACCATCCTCGCTATAATAGCGCACACTCATATACATGATGGCGCGCGCGAAGTCACCTTTGTATTCGTCAATGGGTTCAAACACCGTCCCTGAAAAGCCAGGGGTCTTGCAATAACCCAATTTTGATCCGTTTCTTGAAGTCCACGACGCCGAACGCACTTCGCCAAAGGCATAATTGCCACGGCGGTTGTTAACATAGCCGTCCGTCGGAAAGATATGATGCAAATCAGTTCGAGGAACGGTTTGGTCGTTGAACCAGCTCGAAGGCCATGAGTGCTCGCGATTGTAGCAATCACCCTCGCCACTATAGTTGCCGCATTGGTCCTGGCCAAGATAATAGATATAAGGTGGTGTACCGTTGGGATTGTCAGAATACATGTCCCACACGATGCCATTACCTTTGTTGTCGGTGCTCCAGAAGGCATTCCACAACTGGGCATAGGAAATCGAAGAATGCCCCTTGATGATATTGTGCAAAGCAACCTTCAATTGATTGCCTGTTAATCCGTTGGCGGAATTATAGTAATCTGCTGGCTGCGCGCTGACCAAAACTGTCAGCGATAAACCTATAAAAAGAGCTATGAACTTTTTCATTTTTCAGAATTTTTAATCGTAAATTCCTAAATCAAATCCGTGAACAAATACAAAACTGCAATGACCACCATGAATACTGATGCAGAGAACTCTATGAAACTCAACTTTTTAATCATTTCCGGCTTAAACTCAATTCGGACAGTAAAAAACGACCATACGAAGCCTGCCAAAATTACGATAAGGAAAAACCAGTACCCGAAAGGCATGAAATGAGGTCCCATAAGTGACATCAAAAACGTGTTCATGGCTGCCATGATAGACAACAAAAAGATGTCCAACTCCTTGTTGACCGTGTAGAGCATCTTGCCTTTCAGTATCCTCATCGAATCGACAAACATCTTAACCGCCACCACAAGCATCATGACAAAGACCATGTAATCAGCGATACAGGCAAAAAGATGTGAAAACAGTCTTCCCAATGTGTAGCCAATGCCAGCTGCCAAGCCTTGACTGAGAGCAAACATACAGGAAATTTTCCATTTCTGCGAAAGCTGGTCGTCGGCTGACATCAAGCCCATCGAACGAGTGGCCACTGGAGCAGTAAGGCAAATGACAAAAAGAATACCGAGGATGATTGATGAAGTGGTCATAAAAGTAAATTAGATTGCAAAAGTAAACATTTTAATTGTCAGACACCGTGTGCACGACATAAAAAATTCGAGGAAGCCAAATGGCTTCCCCGAATCATTCACAAATCAAATTTCCTGGCTTAACCCAGTCTCTTGAATTGGCAGGTGAAGTGGCGCATCAGCTCGGCTTCCCAGGTGATTTCGAGACCGCGCTTGATGCTGTCGCGACGGTCGTACACATTCTTCAATGCAGCAGCGATTACATCCATGTGGTTGTTGGTGTAAACACGACGCGGGATGCAGAGACGCACGAAGTCGTTGCCACCGAAGCGGTTCTGACGCGTGACCGGGTCACGGTCGGCAAGCACATAACCGATTTCGCAGGCACGGATGCCAGCTTCGAGATAGAGTTCGCAAGTCAAAGTCTGGGCAGGGAACTCTTCCTTAGGAATCTGAGTCAACACCTTGTCGGCATCGACAAAGATAGCGTGACCACCAGCAGGACGCTGGTAAGGAATGCCGTACTCATCGAGCTTAGCAGCGAGGTAGTGGACTTGCTTAATGCGGGTCTCAACCATGTCGAATTCGATGTTCTCCTTCAGACCGACGGCCAGAGCGTCCATGTCGCGGCCGTTCATACCGCCATAGGTCAGGAAGCCCTCGAAGGGGATGCAGAACAACTTGGCACCTTCGTACCAATCTTTCTTGTTGGTAGCGATAAAGCCGCCCATGTTGACAAGACCGTCCTTCTTGGCAGACATCGTCATTGAATCGGCATAGCTGAACATTTCAAGAGCAATCTCACGGAGAGTCTTGTTCTCATAACCCTTCTCACGGGTCTTGATGAAGTAGGCGTTCTCAATGAAACGGGCGCTGTCGATGTTGACCGGCACACCATATTTATGGCATAGTTCACAGGTTTCGCGGATGTTCTGCATGCTTACAGGCTGACCGCCAACGGTGTTGTTCGTCACGGTGAGAACCATAAACGGCACATTGCCCTTGTTCTCTTTCAGCACTTTCTCAAGCTTTTCGAGGCTGACATTGCCCTTGAAGGGGACTTCAAGTTGTGTATCATAGGCCTCAGGCACGGTGACATCGATGGCGAAAGCCTTACGGCTCTCAATGTGACCCTTAGTAGTATCGAAGTGGGCATTGCCAGGCACAACCATACCAGGCTTCACGAGGTAGCTGAACAGCACATTCTCGGCTGCACGGCCTTGGTGGGTTGGGATGACATACTCGAAACCAGTGAGTTCGGTGATGGTGTCCTTCATGTGATAGAACGAACGGGCACCGCCGTAGCTCTCATCGCCCATCATCATAGCGGCCCACTGACGGTCACTCATGGCGCCAGTACCGCTATCGGTCAGCAAGTCGATGTAGACATAATCGCTCTTCAGCATAAAGACATTCTGGTGGGCTTCGTTGAGCCACTTCTCGCGTTGTTCGCGGGTGGATTTCTTAATGGGTTCGACCATCTTGATTTTCCACGCTTCTGCAAA
>JAEEGI010007259.1_pt1 | contig 24838 bp, 28 predicted proteins | sample 8958751 | NCBI WGS metagenome assembly JAEEGI01 (sample SAMN16246545, study PRJNA631951) | gut metagenome | biome: gut microbiome; feature: rumen; material: KS-attached | host: Bos | place: Iran: Karaj | collected 2018-10
TTGCTCCCGGTTGTCCTTTTCAGATTCAAACAGCTCTACAGCCGCGTCCGTGAGTTCGGCAGGCCATACCCTGCCGCTCTTCACCACATTTGCCCAGGGGCACAGTGTTTCGTAATCCTCATCGAGCACAACTGTATACGGCGGACCGCAGCGGTCATCGACAGACATATAGAGATGTCTTCCTTCATACATGATGACAGCTGCATCATATTCGCTCATCTCCTCGTTCAGCTGATCGTATAGTTCTTTTGTCAATTCAAAAAGATGATAGGACTGTATTCCGCCGTATTCGCCGAAATATCGTTCGGCGTCTGTGTCATAACAAGCTTTCCAGCCAGATCCTGTTTTAAAGATCATATGCATCACCTCGTAATTTGCTGTTCTCTGCTCTAATTATATAAAAACAGGACCGTCCCGGTCCTGTTAGTTTTCGGCGGCAGTGCTGACAGCAAACCGGAAGCGGAAGCTCCTATTTCAGCCGAAAGATCTCATTTACGCTCATCCCGAAGTATTCCGAGATCTTCATTGCCAGTTCCAGGGTCGGATCGTATTTATTGTTTTCGATCGCGATCACAGTCTGCCTCGTTACACCGAGGATCTCAGCCAGATCTTCCTGCCGCAGGTTTCTGTGTTTTCGAAGTTCCTTTATATTATTCTTCATCAGGATCTCCCGGAACAGTAAGACGTTTCGTTTCCATCCACTTCGTTCCCCAGAATACTACGCCTGAGCCGATGAAGACCAGCCATACCCAAGGCAGTTCGCCTGTTTTTAACCGGTATATCAGACAGTACACGGCAAGTGAGATCTCCAGAAACACAAAGGCATTGCGGGCGGCTTTGTAATTGACGGCCATTTCCATTTCGTCAGCTTTGGTAAAGATCTTTTTCATCAACGCACCTCTATGATGTTAAATACTTTTTACATTTTCATTATGCGGTACGAGTTTTAAAATGTAAAGATATTTTTACATTTTATATGAATAATAAAAAAACAGGGCCATTACGGTCCTGTTGAATTCTAATGGTGGAGCTTACGGGGGTCGAACCCGTGACCTCATGATTGCGAACCATGCGCTCTGCCAACTGAGCTAAAACCCCAGATCCAGCAGGGAGGTGCCTGCTGGTTTTTTCTGTTAGTTAAGTGCGAGAGATACACCCGGGGACATCGTGGATGCCAGGGTGATGCTCTGTACGTAAGCACCCTTGACAGTAGCCGGACGAGCCTTCATGACTGCATTGTACATTGCAGTGTAGTTCTCGACCAGAGCTTCGTTTGTGAAGGATTTCTTACCGATCAGAACGTTCAGGTTACCATCCTTATCGACACGGTAGGTAACTTTACCTTTCTTGATCTCGTTGATCGCAGCTGCAACGTTCGGTGTGACGGTGCCGGTCTTCGGGTTCGGCATTAAGCCCTTCGGGCCTAAGATCTTACCTAACTTACCGAGTTCGCCCATCATATCCGGTGTAGCGACGATAACGTCGAAGTCGAACCAACCGCCCTTGATCTGTTCAAGGATCTCCTTGCCGCCGACGTAGTCAGCGCCTGCGTTCTTGGCTTCTTCTTCCTTGGCGCCCTGGGTAACGACCAGGACTTTCTGGGAACGGCCTGTGCCGTTCGGCAGAACGATCGCACCACGGATCAGCTGATCAGCGTGACGCGGGTCAACGTTCAGGTTGAAGCAAGCTTCGACAGTCTCGTCGAACTTAGCGGTGTTCATCTTCTTTAATAATGCGACTGCTTCCTCAATGGAATATTCTCTGCCCTTTTCGACCAGTTCGAGGGCTGCTCTATAACTCTTACCGTGTTTCATTATTGATTACCCCTCTACTACGATACCCATATTGCGTGCGGTACCTTCAATGATCTTCATAGCAGCGTCAACATCGTCTGCATTCAGGTCGGGCATCTTGTATTCAGCGATCTCTCTCAGCTGAGCAGATGTGATCTTGCCTGCCTTGACAGTGCGCGGATTGCCGGATGCTTTCTGGATGCCTGCTGCCTTCTTCAGTAATACGGCAGCCGGTGTTGTCTTTAAGACGAAATCAAAGGACTTGTCTTCGTAAGCGGTGATAACGACCGGAACGATGTCGCCAGCACGATCTCTTGTCTGATCGTTGAACTGCTGGCAGAACTGCGGCATGTTGATGCCGGCAGAAGCGAGAGCCGGACCCGGACGAGCGCCGCCGGCCTGGAACTGTAACTTACAGATCTTTGCAACTTTCTTCTTAGCCATGTTTTCCTCCTTGGCAGTGGTTTTATCGGAGCAGTTGCCCTCCTTCCACGTGCTGTACAATTATACAACAACAGAGATCCTTTGGCAAGGATCTCTGTCTGTGTTTTTCAGCTGTTTTTGCGCATTTTCTGCGCTTTTTTCACCTTAAAGCGTCTGTGCCAGATCGATGTAGTTGATATCGGTCGGGGTCTCGCGGCCGAACAGGATGATCAGGACCGTCGCGACCTGGGACTGATCGTTCATCGCATCGACTGTGCCTTCCATACCGGCAAACGGACCGGACAGGATCTTGACATGGTCACCGACCTTGAAGTCGACTTCGATCTTCTTATCGGACTGACCGATACGGCGCAGGATGGAATCGATCTCATTCTGTGCGACCGGGAACGGCTTGGCGCCGCCGCCGGAAGAACCGATGAATCCGGTGACGCCCGGTGTATTACGGACGACGTACCAGGCTTCGTCTGTCATGATCATTTCAACAAAAAGGTAACCCGGGAAGATATTGCGTACGACTTCCTTGCTCTTTTCGTTCTTGACTTCGATCTGTGTCTCTTCAGCGACCACGATACGGAACAGGTTGTCCTTCAGGTTCATGGTCTCCAGTCTTTTTTCGAGGTTGTCCTTTACGCGGTTCTCATGACCGGCGTAGGTATTGACAACGTACCATTCCTTCTTCTGCTCGCTCATTATGCGATCGCTCCAAGCAGTCTCAGCAGCATTGAGACGACGACCTGACAAAGCAGGAAGAACAGCGCAAAGAAAGCAGTGAAGATAACGACCTGGACAGAATTTGTCAGAAGGTCTTCACCTTTCGGCCAGCGGATCTTTTTGATCTCTTTGGCGATGCCGCTCAAACTAAACCATTTCATATACAGTATCTCCTCTTATTTCGTTTCTTTATGCAATGTCATTTTATTGCAGTGCTTACAGTACTTGCGCAATTCCAGACGCTCGGTACTGACCTTTTTGTTTTTGTAAGTGGAATAGTTTCTGGACAAACACTCGGTGCAGGTTAAGATTACTCTGTTTTTCTCCGGCATGCTACTCCTCCTTTTAAAAAAGTTATTAGCTCTTTGTCTAATAACTGCACTTATATATTAGGGAAAAATCAAGTACTAGTCAAGGAGAATTTTATCCATCGAAGAGAGGATCGTCAAAGCGGCCAGTTCCCCTTTGGAAACGATAAAATCGCCCATCGAAACACGCAGATCGACCTCCGGCATGATCCGTTCGTCGACACCTTCAAAGTGTCCGCAGATCAGGATAAGATCCTTCTTTTCAAGCAGCAGGTCACGAAGTCCGTTACTGTAGCGTATACCCCGGGGATCGGTCAGCACGACAAAACTCTCCGGCCGGCGAAGCGCGTCAAGCGCATTGAGCAGCGGTTCGATCCGGATGACCATGCCCGCTCCGCCTCCGTAGGGACTCTCATCCACATGGCGGAAAGAACCCTTCACGAAGCTGCGCAGATCATAGATCTCGGTATCTTTCAGCCGGAAGCCAGCGAAGAATTCCGGACAGACGGTCAGGATCCGGACAGTCATCCCTGCTGACGGTCTTTGAGCACCTGGAACAGCATGACACCGGCAGCGACCGAAGCATTCAGAGAATCGATGTGCCCGTGGTTCGGGATCGAAACGAGATAGTCGCACTCTTCCTTGACCAGGCGGGAGATCCCTTCCCCTTCTGCACCGATCACGAGCACGATGTTGCGTTTATAGTCGACAGAATCATAGGACTGGGTCGCCTCACCGGCGGCGCCGACGATCCAGTAACCCTTTTCCTTCAGTTTTTTCAATGCCGCGGTCAGATTCACGACTTCGGCGATCTTGACATATTCAAGCGCGCCGGAAGCGACTTTCGCGACTGTCGCATTCACCTTGACGCTGTTGTGCTTTTTATAGATGATGCCGTCCGCGCCGGCAACATCGACCGTCCGGACGATCGTTCCCAGGTTCTGGGGATCCTTCAGGGAGTCCAGCGCGACGATCAGGCCGTTCTCCTCTTTCAGAAGCGCCTCCAGAGGAAAGAGTTTGTAATCCTCTGTCTCGGCGATCACGCCCTGGTGGTTCTTGTTGTCCGACATGCGGTCGAGGGTCTTCCGTTCGCAGATCTCATAGGGAATGTGCTTTTTACGGCAGAGCGCGATATAGGAAGAATCCTTCAGCAGATAGACCTTGCGCACTCTTCCGCTGCGCAGAGCTTCGTCGAAGGAATTGCGTCCGTAGACCATTTCACTCATTTTCTTCGCCTCCTTTTAAGATCTCGGTGAAGAGTTCCTCACACCGGTCCTTGTCAAACAGATAGAGATACCCGCACAGCGCCTCCAGTCCGGTTGCGATCTCGTAGCTCAGACGGGAGACATTTTTCGGGATGTGGGTAATATGGTTGCGCCCGCTTTTGAAGACTTCGTTTTCCTTTTCTGTCAGGAATCCGTTCTTCTGCAGACGCTCATAGACTTTTTTCTGGCCTTCCGCGGAAACATAGCGCTTGCTGAGCTGCTGCAGGACATTGCCCTTGCGGTAGCCGCAGCGGATATAGTATTCCCGGATCTTCAGACTGTAGATCGCATCCCCGAGAAAGCTCAGGGATATGGGGTTCAGATCCTTAGGATCCATTACAGCAGTCCCTTTTCGATCAGAACGGCACGCAGCTGGTCTGCTGTCGCGAAATCCTTTTCCGCTTTTGCGGCTTCCCACTTACGGTAAACTTCACGGTCTTCCTCAGTGAGTTCGACCTTCGGCAGATGGATGCCGAGGATACCGAGGCACTTGCCGAGCGTGTTGGTCAGAGCAGCCAGCTGGGCATAGTCCTTCTCACGGACGCGCAGCGCCTGGTTGATCTTCTTTACGAGTTCAAAGATCACAGCATAGGCATTCGGGGTATTGAGGTCGTTATCCATTTCTTTCAGGAACTGTTCATAGCTTTCCTGATCGAGCGCATCGCCGGTATCCTTGCCGATCAGTGCGAAAGTCAGGGATGCCTTGCGGTATGCGTCTGCAACTTTCTGGAATTCCTTCTTGGAACCTTCCAGGATCTCATCGGAGACATTGACGTCCGCACGGTAATGCGTCTCAAGCAGGAACCAGCGCAGGACCTTCGGATCCAGATGACGCAGGATCTCCTTGGCGGTAATGAAGTTGCCGAGGGATTTGGACATCTTGACGCCGTTAACGTCGATCATGCCGGAGTGCATCCAGTAATTCGCCAGTTCAGAACCGTGGCAGGCAAGCGACTGCGCACGTTCGTTCTCGTGATGCGGGAAGCGCAGGTCTTTTCCGCCGCCGTGGATATCGATCAGCGGTCCGAGTTCCTTGTTGATCATGACGACGCATTCGGTATGCCAGCCCGGACGGCCGACAGAGAAACGGGTCTCCCAGCGAATGCCGGTCTCGGTCTTTTTCCATAACGCGAAATCAAGCGGGGATTCCTTCTTGTCGTTTTCCTCGATGCGGGCGCCGACCTGCAGGTCTTCGGTATTCTGGTTGGACAGAGCACCGTAACTGCTGACGGAAGCCGTGCGGAAATAGACGTCGCCGTCGACAACATAGGCAGAGCCGTTATCAACGAGTTTCTCGATGAAGGCGATGATATCATCCATCGTTTCGGTGACCCTCGGAGTACGGTAGAGGTCTTCCGCGTCCAAAGCATGGCGGATATCGTTATACGCCTTGATCATCTCGTCGGTCAGATCCTTCTCGCTGATGTTGCGCTTCGCGGCTTCGCGGATGATCTTGTCATCGACATCGGTGTAGTTGCTGACGTAGTAAACTTCGTAGCCCTCCGCTTCGAACAGACGGCGGAGCGTATCGAAGACAACGACCGGACGGACATTGCCGATATGAACATCGTTATAGACCGTCGGGCCGCAGACATACATCTTGACCTTGCCCGGCTCGTTCGGAACGAATTCCTCGATCTTTAACGTCTTGGTATTGTAAATGCGCATAAGATTTCCTCCCATAGAAAAAGCAGCCCCAGAAGTGCCTTGCGGCACGGTTCCACTCTGCTCTTTGTCTTATTGCCTTAACGCGGTATACGTCGGTCCCTACTTTTCTTCAGGATCACCCCGGGCGGAAGCACTCTCCGGATAACTGCAGGTCCTTTCAGCAAACGGACCCTCTCTGCACCAGTTTCAGCCGGCTCTTCTCCGCTGTCGGTTTAATGTATTATATCATCATCTTCAGGAAGATAAAAACGGTAAATACTGGAAGCGACCTTGACCCAGGCGCCCAGGCCGCGAGTGGTGATCAGATCCTCGGCGAGGACTTCGCCGTTTCTGATCGCTTCCACGATCTCTTCGTCCGTATAGGTTTTCTTTTTCCCGGAAATCTCCCAGATCACAGGTCTATTCGCCATCGTTGCCCTCCTCTGCCGGCGGTTCCGGCGTTGTTGTCGGTTCCGGTTCCGGCGTTGTTGTCGGTTCCGGTTCCGGCATTCTGCAGAAAGTGTAGCGGATCTGGCGTTTAGACAGCTCGCTCCTGGTGATCTGCTCATAGTCGCTGATCCCTTCGACGCTTTCGATGACCGGTTCGCCGCCGCTGCAGATATTACTGCTCTCGTTTCCGTAGAGCTGGTCGTCGCGTACTCCCAGACCACGAAGATACGCCAGGAAATTGTTGACGGTCTTGCCCGTCAGGCTGTCGAGCGAGAACGGGACTTCCACGACATCCGAAGTCGGAGCCGGTGTCGGTTCCACCGGACCCGGCGGAGCGTCTGCCTGATAGCGGAAATCAAGGGTAAGGACCTCAGAGTTCTGATATTCACCCTCGCCTAAAGCGGTAATGTGCAGCAGATATGTCTTTCCGTTCTCAAAATTGTCCTTGGGAATAACGAGATACGGCTCTTCCACGCGGGTACCGTAACCGATACCGACGTCAATAGTGACGAGATAGCCTGAGGCGTGCGTGACCGGATCGAAAGAAATGATCACGTATTCCTGTCCGATCTCAACCTTGACGTTGCGAACCTGCGGCAGGGAATTGCACATCAGGGAAGAATCGTCGAACTGATGATAGATATTGCGGCCGATGCCGTAAAGCTTCCCTTCCTGATCCACCGCAACCAGGTAATCGTTTCCGGCGGCGATCGCAGTGATCCCGTTCCAGGTGCTGACTTCGTTTTCCAGAATATAGTTGTCGATGACGATCTGGACATTGCCGCCGACCGTCAGTCCGGCGATAAAGTCATTGCCGCAGGCGACTGCGGTGATATCCCTCCACTGGAGGACTTTATCAAAATCCTTACGGCGGGCATAGTAGCCGACTGTGCCGTTATCCTTTAAATATACAAGGTTGTCTTCTGAAGCCCGGACATCAAGCAGGTTTTTCTGTTTGTGCAGTTGTGAGGAGCCGACGAAATCTCCGGCTGTGATCACCGTTCCATCTTCGCACACCAGGACCGATCCCTGCGGCAGGGCAAAGATCCGTTTGATGTTGCGGTGTTCTTCATAATTGCACTGGCCATAGGTGTTGTCGCCCGCGCATACGACGTCCCCGTCATTCTCCAGTCCGAGGATATGTCCGAAACCGGTAGCGACCGCAACGATATCCTTCCAGCCGGAAATATCGTTCGCGACTTTTTCAAGCAGTCCGGCAGATACGACTGTGCCGTTATTCTTTAAAGCTACCGTAAAGGTCGCCCCTTCCGCGACTTTGATCAATCCTTCTTCCTTCAGTTCGAGCTGTCCGTTGGAGTTGTCACCGCTGCCGATCAGATGGCCTTCAGCGTCCAGACGGACGACCGAGGTATCACTGCAGGAGAGCGTCTCCCGCGGGAGAACTTCCGGAAGTTCATAGATCTTCTCCGGTTTATCCGGCTTGAGGAGCACAAAAAGCAATACTGCCAGAAGTGCGCCTCCGATAAACAGATAGCGCTTGTTGCGCTGCAGGAAAAGGCGGATCCTGTCTTTCAGCGGAACGTCCGCAACCGCCCTAGCGCGCCGCAGCACGACCTGTGTCTCGTTGGAAAAGAGTTCCAGGACAGTAACGCGATAAAGCCTGGCGATCCTTTTCAGCAGAGCATAAGGAGGAACGGCGGCGCCGTTCTCGTAAGACATATACTCCATCAGATCGATGCCAAGCTTTTCCGCAGCGCTCTTCTGCGAATAATGGTAATGCTTTCTGAGCTCCAGGAGCTTCTCCGGCAATTTGTTGTTCATAACACAACTATTCTAGCAAATGTCACAGTGTTATTCAAAAAAGCAGTGATCATCTGCAGAATGATCCGGCCTGAAGCAACATAAAATGATATTGATGATATGGAAGATATGGAAGATATTGACAAATCTCGCCGATATTGTAAAATATAGTCAAAGGAGGTAACGCTATGTTCACATGGATGCCGGGTAACGCCTACGCTATGCAGGCAACTCTGTATGAAAACAATATCACGTTAAACAATCCGGCTGCGGCAAAGCTTAAGAACTTCCGCTGGTGCATGGTCGGTTTCGATGAACGAAACAAGAAGATGGCGATCAAGGGGATCTCCAAAGAAGATGCCGATCACAAGATCGTCCCCCTCGAGAACCTGAACAAGATCTCCCTGGGAAAAGGCTATGCCCGGATCTCCAATAAGAGCATTGTCGAATATGCAGGAAAAGTCGTTGGAAGCTCCTGTATCAACAGAAAGTTTCCAATCCAGTACGATGATCACGAACAGCTGCTGATCATCGATCTCAATACCGATAAGGAGGTCAGTTTATGAATCCAGTATTTGCCTGGCTGGCAGCGAATCCGCTGTATATCTGGCTCGCGATCTTCGTTATAGCATTCGTGTTCGAGATCGCCACTCCTTCCGCTCTTGTCTCATTCTGGTTTGCAGTCGGAGCACTCGCTTCGATGGCGGCCTGTGCCATGAAACTGGCTGCCCCTGCGCAGATCGCTGTCTTCGTGATCGTATCGCTTGTCTGTCTGTTTGCGGTCCGGCCGGTCGCGGCGAAGATGCTGCGAGGCGAGCAGATCGGCACCGGCGCCGAGCGCATCATCGGCAAACGCTTCCATCTGCTGAGTGACGTCACCGATTCCGTCAACGGCGAGATCCGGGTCAACGACGTTCTCTGGAAAGTCAAGTCCGCACAATCATTCATCGAAAAAGGAACTCTTGTAGAAGTTCTTGCAATCGACGGGGCCAAACTGGTCGTCCGCCCTGTAAAGGAGAATTAAAACTATGCTGCCAACAATCATCAAAACTATCATCTGGGTCATCGTGATCCTCGCGATCATCGCTGTCATCCTCTCCAACGTACGTATCGTACCGCAGCCGCAGGCTTACATCATCGAGCGTTTCGGTGCCTACCACACTACCTGGAGAACCGGCTTCCATGTCAAGATGCCGTTCATTGACCGTATCGCCAACAAAGTATCCCTGAAAGAGATCGTCCTCGACTTCGATCCGCAGTCCGTCATCACAAAGGATAACGTCACCATGCAGATCGACACTGTCGTGTACTGCCAGGTCACTGACCCGAAACTCTATACCTACGGCATCGAAACTCCGATGTCCGCGCTGGAAAACCTGACTGCCACCACCCTGCGTAACATCATCGGTGATCTGGAACTCGATGAGACCCTCACCAGCCGTGATGTCGTCAATGCCAAGATGCGTTCGATCGTCGACGAAGCGACCGACCCGTGGGGCATCAAGGTCAACCGTGTCGAACTCAAGAACATCATGCCGCCGCGCGACATCCAGGAATCCATGGAAAAGCAGATGCGTGCAGAACGTGACCGCCGTGAGACCATCCTTCAGGCTGAAGGTGAAAAGAAGGCTGCCATCCTGCGCGCTGAAGGCGAAAAGGAATCCATGATCCTGCGCGCCAACGCGAAGAAGGAAGCAATGGTCGCCGAAGCAGAAGGCCAGGCACAGGCTATGGAAAGAGTCTATGCCGCCCAGGCTTACGGTATCAGAGCGATCAACGATGCGAATCCGGGCAAAGCCTACATCACGATGGAAGGCTACAAAGCTCTGGAAAAGGTTGCTGACGGAAAATCCACCAAGCTCATCATCCCGAGCGAGATCCAGAATATCGCCGGAACTCTCGCAGCTCTCGGTGAAGTCGTTCAGCCCCAGGAAAACAAAGTAAATGAAAAGTAACATAAAGACCGCCATTATCATGGTGGTCTCTGCCTTGATACTGTTCTGTATCATGCTGCCGGCGATCAATATCCATGATATCCATTTCTGGCTGTTCCTGTTGATCCTTGCCGGTGAATTCGTGCTGCTCCGCACCTCCACACTGCTCGGCAAAAAGATCGCCAGTTCGATCCCCAGCAAAAACAGCAAGCCGAAGGTCCAGGTCAAGGGCGAGTTCGCCGCACTGGGCAAGTTCGTCAAATTTGTTCTGATCCTGATGCTGGCAGGTTTCCTCTATATCTTTCTTAGCGGGATCTTCTACTCCCCTGTTCTCAACGCCAAACGTTACGCACAGCGTATCCAGGTGACGAATGTGGACTTCTCCGAAGTACCGCCCTACTCCTTCAATCAGACCGCGATCATTGACCGCGACTCCGCCGAGACTCTCGGCAATAAGGTCATGGGTGAAATGACGGATCTGGTCTCCCAGTTCGAAGTCAGCAACGAGTACTCACAGGTATCCTATAAAAACGGCACTTACCGCGTAACGCCGCTCGCCTACGACGGATTCGTCAAATATCTGCGCAACCGTTCCGAAGGCATCCCCGGCTACATCATCGTCAACACGACGACCGGTGAGACCAGACTGCAGCGCATCACCAGCAAGATGCATTATGTCCCGAGCGCCTACTTCCTGGAGAACCTGATGATCAAGCTGCGTTTCTCCCACCCCTTCACGATCTTCGGCAATCCGTCCTTTGAGATCGACGAGGAAGGAAATCCGTACTATGTCTGCACGACCTACACATACAGCGGCGTCAACTCGCTGCGCCGTGTAAACGGTGTGATCCTGTTCAACCCGGTCGATGGCAGTTCGACAAAATACGACATTGCCGACGCGCCGACCTGGATCGACCGGATCTATCCGGAATCCCTGGTCAACCGCGAGCTCAACGACTACGGCAAATACCAGAAAGGCTACTTCAATACGCTGTTCGCTCAGGAAGGCGTTATCCAGACTTCCGAAGGCTACAACTATATTTCCAAGGACGGCGATATCTGGCTCTACACGGGCATGACATCCGTTGCCAACGACTCGTCGAACGTCGGTTTCGCACTGGTCAACCTGCGTACCCACGAGGCGCAGTTCATCAGCACTTCCGGTGCTGATGAGTACTCTGTCATGGCTTCCGCAGAAGGTGAAGTCCTGAACTACGGTTACACCGCAACTTTCCCGGTCCTCGTCAATATCAACGGCCAGCCGGTCTATCTGCTGTCCCTCAAGGACTCCGCCGGTCTGATCAAGATGTATGCAATGGTCGACGCGAAGGACTACCAGCAGGTCTACACCGTCAAGGCGGAGAAAGATTCCCGTTCAGCGATCAACGACCTGATCGCGCAGCTCAGCGGCAGCAGCTACATCGAAAGCGATCTGATCGAAAAAACGATCACGATCGAAGAGATGAAGGAAGTGATCATCGGCGGCAATACCTTCTATTACATCAAAGCCGGCGGAACGGTCTATAAGCTCCCGCTGAACGAAGGAAATGCGATGGCGGCTGTCTTCCTCAAGGAAGGCGACACCATAAAGATCTACTACAGCGAGATCGATAATGAAAAAGTCATTCAGAATATTGAATGACTTTTTCTTTAGGATTCGTTTCTTCAGTCCAGTTTCATGAGCAGGCTCTTCATCGACGCTACGTCCTTGAAGAGCTTTTTTTGCAGAATGAACGGCTCGGTGAACGGATTCACGACGATACCGGTGACTTCGTTCTTTTCCGCCAGCTCGATCGTTTTCAGCATTCCCAGACGGATCCGCGGCTGCTTCTTCGCGCCATCGCCCATTTCTGCCGTGCTGGTAAAAACCGGCAGAAAGTAATAATCGTTTCTCTGCAGAAGGCCCGGGATCAGATCTTTTTCATTTGCTGACAGCAGGGTGTCGTTTTTTACCGGGATCCAGAGTTCGCTGTCCCGCAGGACCTGCAGGAGTTCTGCGAAACTGTTCTCATTCTGATCCTGATTGAATGCGTGGATCGTATTCTTAAGCACGCTGCCGTCCTCCAGCTCGGCTTTTGTCATGACGCTTCTGAAGGTCAGATCGGCAATACAGTAGATCTTCCCGTCTTCCTTTTTGCTGACGAAGAAGATGACCGGATCCCCTGCCCGGTAGACAGAAGACTGCTTCGGTGTTTCCTCCAGCGTGCCGATAAAACGATGGTCATCTGCTTTGACGATCCGCACCGGGCATTCCTCGTCCGGCGCATTTTTCCTCTTCAGAAGGACGTTGACCACATCCGGATCAAACTGCTTCCGGGAACCGTCAAGGAACTCCATGCTACGCGTCATAAGCAGATCTTCGTCATCTGTCAGACTGATTGCGGAAACTGCATCAAAGAAGCGGTCGTCATCCTCTTCATAAAACTCGAATTCGCATTCTCCAAGCCCGGAAAGCCGGATAAAGGCGGTCTTGCCGGTGTCGGGATCATCGAACACATACCGTCCATCCTCTTTGCGTCCGGACGTCAGTACTGCAAGCGTCAGGCCTTTCAGGTGGTCGATGTAACAATACGCCAGAAGAAGATCATTCTGCGGTGAAACTAAAGCTGTATCATAAACATCATTCAGTTCTGCGGCAGGAAGAACGATCATCGTATCGTCCAGGATTCGAAAATCAACTTCGGAAAATCTCATTTAGGCACACTTTCTATAATATTTTATCTGCGGAAGTCTTCCGATATATTGTACCACTTATGAGGACAGAAATCGCCTTTCCGCCCGGAAGCCGGAGCAGATACGAAAAACCGTCGTTACAGCATGCTTTTCCGGGCAAGACAGTTCTTTCCGGGTCTTGTCTCTGTTATCATCATAGAAAAGAAGGATATATCCCGGAAAGGAGATCTTATGATCATCACCCAAAGAAGGAAAAACTGCCTCGAAGAAGTCCGGAAAAGCGGACTGGACGGAGTCTTGTTTGCCACAGGCGCCGACTTTCAGTATCTGGCGGAATGCACCTCCTATTTCTGGCAAAGAAACTGCATGAATTCTCAGGCAAAAGTCTGGGGATCCCACGTTATGCCGGAAGCCATGATCTATATGAACAAAGAAGGAAAGACCACGATTCTGACCATTCCTTCCAAAAAGGATCATTTCGATACGGCCAAAAATGATGTCATCGTCTCCTATCTCGATCAGTTCGAAGATGAGCTGGCTCACATTATCGACGGGAAGAAGATCGGCATCGGCAGAGACTGCGCAGACTGGTTCAAGGATACCTTGAAGATCGTTAATCCGCAGATCGAGACTTTCGATGCGGAAGAGATCTTCGACGATATACGCCGCATCAAAGACGAGAGCGAGATCGCCCAGATGCGTAAGCTGGCGAAATTTACCGATGACGCGATCATGCACGTCGTCAGGAACATGCGCGAAGGCATGACCATGTGGGAATGCGAGCGCATGGTCATCGATTACGGTCTGTCTCACGGTATCCAGGATCTGTCTTTTCCGCCAACTTGCGGTTTCAAGACCAGGAATACGGAGAATGCGCAGAACATCGAACCGTTTGAAGCTGAAAGAAAACTGGTTCCGGGAACGATGGTCGCCTTCGATATCGGCTACATGGATCAGGGCTACTGCTCCGACTGGGGACGTACAGTCTATTACGGCAAGGCTCCGGAATTTGTAAAGAAAGGCTATGAAGCCCTGCAGGCGGCACAACAGCATATGATCGCCTCGATCAGGCCCGGTGTGACCAGATTCGGCGAACTGTATGACTTTATCTGTGATAAAGCGAATGAGCTCGGCTACTATGATTATCTGCGTTTCAAAAGAGAAGACAGCGGCGGCAACGGTCATAACATCGGGATCGACTGCCATGAATCGCCCTGGATCATTCCCGGTCAGCAGACCGTGATGCAGCCCGGCATGATCTTCTGCAGCGAGCCGAAGATGTTTTTCCCGAACGAAGGCTATATGCGGGTCGAAGACATGGTCCTCGTGACCGAGACCGGCGCCGAATCGCTTTCCAAATTCCCGCGCGATCTCTTCGAGATCTGAAAAGTGAATAGCCCCCGCTAAACTCCCGCGGGGGTTTAAGTTTTTTTACAGTACGGCCAGCCGCCCGGTATCTCTCCAAAAGAAAAAGCTCCTTTTCAGGAGCTTTCTTTGACCGGCGACTTGCGTATCTTGCGAATGCTACATCGGCCGTACAAGTGCTTAACTTCCAGGTTCGGGATGGAACTGGGTGTGACCACTTGGCTATCGTCACCGGATCGAGAGATCGTTCTCTCAAAACCGAATAACACACTTTACATCAGTTTGTTTTCTTTTCTTACGTACACGCGTTTTTAAGATAAAACCCTCGACCTATTAGTATCAGTCTACTTAACGCATCGCTGCGCTTCCATACCTGACCTATCAACCTCATAGTCCATGAGGGGTCTTACTTGATCGAATCAATGGGAAATCTCATCTTGGAGCGAGTTTCACGCTTAGATGCCTTCAGCGTTTATCTCATCCGAACTTAGCTACCCAGCTATGCTCCTGGCGGAACAACTGGTGCACCATAGGTTCGTCCATCCCGGTCCTCTCGTACTAAGGACAGCACTCCTCAAATTTCCAACGCCCACAACAGATAGGGACCAAACTGTCTCACGACGTTCTGAACCCAGCTCGCGTACCGCTTTAATGGGCGGACAGCCCAACCCTTGGAACCGAATTCAGCTCCAGGATGCGATGAGCCGACATCGAGGTGCCAAACCTCCCCGTCGATGTGAACTCTTGGGGGAGATCAGCCTGTTATCCCCAGGGTAGCTTTTATCCGTTAAGCCACGGCCATTCCATACTGAACCGCAGGATCACTATTTCCGACTTTCGTCCCTGCTCGACTTGTAGGTCTTGCAGTCAAGCACTCTTCTGCAATTGCGCTCGACGATTGATTTCCAACCAATCTGAGAGTACCTTTGAGCGCCTCCGTTACTCTTTGGGAGGCGACCGCCCCAGTCAAACTACCCGCCTGACACTGTCCCCCGCCCGGATCACGGGCGCAGGTTAGAATTCCAACCGAATAAGAGTGGTATCCCACCAATGGCTCTGTGAAACCCAAAAGTCTCACTTCAGCGCCTCCCACCTATCCTGTGCATACTCAGCCGAAACTCAATATCAAGTTATAGTAAAGCTCCATGGGGTCTTTCCGTCTAGTTGCGGGTAACCTGCATCTTCACAGGTACTAAGATTTCACCGAGTCTGCTGCCGAGACAGCGCCCAAATCATTACACCTTTCGTGCGGGTCAGAACTTACCTGACAAGGAATTTCGCTACCTTAGGACCGTTATAGTTACGGCCGCCGTTCACTGGGGCTTCAATTCAAAGCTTCGCTTGCGCTAACTCATCCTCTTAACCTTCCAGCACCGGGCAGGCGTCACCCCCTATACATCACCTTGCGGTTTAGCAGAGAGCTGTGTTTTAGTTAAACAGTTGCTTGGGCCTATTTACTGTGGCTCGAACGAGCGTCCCTTATTGCGAACGTACGGGACAATTTTGCCGAGTTCCTTGGCAACAGTTCTCTCGCTCACCTTAGGCTTCTCGCCTTGACCACCTGTGTCGGTTTTGGTACGGGCCGCATCCTGATAAGTTTAGAAGCTTTTCTAGAGACAGGATCAGCTAAACTTCGCTACTTGCTCGCGCGTTCACTCGTTATCGTGCCCTCGCCTTGGCGTGTGGATTTGCCTGCACGTCAGCTGCTGCACTTGAACCCCAATCCAGTAAGGGGCTTTAACCTATCCCATCTGTCACTCCGTCACTCAGGATACGGGTACGGGAATATCGACCCGTTTGCCATCGACTACGCCCTTCGGCCTCGCCTTAGGACCCGACTTACCCAGGGAAGACGACCTTTACCCTGGAAACCTTGGTCAATCGGTGTGGAGGATTCTCACCTCCATCTCGTTACTCACACCGGCATTCTCACTTCTTTGCGCTCCAGCACTCCTTACGGTATACCTTCACCGCCCAAAGAACGCTCCCCTACCACTCATACAAGTATGAATCCATAGTTTCGGCAGAATACTTAGCCCCGGTAAATTTTCGGCGCAGGGGCACTCGACTAGTGAGCTGTTACGCACTCTTTGAAGGGTGGCTGCTTCTGAGCCAACCTCCTAGCTGTCCGCGCATCCCCACATCCTTTTCCACTTAGTATTCATTTAGGGGCCTTAACTGATGATCTGGGCTGTTTCCCTTTTGACCACGGACCTTATCACCCGTAGTCTGACTGCCGGACATCTTTACGACCATTCGGAGTTTGATTCTGATCAGTACCCCGGGATGGGGCCATCACAAATTCAGTGCTCTACCTGCCATAAAGTTCATTCCGACGCTAGCCCTAAAGCTATTTCGGGGAGAACCAGCTATCGCCGTGTTCGATTGGAATTTCTCCGCTAGCCACAGTTCATCCACTAACTTTTCAACGGTAGTTGGTTCGGCCCTCCATTTGGTATCACCCAAACTTCAGCCTGACCATGGCTAGATCACAACGGCTTCGGGTCTACGACATCGTACTGGTTCGCCCTGTTCAGACTCGCTTTCGCTTCGGCTCCGTGTTTTCCACTTAACCTTGCACGACATCGTAACTCGCCGGTTCATTCTACAAAAGGCACGCCATCACCCATAAAAGGGCTCTGACTTTTTGTAAGCATACGGTTTCAGGTTCTATTTCACTCCGCGCCAGCGGTTCTTTTCACCTTTCCCTCACGGTACTGGTTCACTATCGGTCATTGAGGAGTATTTAGCCTTGCCGGATGGTCCCGGCGGATTCCGACAGGATTTCACGTGTCCCGCCGTACTCAGGATACCGCTAGGTCTGACTGCTTTTCGTCTACGAGGCTGTCACTCTCTATGGCGGAACTTCCCAGTTCCTTCGACTAAGCAGGTTCGTACCACGATGCGGTCCTACAACCCCGACTCAAAGTCGGTTTGGGCTTTTCCCTTTTCGCTCGCCACTACTGGGGGAATCTCGTTTGATTTCTTTTCCTGCAGGTACTAAGATGTTTCAATTCCCTGCGTTTTCCTTCCAAGAACTATGGATTCATTCAAGGAATGACTGGCCATGACGCCAGCCGGGTTGCCCCATTCGGAAATCCCCGGATCTTTGTCTACTTACGACTACCCGAGGCGTATCGCCGTTTGTTGCGTCCTTCATCAGCTCTCAATGCCAAGGCATTCACCGTACGCTCTTTTTCATTTTATCTTTTGGTGTGTGTAATCAAGAAAACTGTTCTTTCACTGTTTAATTTGATGAAATCATATCAACCAGAAGAAAAAACCTGATGTTTTTCTTGTGTGTGTTATTCAGTTTTCAAAGAACGATTCCTTAGAATTCGATCTAAGGAAACCGGATAAGATGTCCTAACGTCCCTTCCTGTTTTTCAGAAGACAGGCAACTTCTGTACTTTCTCCTTAGAAAGGAGGTGATCCATCCCCACGTTCTCGTAGGGATGCCTTGTTACGACTTAACCCCAATCATGAGTCCTGCCTTCGACAGCTCCCTCCCTTACGGGTTAGGCCACCGGCTTCGGGTATTACTCACTCTCATGGTTTGACGGGCGGTGTGTACAAGGCCCGAGAACGTATTCACCGCGGCATGCTGATCCGCGATTACTAGCGATTCCGGCTTCATGGAGTCGGGTTGCAGACTCCAATCCGAACTGAGACGCACTTTAAGAGTTCCGCTCAGTGTCACCACTTTGCATCTCGCTGTGTGCGCCATTGTAGTACGTGTGTAGCCCAGGCCATAAGGGGCATGATGATTTGACGTCATCCCCACCTTCCTCCGGTTTATCACCGGCAGTCTTGCTAGAGTCCCCAACTGAATGATGGTAACTAGCGACAAGGGTTGCGCTCGTTGCGGGACTTAACCCAACATCTCACGACACGAGCTGACGACAACCATGCACCACCTGTCACCCTGATAACCTCCGCTATATCTCTATAGTATTGCAGGGGATGTCAAGGCCTGGTAAGGTTCTTCGCGTTGCATCGAATTAAACCACATACTCCACCGCTTGTGCGGGCCCCCGTCAATTCCTTTAAGTTTCACACTTGCGTGCATACTCCTCAGGCGGAGAACTTAATGCGTTAGCTGCGGCACCGAAAATTCCGACACCTAGTTCTCATCGTTTAGGGCGTGGACTACTAGGGTATCTAATCCTATTTGCTCCCCACGCTTTCGTGCCTGAGCGTCAGTAACGGACCAGGAAGCCGCCTTCGCCACCGGTGTTCCTCCATATATCTACGCATTTTACCGCTACACATGGAATTCCGCTTCCCTCTTCCGTACTCAAGTCTGCCAGTTTTCAGGGCTGTATGGAGTTGAGCTCCACGCTTTCACCCTGAACTTAACAGACCGCCTGCGCACCCTTTACGCCCAATAAATCCGGATAACGCTTGCCACCTACGTATTACCGCGGCTGCTGGCACGTAGTAAGCCGTGACTTTCTGGAGGGGTACCGTCAGTATCGAACCATTTCCTGATCGATGTTTTCTTCCCCTTCAACAGAGCTTTACGATCCGAAGACCTTCATCGCTCACGCGGCGTTGCTCGGTCAGACTTTCGTCCATTGCCGAAAATTCCTTACTGCTGCCTCCCGTAGGAGTCTGGGCCGTGTCTCAGTCCCAATGTGGCCGTTCACCCTCTCAGGCCGGCTATGCATCATCGTCTTGGTGGGCCGTTACCTCACCAACTAACTAATGCAGCGTAAGCCCATCCTGAAGTGATCCAAGCGGATCTTTAGAGAAAAGAAGATGCCTTCTGAGCTGCTATGGGGTATTAGCGTCCGTTTCCAGCCGTTATCCCCCGCTTCAGGGCAGGTTGCTTACGTATTACTCACCCGTTCGCCACTCGGTCATTAAGCAAGCTCAATGACCTCGTTCGACTTGCATGTATTAAGCACGCCGCCAGCGTTCATCCTGAGCCAGGATCAAACTCTCCGTTTGATGACTCTATTAGATTTTGACTTTTTGAAAAAGCCTAAACTTTAAATGAAAATTGACGTTTTGGTATGTTGTACATCTTATCCAGTTTTCAAAGATCGAATCGCACGAATGAAGAGGACCTTAAGGAGAACCTTAAGTCCTGCTTAATGATCTCTCATCACAGTGCTTTGTTATTCTAGCAAAGGAGATGGGGGATGTCAATAGATTTTTTAAATATTTTGAAATATTTTTTTCTATCGGCTTCCGTCCCCTTCAGCCTGTGTAATAGTAGCACCGGTTTGCCGATAAATCAATACTGAATTTATCGATATTTCCAACTTTTTGGCAGGCGGTGCTCCCCTACTTTTTCAGATCTTCGGCGATCTGAAAGTACTGCATCAGATAGTTATTTATATAGGAGAAGGAGAATGGCTCTTTTCCCTCCCTGATCCAGCCGATCAGGATCTCCATCTCGGATTCGACTTTCTTTTTCAGCTCCGGCGAATAGTTCATCTCGCGGCTGTGCAGTGCGTATTCATTCTCATCGAGAATATGGTAGGTCCCGTCCGGATAGACTTTGACGTCCAGATCATAGTCGATGTTTTTGATCGCTTCCCCGTCATACAGACTCGGGCTGGCAAGGTTGCAGTAATAATAGATCCCTGCCTTGCGGATCATCGAGATCACGTTGAACCAGTGATGGTCATAGAAGAAGCAGACGGCCGGCTCCTTGGTAAGCCATCTCCGGCCGTCGCTCTCAACGATCCAGGTGTGATCCGTGACTGCGACAGTGAAGTCCGGATTCGTATCGATCACGATCCCCTTCGACCAGACACGATGCAAAGAACCGTCATGCTTGAACGATTCAATAAAGATATCCTGTCCGATCGAGAGACCATTCATAAATTCAACCTCTTAGTTATTCTTGATGAGTCTTCCAAATAATACAGGAAGAACGATTGCCAGTAAAGCGTAAGTTGCCACGCAGTACGGGACGTTATAGGAGAGCGAAGCGACCCAGGCCGCCTTCGATCCGGCAGCAACACCGTCCGGCCAGAAGTAGACTCCGGAGAGGACGACGCTCAGCGTGCGCAGCGCGTTGGCGACGAAGAGACCGATCTCCCCTTTCACGACCGTCTTCTTTCCGATACAGAGGAAAGAAGAGATGCCGACGATAAAGGAAGGAATGATGTAGTCCAGCGCGTATTGTGCGACATTAAGGAAATACGGATTGAATCCCATCAGCGTGCTGATGCCCCACCATAACAGGCCGGTCGCGCAGCCGCCGCCGACACCGAGATGGAAGGAAGCGACCATGACCGGGATCAGTGCGATATTGACTGAACCGCCGTTCGGCAGGTTCAGGAACGGCAGCATTTCCTTGACATAGTCAAGTGCGAGCGTCAACGCTGTGTAGACAGCGACATAGACGAGAAACTTGATTCTTTCCTGGTTCTTCATAAAAAAACACCCCTCATTGTAAAATAAGGCGCTGGCAAAGAAATAATCCCTACGCTAGCATTACCTAGATCAGGTCAATGGGTATTATCTCAGCCCTTGGGCACCCCATGAAATTATAGCGTATTTTGCATATTTGTTAAATGGTTTATAATCGAATCATGGAATATCAATTATTGCTTAAACAGGCAGACGAGATCCTGAGCGAACCCGATCTGCTGGCCGGAATCGAAAACCTGCTTTCCGTCCTTTACTTCAATTTCGGAGACATCAACTGGATCGGCATCTACCGTTATGACGGTGACGAGCTCGTGCTCGGCCCCTTCTTCGGAAAGATCGCCTGCACCCACATCAAGGTCGGCAAGGGCGTCTGCGGGACCGCCTTCGAGCAGCAGAAGACCCAAAATGTCCGAAACGTCCATGAGTTCCCCGGACACATCGCCTGCGACAGCGCTTCCCGTTCGGAAGTCGTTTCCCCGCTTCTGGAAAGACTCGGTGTCCTGGACATCGATTCCGAAAGCTACGAGCGTTTCAGCGAGGAAGACGCCGCTTTCTTTGACGCAGTCGCCGCAAAGATCTCGCAGCGCATCCTGAAGGAACGCAAAGATCTGAAATTCCTCTGATCAAAAAGAAATGCCGCATCACTGCGGCATTTTCATTTGCTGGGTTTGTCTTTCCTATCTGAATTTTTTGACCAGGTAAAGGAAAAGGCAGGTTCCGCATACGGAGACGATCAGCTCGCCGATGATTCCGTAAGCTGCGAGACCGATCAGGCCGAAAACGAAATGTCCGAGAACGGATCCGACGATACCGACCAACAGGCAGTTGATATTCAAATCGGCTTTCCCGCTCATGAGATAGTTTCCTACGTAGCCTGCGAGCAGACCGACGATGATCATACGAATGATTCCAAACATTTTTATCACCCTCCTTCCTATCAATTATCAGTCAAATGCAGGTTTCTTGCAACTGATTTGAGAATCGATATAATTAAGAATGTATGAAATTTAGAAGAAAAATCCCGCTATTGCTGATGGCGCTGCTGCCATTCCTGCTTTGCGGATGCATGAAATTTACTTTATATCTCGATGTCGACCGTGATCAGAACATCGAGTACCACGGAAGCGTATACGTTCCCGAAACGGCGATAAGCAGCGAGGATGACCTCGATCTCCTGTATGACGGACTGTTCAAAGGCAGTGATCTCCTGAAGGACCGGGTCAGCAGCGAGACAGAGATCGGCGACCAGAAATTCATAGGCTGCACCTTCACCGGCACCGGTGAACAGGTCAAAGACTTCGTGAGCATCGAACAGGTCAACAGTCAGATGCACCTGCATCTCAGCAGCGCTCAGATCCTCGACAACGTCAGCGATCTTCCGCTGAACATGAATGTCTTCGAGGACAAAGGCGGCACAGACCTCGCTTCCCTGAGTGAATTCGGCGCAGAAGCGGTCATCGAGATCCAGATGCCGGGCAAGGTCCTCTCCTCGTCACACGGCGAGATCGACGGCCGTACCGTCCGCATCGATCTTCTCGAAGCGCTTGGTCAGGACATCGAGATCGTCAGCCTGATCCACAAACCGGAAGTTGATGCTCAGATCGCCGGGATCACCGGCGCGACCGGGCTGTTCTGCGCAGCGGTCCTCTACAACGAATCAAAGCGCAAGAAAGAAGGAAAATGAGCGCATCCGCAGATCGAGATGGCGTTCGATAAAATCGATCAGTAACTTAAAATCTTCCAATGTGATTTCTTCTTTGTACAGCGGAAGATTTTCTTTTGTCAGAAGCTGAAGATGGCGGAAATGCCGCACCAGATCCAGGTCATCGATATCGGTGGCCTTTTTATGCTGGGCACAGACAAGTCCTCCCCTTTCAATACTGAGACCGGCGATGAGTTTGCTGTCACAGACGACGCAGCCATCGATATACGGACGGAAGCCGGAATAGTACAAAAGCCGCGTCAGCAGATAGGAGCCATAGAGATACGGCGCCTTTTCCAGATTGTCCAGAACAAACAGCAGGTCCTCATACAGCTCATTCGTCTCCTCGCAGGTGATCCGGCGGACCGCCTCGATCAGCACGTCTGTGAAGGCGTCCTTCTTGAGGTCATGGGACAGATAGGAACGGACAACGTTGCGTCCCTGCATGGCATACATGTCCCGTCCGTCTTTCTCGTCATAGATGAATTCATAGACGGTCAGCGGGAAGATCTTGTTGCGGGCAGTCATCTTGGCGCTGCCGCGGATTATAAAAGAAAGATAAGCTTTGTCTTTCGTCAAAACGCTTATCTTTTCACTGTTTTCTTTGTAGTCGCTTACGGAAAGCACGATGCCTTCGGTCTTAGTCTTCATTGTTTTTCTGCAGATATCCCAGATCGAACAGTTTGTTCGACTTGTTGAGCCAGTCCTCTTCGACCTTTACGAAAAGCGAGAGGTAAACGCGTTTGCCGACCATTTCGGAAATATCCTTCGATGCCTGCTGATTGATCTTCTGCAGCATCTGGCCGCCGCGGCCGATGATGATCCCCTTGTGGGATTCCTTGGAGCAGACGATCACCGCGTCGATGATGAGTTTCTTTTCTCTTTCGTCGTATTTCTCTACCTGTACGGCCGTAAGATGCGGGATCTCCTTCTCACAGTTGATCAGGATCTTTTCACGGATGATCTCGGCGATCCGGAATTCCCTGCTCGAAGCGGTGTACTGCTCCGGCGGATAATACAGGACCTGGTCGTTGAGATATTCCTTCGTTGTCTTCAGAAGCTCGTTAAGATTGTCCTCTTTCAAAGCGCTGATCGGGATGATCTCGGCGAAATCGTAATTTTCCTGGGCATAGACGACCCGGTTGAAGATCTCGTCCTTGCTGAGCTTGTCGATCTTGTTCAGAAGCAGGAAGACCGGCGCCTTGTCCTTGATCTGCTTGAAGATGCGCTCATCTTCCTGATGCAGTCCGTTGACCGCGTCGGAGATGTAATAGATCACATCCACGCCTTCGGTCTGGCTGAGAGCCTCACGGTTCATATAGGAGCCCAGGACTGTCTTGGCTTCATGGATGCCGGGCGTATCCAAGAATACGATCTGCAGGTCATCTTCGTTCAGGATGCCGATGATGGTATTTCTGGTCGTTTCCGCCTTATAGCTGGTAATCGCGATCTTCTCTTTGATGAGAGCGTTGATCAGCGTGGATTTGCCGGCATTCGGTCTGCCGATGATCGCTACGAATCCGCTCTTCATTACAGATCCTTTGACCCGAAGGAAAGCGGGAGCAGCTCTTCGATCGTCGTTTCCATATATTTCTCACGGTTCGCCAGCAGCATCTTGGCGTCCGCGGGGATCAGCTCACTGAGCACCTGACGGCAGATGCCGCAGGGAGAAGCCATCGTCTTGCCTTCGCATACGATCGCGATCGCTTCGATATCGTCACGGCGGTAGCCGTTCGCATATGCGGAAAAGATCGCGGTGCGTTCTGCGCAGTTGGTCGCGCCATAGGAAGCGTTCTCGATGTTGCAGCCCGGGAAGGTCGTTCCGTCCTTGCAGAGGACGCAGGCTCCGACACGGTAATTCGAGTAAGGTGCATAGGCGTTTTCCAGCGCCTTGAAAGCACGGTCAAGCAATTCCTGATCTGTCATAATACCTCCATTATGCGCCTGATCACTGCCAGCAGGCAGACCAGCAGACTCATCAGCGAGGCTGCCAGCACCGCTCCGGCGCTCAGGTCTTTGATATATCCGATCTTCTCGTTATGTTCCGGCTCGACAAAATCCGCCAGCCGTTCGATCGCGGTATTCAGGATCTCGGCGGTGATGACGACGCCGATGCAGATGATAAAGCACAGCCATTCCGCATAGCTGAGCCGGATCACGATCCCGCCGATCACGGCGCAGAGACCCAGAAACAGCTGGATCCTGACGGAATGATCCTTCAGCGCAAAGCCGAGTCCGCGGAATGCGTCTTTGAATTTTTCGATCACTTTCTCTCTCCGAGGATCTTGTGCTGCAGTCCGAACATCTCCTTCTCCTGCTCCTCGGTCTGATGATCGTAGCCGAGACAGTGCAGAACACCGTGGATGAAGAGGAACAGAAATTCCCTCTTCTCGGA
>JAEEGI010007260.1_pt1 | contig 24833 bp, 14 predicted proteins | sample 8958751 | NCBI WGS metagenome assembly JAEEGI01 (sample SAMN16246545, study PRJNA631951) | gut metagenome | biome: gut microbiome; feature: rumen; material: KS-attached | host: Bos | place: Iran: Karaj | collected 2018-10
CCTCCGTCCTTATAGATAAGGGCGAGATAGAAATCGGCCTTTTCCACCTGCTGCTCAATGGCTTTATGGTACATTTTCTTGGCATTTTCCACGTCATCCAAAGTCTCGTAGGCGAAGCCCATGATGCTATACCAGGATGGGTTAAGGTCCGTATCGGTGGCTATGCGTTGCTTTATCTCTTCAAGCACACGTTCAGGTTCTTTGTTGGCGTTGAAGCCTGCAATACGGTTTCTCGCCTGGCACATGGCGGCAAGCTCGCTGCCTTTTTCGACGGCTTCGTCGCGCAGCTTGGCGGCGAGTTGCGAGTCCAAGATGCCGCCGAGGCCATTACACCATAGCAGCGATTCACCCATCAGGGCATCAGCGCAGCCTCCTTCGGCTGCCTTGGCATAAAGGTCGAAAGCCATTTTGATGTCATCGACGTTACGGTTGTTGACGGCAAGCCAGCTGGCATAGCCATACATAGCGTAAGGATCATTGGAACTACTCAGCACCTCAATGTCAGCATCAGTAAGCCTCATAATCCGGCTATTCGTGCTGAAACGGCGCAGGAAGTTAAGATCATGAGTGATATCGATGGCTTCCACCACACCGGCCCAGAGCTGGAAGTTCGTGTAGTCGCGTCCTGCTTCGGCCAGTTTTGAGAAATGGTTACCTTTGAAGTCGGGCAGGCGCACCGTCGTGCCAGCAGACTGCAAAGTGACACCTTTCTCGTCAATGCCGACCAACCTGATGGAAGGCAAGATTTCGGAAGGGTCATTGTAGCCAATGTTCTGACCCGGCTTTAGGTCTTTTATTAACTTTACTGTTCGTTCGGTATAGTGATTAGCACAGCCCGGATCGCTGGGCGAATAGTCCACATCAATGATTAATTTGTACCAACTCATGCAATTACCATTCTTGATTTTTCGCTTGTTTCATTTTTGCTATGCAAAGGTCAGTAATATCGTCTGCTTTGCCTTTACTTATTATATAAGAATATTTTGCAATACGTAAAAACTCACTCGCACTTATTGCATTACGTAAAAAAACGATTTGCAATGCGTAAAAAACAGGGAATTGGCGCATTCAAATTTCACAGTTCGGTAATAAAAATCAAAACTCGTATTTTTTTTCTATCTTTGCAGTCCAATTACTTATCATGAAGATTCGCAAACAACTTATCACCCAAGCACCGGAATGCCTCACCGACCCTATCAACCAGGCTCAGAACGTCATTATATCCACCCTGTTTGCCTTAGTGTTTTTGACTGCCTACACTCCATTTTCCGAGACCTCATGGTTTCAGTTAGGCACCAACAGCCGTTTTTTAGGAACCGTAGCGTTTGTGGGCATTGGCACCTTCTTCCTCGCCTGTAGCCGTGTGCTGATGACCTACAGTGTCAAACGGCGGCGTCATTTCGCCATGTGGGCGTATATCCTATGGCTCTTTTTAGAGATAGTGGTGATTGCCGCTTTTCACACTTACCTTTCCTTTTTCATCGTCAAAGCCACACCTTATTCATTAGGATACATCTTTGGGAAGAGTCTGTTAATCACGTTTATCGCCTTAGCGGTTCCTTATATCATCACCGATTTGATGTTCATTCTACAAGACACTCGGCGCAAATTGATGCTCACAAAGAGTGACACGGTGGAATCGGACAACGAAGTGCTACCCGAGCATACTGAGATTATCAACCTGATGGACAACAACGGCAACCTGAAGCTTTCGGTGAAACTCGACAACCTATATTATATAAAGGCGGAGGACAACTACATCAACGTGTTTTACCAGCGCAACGGAGCCATTGCCAGTTACATGCTGCGCTGCAAGATGAAGACCATCGAGGACAACTGTGTGGATTCCAGCTCGTTGATGCGCTGTCACCGGTCCTATATCGTAAACGCCAAAAAAATCAGTGTTTTGCATAACGAAGCCGACGGATTCATCATCGAGTTTGACCGAGAGGGATTGGATTCCATTCCGGTATCGAAGACCTATTCGAAGCGGGTGCTGGAAGTGTTTAATAAAAAATAAGAAGTTAGAAGACAGAAGTTAGAATGAAGTGTTTGAATTGCGGAAACGAGTTTGAAGGCAAGTATTGCCCAGAATGTGGCCAAAGTGCCGAAACTGGCCGGTTCACCATGAGGTTTATCTTTGAGAACTTGGCGGCAGCGATTTTGGGACGCGACGGCAGCATCTGGTTCACTCTCAAGAACTTGTTCGCCCGACCCGCCTCAATGATTGTGGACATCCTCGGCGGGAAGCGGAAGCGCTATTTTTCGCCTTTCCCGATGCTGTTTTTGGCTCTGACGCTGTACATCCTCATCACCTCGGCTACCACCGGATTTATGGTCCAAGAGGCGTTCAAAGAGGTGGCTTTCTCACAGGAAGTCGAACAAAATGATGCCCAAACCGCTGATGTTTTCCATGCGATCAAACAAATCGTATTTTTTTACATCAACCACTATATCTTATGCTTCATGCTAACACTGCCGTTGATTGTGCTTGCGGCCAGAGCCTGTTACGGCCGAGCCAACCGCAAGCGCTATTACTGGGCGGAATACATCATCACCATCGTGTATGCGATGGTCATCGTGGTATTATTTAGATGTTTGACCAAAGTCACCTATCTATTCGACCACAACTTGGCGTTGCAGCTGGGATTTTTATTGTCGCCTTTGGTCATCATCATCGCCTTCACCGCCTGTTTCAGGAAGATGTTGGGCTACAGTATAGTAAAAACCGCCTGGCGAAGCATCTTGGTTGTTCTTTTGTATTACGCGATGCTAATCTTCTTAGCGTTCATCGGTGCCATCATTTTTGCCCTTGTCGTGTTGAATCAAAAGGGCGAGGTTAATATTATGCTTGGATGATTACGAAAAAAGCACCTCTCCCGAGGTGCCTTTCCAAATAAAAAACTGCTCGTTTTGTAATCCTTAGCAATTCATCCCGCCACAGCAGTGAATCACCTGTCCCGTGACATACGAGGAGAGGTCGGAGGCGAGGAAGAGCGCCACATTGGCGACGTCCTCGGGGGTGCCACCGCGACGCAACGGGATCTGCTGTTCCCAAGCCTTGCGGACATCCTCCGGCAAAGCGTTGGTCATCGCAGTGATGATGAATCCCGGAGCAATGGCATTGTGACGGATGTTACGAACGCCCATCTCCTTGGCGGCACTCTTGGTGAAACCGATGATGCCAGCCTTGGAAGCGGAATAGTTGCACTGGTTGGCGTTGCCTGAGACACCCACCACCGAACTCATGTTGATGACACTGCCACCACCCTGCCGCCACATGACGGGCTGCACGGCCTTGGTGAAGTTGAACACCGACTTGAGGTTGACGTTGATGACTGCATCCCATTGTTCCTCGGTCATGCGCTTCAACGCAGTGTCCTTGGTAATACCGGCGTTGTTGACCAGGATGTCGATGCGACCGAAGTCCTTGACGATCTCTTCCACCACCTGCTGGGTCTCAGCGAAATTGGCAGCATTGGAAGCGTAAGCCTTGGCCTGGATGCCCATGGCCTGAAGCTCTTTCTCGGTCTCCAACACGAAGTCGTTCAACGCAATATCCGTGAAAGCGATGTTGCAGCCTTCACTTGCAAAACGCATGGCGATGGCCTTGCCAATGCCACGACCGGCACCCGTGATCAAAGCCACCTTGTTCTCTAACATGTTCATAGTAATTTAGAATTTAGAATTTAGAATTTAGAATTTAGAGGGAGCGAGTTCGCCCAATCCCTCTAAATTCTAAATTCTAAATTCTTAATTATTTCTTGTTGTATTCTTCAATCAGTTTGTAGAGGTCTTCCACGGTCTGAATCTTCTCCGTGTCGCTGTCTTCAAACTTCAGGTTAAACTCGCGTTCCAGTTCCATGGAGAGCTCGACGACATCCAGAGAGTCGGCTCCAAGGTCGTTGGAAAGGTTCTTTTCAGGGGTGATTTCGTCCTCAGAGAGGCCTAATTTGGAAGCGATGATGCTTCTTACTTTGTCTTGAATTGTTGCCATGATATTTAAAGTTGTTTAGTTATGCTGTTGTTTAGTTATTTGTTTCGGGTATCGGGAAGGAGTGCGAAGGAGAGTTCGCCTCTGACACACATTTTTCCGTCCACGCTCAGCTTGGCGGAACAGATGTAGATGTTGGCACGATGCACATCGAGGGAGGCTTCGACCTCAACGGTGTCGCCAGGACGGACGCTGTTCTTGAAACGCACCTTGTCGATGCCTGTGTAGAAAGTCAGCTTGCCAATGAGGTCGTCCTTCATCAGCAAAGCGCAGGACTGGGCCATAATCTCACAGAGGATGACACCCGGGACAACGGGTTCACCTGGGAAATGACCTTGCAGGAAAAACTCCTCGCCCGTTACGTGGTACTTGGAATGAGCCACATGGTTCTCGTCGAGGGTCATCTCATCGACTAAGAGCATGGGTTCACGGTGCGGGAGATACTGTTTGATTTCTTCTCTATTCATATCTGCGAATTTTTTTGTCGGCGAATTAAGCGAATTTCTTTTATCGGCGAATTAAGCGAATTTAGCGAATTTTTTATCACCTTTAACCTATCAATTCTCAATTTTCCTCAGTGCTACGCAGGCGTTGTGACCGCCAAAGCCGAGGGAGTTTGAGATGGCGATGTCAAGGTTAGTTTGAATGGCTTTGTTGGGGGTATAGTCGAGATCGCATTCTGGGTCAGGGTCATCGAGGCCAATGGTTGGCGGGATGATGCCTGTGTTGAGGGCCATGACGGCGGCTACCAGTTCGATACCACCAGCGGCACCGAGGGCGTGACCCATCTCCGACTTGGTGGAGCTGATATGAGCTCTATGGGCTTCCTCCTCTCCCATCGCAATCTTGATGGCTTTGGTCTCGCCGCTGTCGTTCATCGGGGTACCCGTGCCATGAGCGTTGATATACAAGGACTCACCAGCTTTATAGCCTGCTTCATCCAAAGCTTGTTTGATAGCCAATGACTGGGTGGTGCCATCCGGACGAGGGGCGGTGCTGTGATAAGCATCACAGCTGTTGCCGTAACCGCAGACCTCGGCATAGATCTTTGCGCCGCGTTGTTTGGCATGTTCATATTCTTCCAACAGCATGATACCCGCACCTTCAGCGATGACGAAGCCAGCGCGATTCTTATTGAAGGGCAGAGAGGCTCTCAAAGGATCTTCCACCTTAGTCAAGGCTTTGCAATTGGCGAAGCCGCCAATAGAGACGGGGTTGATGCCCGCCTCACAGCCTCCGGTGATGATGGCATCGGCATAGCCGTGCTTGATGGCGCGGTAGGCCTCGCCGATACTGTGAGTACCTGTAGCACAGGCAGTCACAATAGGCACGCAAGGACCTTGGGCGTTGTAGCGGATTGCTACACTGCCTGAAGCCATGTTACCGATCATGGTGGGAATCATGAGGGGAGAGATCCAACGCGCTCCCTCATCATGATACCGGATGACGCCATTCATGATGGTGTCGAAGCCGCCGATACCGGAGCCAATATACACACCCAGACGGCTGGGATCCATCTGCAAGTCCTCATTGCCTTTCATAGCCTGCGCAGCGGCAGCCATGGCATAAACAGCAAAACGGTCGTTGCGTTTGACAAAACCCTTGTCAACCCCCGCTGCGATAGGGTCAAAGTCCTTCAACTCACCAGCAATCTTCACAGGAAGGTCAGTGGTATCGAATGAAGTGATGGGTGCAATACCGCATACACCATTAATTAAATTATTCCAAGTGGTTTCGAGGTCATTGCCAACCGGCGAAACAACCCCCATACCCGTTATCACAACACGTCTTATTTCCATTTTTCTACCGAGATTAAAGGCCTAACGGCCTATCTCTTCAATTTTTGTTTATCTTTCTACCGAGATTAAAGGCCTAACGGCCTATCTCTCAACTCTCAACTCTCAACTCCCCTACTCCCATTCCCACACACAAGCAGCGGAGACAAAGCCCGCGCCGAAAGCACTCATGACAATCTTATCCCCTTTCTTAATCTTATTTTGCGCAAGCAACTCATCCAAGAGAATCGGGATGCTGGCCGAGGATGTGTTGCCATACTTCTCGATGTTGGTCGGGAATTTCTCTTCCGGCTGGCCCAAGATGGAGCGGATGCCATCGATGATTCGCTTGTTGGCTTGATGCAGAAGATAGTAGTCAATATCCGAAGGATCCAGTTTCTCATCGCTCAGCACGCGCTGTATGTCTTTGGCTGACTCAGAGACGGCGGTCTTGAACAAGTCCTTGCCTTTCATCATGAGCGGTTGACCGACTACTTGTTTTTGTTCAAAAGGAGTCTGTTCCATGTGACGTTCGTAATAAAGCACATCACGGTCAGAGATCATGGTGAGATGCACATCTTTGAAGGCTTCGCCAGGACCAAGCACCACCGCACCTGCACCGTCACCAAAGAGGATGCTGGTATCGCGTTCTTTCCAGTTACAATATTTAGTGGGCTCTTCGGCGCATACTATTAATATATGTTTGGCACGACCAGCCTTCATCATGTCGTCAGCGAGCATCAAGGCGTTGACGAATCCCGCGCAAGCCACATTGATATCGAGTCCCGGGCAGGTGACACCGATACGTTTTTGGATGATGCAGCTTAAACCTGGGGTGATATGTTCGTTGGCCACGTTCGAGACCAAAAGAAAATCAATCTGGTCGGGAGTCAAGCCCGAGGCATTAATGGCCTTGGTGGCAGCCTCCACAGCCAAATCGTACAATGTTTCGTTCGATAAAAGATGACGGGTCTTAATGCCCGTGCGAGTTGATATCCACGCATCGCTGGTATCCAAAAAGGCGGCCAGATCGTCGTTGCTCACCGTGAGTGAGGGTAATGCGCTTCCTGTTCCAATGACTTTCATAATCGTTGTTCAAAAAAATTTCGGTGCAAAAGTAGGCCGCTCGAAACACATAAAAATAAAAAAGTGGCTGTTACGGTCAAAATGTGGTAAAAAATGACGATTTGGGACGAAATACCCTATTTTTAGGGACGAAAATCGGAGGATTGGGAAAAAATAGTTGAATTTAGGGATGAAAAAATGAGGCGAAAACAAGATGTTTTTTTATATTTGCACCATGATATGGTATTATTCGGTCAATTTAATCTTCATCGTAACCAACCTTTATGGATGGGTACTGAAACGGTTTTATGTGCCCGAAGCCTATAAGGAAAACTTCAAAGAACTCTATCCCGCCCATCGTTCCTTAGGTTTTTTCTACCTTTTGCAACTGTTCGAGATACCTTATTTAATTAATATAGGGCAACCCGAAGCCCTGTTTTACGTGAACGCCTCAGGACTTTTGATGTTCACTTCTTTCATTGGTGTCTTGGTGGAGGATTACTTTTTCCCCACAAAAAACTCCAACAAATCAAGGTTGTTGCTTTTGCTCCCGATGTGGGTCTGTTGGGTAGCCTTATTGGTTCCCGTGTTTCAAAAGGAGTTCTTTACCCTTGAATATCAACGAATCATGACTGTCATCGTCATGGTGGTGTTCGTGGGATACCTTTTCCAGCTCAACCAGATCCGCATGAAGCTGAAACGCCGCATGAAGGAGTTGGATGAAGATGAATACTCCAACGAAGAAGACTTCCCAGTAAAGTTAGCCCGAAACATCATGTGGATTCCGGTGACGCTCTGCTTGATGCTCACCGTGAACTTCCTGTTCAACGATGTCCTGGTGAAGATGGTGCGCGATGTGTTTTTCACGGTCTTCAATGTTTGGTTTATGATTTTCACCCTCAACCCACACCGCAAAATCAAAACCCTACCGATAGACGACACTGAGAAAAGCGAAGAAGAAACTGCGTTGGCGAAGCGCCGTATTACGGAGGAGCAACGCAAAGAATTGGAAATCAAGATGATCGATTTGATTCAAGAGCAACAGTTATATCTTGAAGACCATTTCACGATGAGTGATTTGGTGAAACGGATGAGTACCAACAAGACCTACTTGAGCGAAGTGATTGCTGGCAGCGAATACGGATCTTTCTATCAGTTAATCAATACGTTACGTGTCGCTCATGCGTGTCGTTTGCTGGAACAGGACCCCACCCTCAAGATGGAGCAGATCGCCCTTGCCTCGGGTTTTTCCTCTGGCAGCGCCTTCTCTCAGGTGTTCAAGCGGATTAAAGGCGTAACGCCTTCAGAGTATTTGCGAGAAAAATAAAAAATTTGTATCTTTGTGAAAGATTTCAACGCTATGTCGCAAGAAACATTCATATCGAGCATCTCACCTTATCTCTTTTGGGATATTGATTTTGATGACTTTGATGCCGAGAAGAACTCTATTCAGTTGATACAAAGGGTTTTGGAGTATGGTCAACTGAATGATTGGAGACTCGTTTGCGATTACTATGGCTTGGAGAGAATTGTTCACGACTGCAAATTAATGCGAACCCTCGACCCCAAGGCGCTGTCGTTTATTTGTGCAATTTCAGATACGAGAAAGGAAGATTACCGATGCTACACTATGAAACCATTCACCCAACCACACTGGAGTTACTGAAAAAGCTGACAGCACAAGAGGAACTTCGTGATATGCGACTCGTTGGAGGAACCTCATTAGCGTTACAGTACGGTCATCGTAAGTCTGTTGACTTGGACTTTTTCGGAAAACCTCAAGCCTCGCAAGACGAAATCATACAAATGGCCGAACGACTTGGCGACCTTATGATCCTAAACCACACCAAATCCATCCTTCAGATGGTAATAAACGGTATGAAAGTGGATGTTGTGGATTATAGCTGTTACGAATGGATTGATGAGCCAGTGACGGAAGAAGGGTTGGTTTTGGCCTCGCCAAAGGATATAGCCGCTTTAAAGATCAATGCGATAGAAGGCCGTGGTACGAAAAAAGACTTCGTTGATATCGACGAACTGTTGAAGCACTACGATTTATCGGATATCCTGCTCTTTTACAGAAAGAAATACCCCAATTACTCTATTTTCAGAGCTTTATTGAGTTTGACTTATTTTGAGGACGCTGAAGCTCAGGCAATGCCTATCATGTTATCCTCCGTAAACTGGGACGAGATTAAAAAGCACATTATTGAAGTAGTAAAGAGCCAAAACAACACCAAGGCTATATAATTCACGCTAATTTAATGAAAATCAACGATTTTATTCTCCGTCAATTGACGGAGAATAAAATGATTTTGGCGTAGGCTAAAACAAAATATACCCAGAATAAAGGCATTCTTCTTTTGATTTTGGATTTTTGTCACCTATTATAAAAAAAATAGTATGACAATCATTCAAATCATCGGAATCATCGTGGTCGCCCTGTTGGGAGGCTACGTGTTTTTTTGCGTGTACAATGTGGGAAGAAGGCAGAAGGCAGAAGGCAGAAGACAGAAGAATAATCAATAATAATATTAAATAATAGAACATGAACAGACATTTTACCCTTTTGAAAGCCCTCACGGCGGTACTCCTCTTTATAGGGATCGCCTTCGGACAACAGGCCTGGGCCGCCAACGTGACCCTCTCCGTTGACCCCGACATCCCCGAAGGCACTGCCGGACACTGGTATGTGAACATGGGGAGAAATTCCAATTATGACAAGGTGCTGACGCTCACCACAGACAACCTCACGGCAGGCCAGAACGTCTTCAAGGTGTATGACGATGGCGGCAAAAACGGCAACTACTCCTCAGGCTGCCAAAGCACGATTGTCATCAACGTTCCCGAAGGCTACCTCATTCAAGTCTCCGGTACGGTGTGGACACGTCTCCAAACTTATAATGCATGCTTGAATGTGCTTAACGGGAATAATCAATATTCCCCTGAGCTTGCCCAAGTAGCCAGCCCCAACGACGGCGAGGAAACTGACTTCGGCCCCCTCACCACGACGGGCAACGCCTTGTGTCTCTACTTCCTGGCATTTTCTGGTGAGACCTTCCAAGGCCTCGACCTCACCGTGAGGGTATTTGAGAACGTGTATCATGACATCACCGTTGCCAATGGCATCGAGAACGGCAGCGTCACGCCATCGGTCAATTCGGCCCGTTTCAACGACGTCGTCACGCTCACCGTAACCCCTGACGAAAACTACTACATGAGCACGGTGACCTGGAACGACGGCACCGACCACGTCATCACACCCAACAACGGTGTATATTCCTTCAGCATGCCGCCTCACAACGTCACCGTCAGCGCGACCTTCATCGACGAAGTGATCCACTTCTGGGGCGAGGGCAACGACGGCTCGGCGGAGCTTCCCTACGTTATCAGCGACAAGGGCGGCTGGGACTTGCTCATCGCGAAATCGAGAAACCCCAATAACATTACCTGCGACAAATACTTCGAGCTGACTGCCGACATCAGCGGCGTAACCCAGAGTGTTTCCTTCTTTGGTGGCCACTTGGACGGCAAGGGACACAAGATAACGCTGGCGATGAATGGCAACAACGGCTACGGCTACGGCCTTATCTGGAGGGCCAGCTCCGCTTGTTCCATCAGCAACCTCACGGTGGACGGAAGCATTGTGAATCAGGAAAAGGATGTCGGCGCCTTCTTTGCCCAGGCCAGCTATTCCGTCACGTTCAGCAATTGCCGCAGCAGCGTGGCCATCACTTCCTCTTATTCGGGCGACAATTTCAGGGGAGGCGGCTTTGTCGGCTTTACTGGCGGTTATTACATCTCCGTGGACTGCTGTGTCTTCGACGGCAGTTTCAGCAGCAGCAACAATCTTAGTTTCTCCCCCTGGGTAGGCGGCCAACATTACCAGGTTACCAACTCCGCATACCTTTATGGTGGTGAGGCATACTTCTATAATGGCATTGCTAACTATGGTGCTCTTCCCGCCAATCCTCTGACGCTTCCCAATTCCGCCATCGCTGTGCGTACAGGCGGCACCACCATCGGCAACGGCACAGGCATGGTCTATAATATCGGGGGGAGCCCCCTCGGCGGGGGATTCACCCTCGACGGCGTTGAATACTATTGGAATAATGCCACCGTCACCTTCGGCGTTCCCGAGCTTATCATCACCGCAGCCATATACCAGTTCTACAACTCCGCCCCCACCCCTGCTACCATCAATGCCGACGGCACAGCCAGTTTCTCCATGCCTCAGTGGGCTACCACCGTCACCATCACCGGCTCCGAGGCCCACTACATCAATGCCAACGGCACGGAGCAGACCCATGCCGTCAGCCTGCTCAGCAGTAGCGATGTGGCCGTCACTAAAGCGGGAGGTTGGTATGCCGTCGTCGGCGAGGTTACCCTCATCCAGGGCCTCACCTTCAACGGTGACGCCCACCTCATCCTTTGTGACGGTGCCACGCTTAACGTGAACCATAACCTCCCAGAAACAGAAATAATTACTAATATTGCCATCACAGCCACCAATCTCTGCATCTATGGCCAGACCCTCGGCACCGGCACCCTCAACGCCAGCAGCTCAAACGATGAAAGTATGGATGAAGAATCTCCACACTATGCCTATAGTATTAAAGCTTCCGCCGACATCACCCTTTGCGGCGGCCATGTCAACGCCAGGGCTACCGGTATAAAATCTGGAGAATATGGCCAAGCTGTCAACTGCTATGCCATTCGTACCGAAGGCAGCGTCAACATCATCCGAGGCAATCTCAGCGCCATCGCTGAAAAGGGAGGTAGCGTCAACGGTAGTCTATTCGATATCTCGGCTGAAGGCGGAGTTCTCCTCGACTGGCGTCGTCCCACCGACCGCATATACCTCACCGTCGCAAGTTCAAATCGTCCCGACCTTTCCTGCGTGAGCGTCGCCCAAGGCAAGGCTCTATGGAACGGCACGGAGGTGCTTAGCGGCACCATCTTCAGTGGAGGAAAATACTCCAACGATCTGAATAAGCTCAACGGCAAGACGCTACAGCCCTGCATCGCCCGCGAGGTGGCAGGCTACGGCTCGGGCAACGGCGGCTGGGCGTTTATCGCCTCGCCCGTCACGGGAAGCATTGCCCCCACCACGGTCGGCGGTTTGGTGGCTTCCACCGAATCGGAATACGACCTTTACCGCCTCAACCCGAGCACCACGATGTGGGAAAACTACAAAAATGCCACTCACCACAATGGCTTTGTGCTTGAGAACGGCAAGGGTTACCTCTACGCCACCAAAGGAACAAAGACCTTGGCCTTCATGGGCGACGCGTTCAACACGGGTACATCGAAAGAGGTTACAGGCCTTCCCACAGGCTACAACCTTGTGGGCAACCCGCTCATGGTGAATGCTACAATCAACAAATCATACTATACTTTGGACGAAACCGGTTCCTACGTCGTGGCCACAGCGGTTTCAGGTTCAACAGCCATTGCGCCTTGCACTGGTGTTATCGTTCAATCAGAAACCGATAACGGAAGCGTAACCTTTACCGCAGTCCGGCAGCAAAGTGGCATTGGCAACAACAGCAGTTTGAATATCACGCTAACCCAGTCCAACACCCGTGGCAACGCCGTGATGGACAACGCCATTGTCAGCTTCAACGAGGGCGACAAATTGGGCAAATTCTATTTTGGCGAACAGGATGCCAACATCTACCTCCCGCAGGATGGCAAAGAATACGCCATCGCCTACAGCGAAGGCCAAGGCGAGATGCCGCTGAACTTCAAGGCTGTTACGAATGGTTCTTATACCTTAACGGTGAATCCTGAGGACTTGGAGATGAACTATCTCCACCTGATTGATCACTTGACGGGTGCCGATATCAACCTGCTGGTCACCCCGAGTTACACCTTCACAGCCAAGACCACCGACTACGCCTCACGCTTCAAGCTGGTGTTCAACGGCAATAGCGCTGAAGGCAACGACGACTTCGCTTTCATCGATGGCAACGGTAATATCATCGTCAATGGTTCCGGAATGGTTCAAATCATCGACATGATGGGGCGCGTCATTACGAACGTAGAGACGTCATATGTCTCCACAAACGGCATGGCACCTGGTGTTTATGTGTTACGTTTGATCAACGGAGAAAATGTAAAGACACAGAAGATCGTCATTAAATAATAATCGTTTTATTTTTCCAGAATAAGGTTATTTTATATCTTTGCGGAAATTTAAACGCAGTTTTATGAGTAGAATCATCGGTAGAAAACAGGAAATAGAAGAGCTTCAAGAGCTTTACCGTAGCGGTAAGGCAGAGTTTGTGGCTGTGTATGGTCGCCGTCGTGTGGGCAAGACCTATCTCATCGACGAGACCTTAGGTGACCACATCACTTTCAGACATGCTGGACTGTCGCCTGTCGACGACAACAATAAGCAGAATTTGATGAAAGACCAGTTGCAGCATTTCTATCACTCGCTGTTGTCACATGGTATGAAAAAAAGCCACCAGCCCACATCGTGGTTGGAAGCCTTCTATATGCTACAGGTGCATCTTCAAAATATCGACGATGGTTCCAGACAGGTGGTGTTCATCGACGAATTGCCCTGGATGGACACACCTCGCTCCAAATTCGTCATGGCCTTGGAAGGTTTTTGGAACGGCTGGGCCTGTCATCGCCACAACCTGATGCTGGTGGTCTGCGGCAGCGCCAACTCCTGGATGCTCGACAATCTGGTGAACAACCACGGTGGACTCTATGGCCGTGTCACCTACGAAATCAAGCTTTCTCCCTTCACGCTCAAAGAGTGTGAGGCCTATTTCAAGAGCCTGGACATCAAACTGTCGCGATACGACATTGTTCAGAGTTATATGATGCTTGGCGGTATTCCCTTTTATCTGAACTATTTCAAACGCGGTCTCAGCCTGGCCCAGAATATCGACCATCTGTTTTTTGCTCCCAATGCAAAATTGCGCAACGAATATGACCGCCTCTTTGCCTCGGTCTTCAGCAATCCCGAGGACATGAAGCGAATTGTGAAACTGTTGAGTACCCGGCATTCAGGCTATACCCGCCAGGAGATTCTGGCGAAGACGGGCATGGACAGCAGCGGAGCAGCCACCAAGATGCTCAACGCATTGCAAACCAGCAACTTTATATTGAAGTATCTGCCTTTTGGCAAGGGAAAACGAGAGGAAGCCTATAAACTGACAGACCCTTTCTGCCTGTTTTATCTCCGTTGGGTAGAAGGTCATGATCATCTGAATCCCGACTTTTGGATGCTCAACATGACTTCGCAGCCAGTGATTAGTTGGCGGGGCATTGCCTTCGAAGAGGTGTGCCTGACGCATATCCCGCAGATCAAGGCTGCACTGGGTGTTTCTGGTGTTTCATCCGAGCAGTCGGCATGGGCAGTGAAGGGCGATGACGATACGGAAGGCACTCAAATCGACTTGCTTATCAATCGCAAGGACAATGTTGTCAACCTTTGCGAAATGAAGTTCTACGGAGATACCTTCTCGGTTACGAAAGCCTACGATCGCAAGCTGGCTCACCGCCAGATTTTGCTCTCCGAGATGGTTAACCGCCGCACAGTCATTCATCCGGTACTGATCACCACCTATGGATTAACCTACAATGAATATAGCGGAGTTTTCATGCACATATTGACGCTGGACGATTTATTCCAATAAGATACCATGATAGATAAATATAAACAAATAACAACAGATACAATGAAGCAAACCAAACTCAACATCATTTCGGCATTGCTGTTTGTGGCGGCAATGGCCATTGAGACCAGTGCCTGGGCGCAGGACTTCTCCATCGAAGCGACGTACAACAGCAGCACACACAAGACCCTGTTCACCATCGAGCGCAGCGGCAGCAGCCTGCCACAGCAGACCATCAAGTACCGCACGGTGAACCTCTCGGCATACGCGGGAATACACTACACCGCTGTGAGCGACACTTACACCTTCCCTGAAAACATTACTACATTTCAGGTAGAGGTTAGCGAAAGCGCACAATACACCACTGCTTACGCCTACCATTATCAGACGGGCACCACCCGAAGCTACCGTTTCGAGGTGCTCGACGTCAACGGCTTTGAGCTGGCACACAATGACCGCAGTATGACGACAGGTGCCCAGTTCAGCACCACCTATCTGAACAACGGAGTCACCGACCTGGTGTATTTCAACGACAACGGTCAAATACAGTCGGGCAGCGGCAACAAATACCTCGATGTCAGCTATTCCTCGTCCAACTGGACACAGGTAACCGACGCTGGCTACAGCCAAGGCGTTCACACTGTCAGCACCAACAGCCTCTACAATAGCAATAGCAACTTGCGCACTATCTTGAACGCCCTCAGCTATAAGATGTACGCCACCGTTTATTTCACCCAAAAAGAGGAACATGACGGTTACCAGTATATACAAATTTATACCGGTAATGCAGGGACATACGACAAAGTGGATGACCCCAATGGCGGCATAGGCACGCTTACCAATTCCCTCTACCGGGCTTGTTTCATTTTGAGCTATTCCCCTAGTGGCAGCGTGATGAGCGATCCGCATTATCAGTTCTTCCCGCATCGTTACAACTATGTGGACAAGGCAGCGGAAATTGCCGCAAACATCACCCATTATGAGTTCGATTACAACAACAGCCATCTCTACGAGCAGAAGTTCATAAACAGCTCTTACAACTCCAGCACTTCCGGCTCGCTAGTGCTTCTACCTACCGCTGAAAACATCAATATCCGTTTTGACGCCGGTGGCGGTGGTAACGACCACGACGAATGGGACTTCAAAAACCTCAAGGTTCGTCTCGCTTTGGTTGACGAAACCTATCCGACACCAATCAACATCGCCGGCATCACTGTTTCGGCGGGACCTTACGTCAAAGGTAACACATTCTATATCAGCGTGCCGTTCAGCGAGATTGTGAACACAGCCAATTACAGCGGCTACAAGAAGCTTGTCACCTCCTGGGGTGATGCCACCTACTGTTCGGGCGACGGCACCAATGTGATCACCTTCAAGGGTACCATCAATGCCAATGCCGGTACAACATTGGCAATCACCAGTTTACAATGCAATTTCAAAGATCTTACAGGCACTTTCTTCCAAGGTTTAGGCAACAGCGGCTACACCGACAGCTTCGACAAGACCTTCAATGGTGTCACCTGCACTGAGAGCTACACCCTCGCTGCCACCAATACCTCTTTCGAGGGTCTTAACGGCGACTATGTCGTCAGCGACGGCACCGTGCTGCCGCAGCCGCACCCGACGGTGTATTTCTATAAAGGTAAGAAGGAGAATGCCAACAAGGTGCAACTCACAGAGAATACAAACTACACCTTGTCGTGGGCCAACAACAATGCGGCGGGCAACGGAAGAGTCACTGCTACGGGAACAGGCATCTACACTGGCTCTGCCAGCGCCACCTTCCCCATCCGCTGGAGCACCTACACTTTCAGCTTCCATGGCAACGGAAGCATAGGCATTCCTGCCATTGGGACGATGAGCAACCAGGTCTTCCAATATGGCGTGGCACAGAACCTAACCACCAACGCATTCAGCCGCGAGGGCTTCACCTTTGCCGGATGGAACACCCAGCCTGACGGCAACGGCACCGCCTACACCAATGGACAGTCGATCATAGGACTCACCACCGATGACGGCGCCGTCATCGACCTCTATGCCCAGTGGGCCCTTATCCCATGGACTGGCAGCGGTGATAGCGAGGACGACCCATACATGATACTATATGCCAGCCAACTCGACCTGTTGGCAACCAACGTGAACAGCGGCAACAACTACAGCGGCAAGTTCTTCAAGTTGGACGCCGATATCACCTACGGCCACACCACCGTCTGGAACGATGCCACCAGCACCGAGAACAACTATACCGCTATTGGTACTTCTACCAATAATTTCAGAGGCACCTTCGACGGCGACAACCATACCATCAGCGGCATCCGCATCTACACTACCAACGACTATCAAGGGCTCTTCGGCTATGTTTATTCAGGAAGCACTGTGAAAAATATCGCCCTTGCCAACAGCATTATTATCGGTGGTGATTATGTCGGCAGTATCGCTGGTAAAAATGAATATGGTACCATAACTAATTGCCGTATAGGAAACGACGTCACCATAGGTGTGGAAAACGATGATAAGGATTATCATGGCGGCATTGTGGGATATCAATATGATGGCACTGTCAGCGGCTCCGTCATTGCCGCAAGTGTTAATGGTCTATGGTATTGCGGTGGAATCGCAGGTATATGTGTTTTTACCACACTAAAAGATTGCCTCTATACCGGTACTGTAGCAAATGGTAGTTGGAAAGGTGCCATCACAGGAAATAATAATAACTCCACCCTCACCAACAACTACTACACCACCGACGGCATTGGCGGCGTGAACGGCAGTGACTGCGACGGTGCCCGTCGTGCACGCACCATCACCTTGGGTGAGCATGTCGGCATTGCAGGCGACCAGACGGCATACGACGTGAGCGGCCTCACCGCCATTGGCACCACGGTCCTCAGCCACACCGCAGGCAACACCACCACCATCTATAGCGGTGCCACACAGGACGTCACGCTGAGCGACGCCGCGCCACAGGGCTGCGTCGTTACCAGCTACAGTCTGAACGGCACGCCTCTGGCCGGCAACACCTTCACCATGCCCGACAGCGACGTCACCGTAAGTGCCACCATAGGAGTGCCCTATATCGACGCCGACGGCAACGAGCAAATATGCACCGACTACACCCTCATTGAGAGCAGCACGGGCAGCGCCGTCATACTCGGCGCCGCAGTAACGGAGACATGGTATGCCGTCAGCGGCAATGTGAATATCACTTCTTCTGACGAGGCTCTTATACTCTATGGAGCTGCTCACCTGATTCTGATGGATGACGCCACGCTCACTGTGGAAGGTTCACAACCCATCTCGGCTTACGGTAGCCTCAGTATCTACGGCCAGAGCCTCGGTACGGGCAGTCTGGTAGCCACCGGCAGCGACATAGCCATTTATGTGGATATATTGCCCAATGCACCCGTTGCAAACGACGGCAGCCTAACCATCAACGGTGGCATCGTTACTGCCGCCTCTGGCTCCGATGGTATCAGTGCAACTAATGACATCACCATCAACGGCGGTGTCGTCAGTGCTGGCGGTAACGGCCTTAAAACTATCGGCACCCTCACCCTTGGTTGGCGCAACGCTACCGACCGTATCTATGCCAGCAGCTACAATGGCGATAATGGTGTCGCGGTCAAGAGCGGCCAGTACCTCAGCGACGGCACGGCCGTCTATAGCGGAAGCCTCAGCGATACACAGATTGATGCCCTCGCCGGCAAGACCTTGCAGCCAGCCGTTGCGTTGACGCTTCCGAAGTATGTCGACGCCACATCGGGTGTGCTCGTGCAGGAAGGCCGTACCGCCTGTGTGCTGCCTGATGCTAATGTCACCATCGCCGCCGAAGGCTGCACCCTCGCGGATGTCACCGTAGGTGGCGAAGCAGCCACCGACAACGGCGACGGCACCTGGAGCTTCATCATGCCTGCCACCGACGCCACCGTGAGCGCCACAGTAACCGCAATCGACTTCACCACCGGCCACGCCGGCACCGAGGGCGACCCATACATCATCATGTATCGCTCCCAGCTCGACCTGCTCGCCACCCGCGTGAACGGCGGCGAATCCTACAACGGCAAGTTCTTGAAGCTTGGTGCCGACATCGCTTACGACCCGAATGACCTTGATGACAATGGCGAGAACTACACTGCCATAGGCACTATGGTTAATTACAGATATTTCAAAGGTTCCTTCGACGGAGACGGCCATATCATTAGTGGCATCCGCATCAACAAGACGGGTACTACCAATGCTGACAACTACCAAGGTCTCTTCGGCGGTGTGTATAATGCTACTATCAAAAACGTCGTCCTTAGCGATGCCCATATCACCGGCATAGCCTTTGTCGGTGGCATCTTGGGAGATTATTCTACTACCAGCAATATTATTCAGAACTGCCTTGTGTTGAATTCACAGATTACATCGACAGGAGATTACAGGAAAGGTGCTATCTGTGGCAAATATTTTACAGACGATATTACCCTTATCGACAACTACTACTACAACTGCACAGTGAATGGCGCCTCCAACAATGTGGGCGCCAACGGCAGCGACCGCGACGGTGCCCGCGGCGTCAACAAGCTCACTTTGTGCGAACATGTCATCGCCACACCGGCAGCGGCAACCACTTATCAAGGTAACAGCTACTATGTAGCCGGCACCAGCGTAACGTTGAGCGTCGAAGAGGGCTACACCCTCAACGGCAGCTACACTGTGAAGGACGCCAACAACAACGACATAGCCCTCACCGGCGGCGACACCTTCGAGATGCCTGCCAGCGATGTCACCGTGAGCGCCGACATCACCGTCACCACCATGGCGGGCAGCGGCACCGAGAACGACCCGTGGATTATCATGTATCGCAGCCAGATGGACCAGTTGGCTATAAGTGAAATCAATAACGGCAAATACTACCAGTTGGGCAGAGATCTCACCTACAGCTATGAAGGCCTTGGTGAGACCGAGAGCAACTACACACCAATCCGCGTTAACGAGGGCGGTCACTTTGACGGTGCAGGCCATACCATCAGTGGCATACGCATCTATCCTTATGGCAAAAAAGTTAGTTACTTAGGACTCTTTGATATAAACTATGGTAGCGTGAAGAATGTCACCCTTACCAATGCTATAATCACAGGCGAGGACTATGTCGGTGGTATTGTGGGAAGCAATACTAAAAACGGCCTCATCGATAGTTGCCACGTCACCAGCACCGTCATCATCAAGGCTTATGGCTATTCATCAGATTACCACGGCGGTATCTCGGGTGATAATGCTGGCGATGTAGGTAAGATACCATCCATTCGTAACTGTACCAGTGCTGCTATCCTCACCAACAACGGGTATGAAAATTGTAGTGCTTACGGCGGCATTGTAGGCGAAAATGTCGGTGGTATTGTCAGTGGATGTACGGCGTACGGAGCCAGCGTCACAGCCATTGGAGATGCCGGTGGTATCGTGGGGTATAATTATCGTTGTTGTGATTTTGAGGCTCCCGTCGTCGAAAACTGTTTCGCCATAGATTGCACCATCAACAGCGGCAGTGCCGGAGCTATTATCAGTAATAGTGGTTATGCCACCTTGAACCACAACTACTACTACAATTGCACTGCCAACGGCAACACAACCGACATCGGTACTAAGAATGGCGACATCACAGAGAACGACGGCGCTGTGCCAGCCACTGCCGTCAGTCGCACCATTACAGGCTATGGTGACAGCACCGAGAGCGACCATTGGGCCTTCATCGCCTCTCCAATGGATTGCGTCATGACGCCTCACCACGTGCAAGGCCTCATGACCACGCCGGCGGAGCACTATGACCTCTACCGCCTCAACCAGGATGCCGACATTGAATGGCAGAACTACAAGGCTCATACGGGCGATTTCAACATTGAAAACGGCAAAGGCTACCTCTATGCCAGCAAGGAAGACGTCACCCTCACTTTCCTCGGAACACCGAACAGCGACGACGCCGTTAATGTATCCCTGTCCTACACCGAAGGCAAGCCTCTGGCGGGTTACAACCTGGTGGGCAACCCGTTTGCGGAGAATGCCACCCTCAACAAGAGCTATTACAGCATGAACGCCGCAGGCACAGGCCTCGTGGCCGAAGCGGTGAACGGATCAACGGCGATTGGGCCCTGCACCGGTGTGATTGTGCAAGCTACCGAATCCAACCAGTCGGTGACTTTCACTAAAGTGACGCGTGGCGAGACCTCCACCGGCAACGGCAGCCTGAACATTGCCCTTGGGCAAGCTCAGGGTACGATGATCGACAACGCCATCGTAAGCTTCGACGAAGGCAGTCAACTCAACAAGTTCTATTTCGGCGAGCAGAACGCCAATATTTATATTCTTCAAGATGGCAAAGAATACGCCATCGTCAGCGCCAAAGCCCAAGGCGAGGTACCAGTCAATTTCAAGGCAAAAGAGAATGGTGAATACACACTAACCGTCTCCTCAACACTCTACTCTCAACTCTCAACTCTAAGCTCTCTTCACTTGATTGACAACCTCGCCGGCGCTGACATCGACCTGCTCCAAACCCCGAGCTATACCTTCACGGCTAGAAACGACGACTATGCCTCCCGCTTCAAGTTAGTGTTCAACGTCCAGCAGGGTGGGGAAGTGGCTGATGAAGACTTCGCCTTCATCAGCAATGGCGAACTCATCGTCAACGGCACAGGCACCCTTCAGGTGATCGATGCCCTCGGCAGAGAGTTGGTCCGTAAAAACCTGTCATCTCTCACCTCTCACCTCTCACTTCTCACCTTCAAACCTGGAGTGTACGTGCTGAGATTGGTCAACGGAGAGAAATTAAAGACACAGAAGATTGTTATTAGATAAAAGATAAGAGATAAAAGATAAAAAATAATAGTTTCATATATGAAAAAAGCATTATTAACCATTATGATCGTTCTTGGAGTTGTCCTCGGTGCTTCAGCACAGGACAACGGTGGTCTGTTTGGCAAAGGCCCCACGAGAGGTTATGAGGATGATTTTTACAACGACAGGGCATACGGGATGTTGAGTCTGCCTACCACACACGGTGATTCTAATGATTCTCCCGCAGCTCCTCTTGGTGGCGGAGCCCTTCTCTTGATCGGCTTTAGCGCTGCATACGCCGGGCTACGCAGGAAGAAGAGATAATACCGATTTGGATTTAGTCAAAAAAAGCCGCTGAACTCAGCGGCTTTTTTTGTGGAGGTGAAGGGAGTCGAACCCTCGTCCAAACAAGGAACCCCCAAGGTTTCTACATGCTTATTTCGCTGTTGGTTTTCGTGCCAGGCAAGGGAGCGAACGCCCTAAACCTGACCTTATCTCCTAAATCTCACCCGCGTGTCGGAGCGCCACGCAAGCTATCCCGAAATTGATTAGCACCCCGTGCTCAGGCCGGAATCAGGCATCTCCACCTGCGGGATGTTTCGTCCACCCACCTTGTGAGCGGATTAAGCCAGTGATCTACTGTACTTCGATCAGGCAGCGAAAGCGTAGTTATTTTCGCCAATTACTTTTTTGCAGTTAAGATTTACGAGCTTCGCTGCGAGGCTCGGCATGCTTCCGTGACGACTCATCTTGCTGTCAAAACCGGTCACCCCCAATAAAGTGGAAAGTTGAAAACGGAAAACGGAAAGTTTTTGCTTTCAAAGAACACGGCGCAAAAATACAACAAATTTCGTTCCACCGCAAGGGGTTGGAACGGAAAACACTCACTTCAGCGGGTTCCCAAAATGGACCACATCATCCTTGGTAATCGTGCTGCCACAAAGAATCACCAAACGTTCCACAATGTTGTGTAACTCCCGGATATTTCCCGTCCACTGGTAATTCTTCAGCTCTTCCATGGCCTCGTCAGTAAATTTCGGCACGGCTTGGCCCATGCTGGCAGCGATGGTTTCCACAAAACTGCCCACCAGCAAGGGAATGTCGTCCTTGCGCTCTCGCAACGGCGGCACTTGGATGACGATGACACTCAAGCGGTGGTACAAGTCCTCGCGGAAGTTACCTTTCTCGATTTCGCTCTTCAGATTTTTGTTGGTGGCCGCCAAAATGCGCACATTCACAGGGATTTCCTTCTCACCACCCACGCGCACGATTTTGTTCTCTTGCAAGGCACGCAATACTTTCGCTTGTGCTGGAAGACTCATGTCGCCGATTTCGTCCAAGAAGAGGGTGCCGCCATCGGCTAACTCAAAATCACCCTTTTTCTGTTTGATGGCCGAAGTGAAAGAGCCTTTCTCGTGACCGAAAAGTTGGCTTTCAATGAGTTCCGCAGGAATGGCGGCGCAGTTCACCTCGATGAAGGGTCCGCTGCTTCTTGGACTGAGGTCGTGCAGTTGTCTGGCGACAAGTTCTTTTCCTGTGCCGTTCTCGCCTGTGATGAGCACGCGGGCGTTGGTGGGCGCGACTTTTTCAATCATGTCCTTCACATCGAGCATGGGTTGCGACTCGCCAATCATCTGGTGCTGGATTTTCACCGCCTTCTTCAAAACCTTGTTCTCGGTGGCCAAGTTCTTCTTGTCCAAGGCGTTGCGTAAGGTGATGAGCAGGCGGTTCAAGTCGGGCGGCTTGGGAATGAAGTCGAAAGCACCTTTCTTGATGGCTTCGACCGCCGTCTCGATGGTGCCGTGACCCGAGAGCATGATGACAGGCACATCCGACTCCTTGCGGATGGCTTCCAGCACCTCGATGCCGTCCATTTCCGGCATCTTGATGTCGCAGAAAACGGCATCAAAGTCTTGGTCTTTAATATGTTGCAGGGCTTCCATGCCTGTTGCGGCATCGTCCACCTGATAGCTTTCGTTTTCGAGGATGTCGCGCAGCACGCGGCGGATGGGCGCCTCGTCGTCAATGATAAGTATTCTTGGCATTGTTTTGCAATTTTGCGCAAAGATAGCGTTTTTTCGGAAACTCGCAGGCAAGGACAACAAATCTTGGTGGGCTTTTCTATTCTTCCCGACCGCCGATAAACTTGAAGCCCCAATTGGTCATCGCCACCAAGTCGGGCACGGTTTCGCCGCCCAGCCTTACGGATTGACGTGCCGTCATGCGTGACGAGAACACGCCGAAGCCTCCGTCGATGAGGGAGAATTCAGGGTCGCCTATGACGAAACCTTCCGAGGCGTCGTTGTTGTAAATGTACTGCCGTAGCCTTTCGCCTCCCGCCGTGATGACGACTTCGACAGGGTAGTCGCCGATGTAGCGTTTCAATCCGGCAATGGCGGTGTCGCCTCCGATGAATTCCTGCAATTCGGCGTAGAAAGTCTCTGGCCTATAGGGAAATACGAATGCGTCGCCATCGGTATGATAGTTGAAATATTCCGAAGTGGAAAAAGTGCCGATGTCCCAATGCATGGTGCGTGGCACCGAGTCGTCGTCGGGCGTGCGCTGTTCCAAGAAGGTGAAGGCCATGCTGACTTGGTAGAACGCGCCGTTGACGGCAGGATGAAACAGGAACTGTCGCGCCACTGTTCCGAAATATTCCTTCGAGAAGTTCACGGCCAAGCTTTGCACGCCAAAGCTGCTGTTGCCCACGATGTCGGCTTTTGTGGTCAGGATGCGGTCGGGGAGGACGACTTTAAGGCGATAGCTGTAGTGTTCACCGCTGCTGTTGAGGTTGAGCGGCTCCGTGGTGTAGTACAGTTTTTGGTCGGGTGCATAGAACAGGCCTTGCTCCTTGTTGTGAATGGTGATGGTGTCGAGAATGATTTCGCGGAGCGAGTCGCCGTTGCAATATTCGATGATGCGGACGTCCAATTTGCCCGGGTAGTTGCTTGAGTCGGGGTTGATGGCGGTTTGGTAGGCATCGCCCTCAACGGAAAAAACGCGGGTGATTTTGACGTAGTTGGTGTCGGCAGTGGCGTCAAGGAGAGCGTAGATGATGGGTGTTTCCTTGTAGTCGGCATAAAGGTCGATATCGGTCGAGCAGGCAAAAAACAGCACCGCGAGAGGCAAACAAAGGATGGTGAAGAGTCTTTTCATAGTGCTATTCGGATTAAAAACATGCCGCAAAAATACATATAATTCTGTTTCAAACAATTTTTTTCTGCTTTAAAATGTTTTCATTCCCTCTTTGTTATACTAGGAAACACCTTCCCGCCTACCAAATCTAAAAGCCTCATAGCTTGGAGTTTTTACTAATTCTTGCGCAAAAAGAAGAATATTTTCCTATTTTTGCCCTAAAATTGAAGCATAATGAAGAGAGTTTTCCTGTTTATCGGTTTGCTGTTATGTATGCAAACGTTGCTTTTGGCGCAAGACACGCTTCCTGCGCCTACTTCCTACCGTGTCAACAAGGTGTCATTCAACATGGTACGGGTCGATAAAGGCGGCTTTTGGATGGGTGCCCAACACATGGACACCGCAGAATTCAAC
>JAEEGI010007261.1_pt1 | contig 24830 bp, 21 predicted proteins | sample 8958751 | NCBI WGS metagenome assembly JAEEGI01 (sample SAMN16246545, study PRJNA631951) | gut metagenome | biome: gut microbiome; feature: rumen; material: KS-attached | host: Bos | place: Iran: Karaj | collected 2018-10
TGGTACAATAACAAATGCAGACATAAATGGAGCTGCAAACATCTTAAGAAAAGTATTCCCAAAGGTAAGCCAATGGGATAGGGGCATAGTGGACATGCCCTGTTCTGCAGGATGCGTAGAGCATCCTACAGGTTCATGCCGCTCTGCGGCATAACAGAAACCCTTTCCGACGTGGAGTCGGTGAGGGCAGTTCATGTGGTGAATAGTTGAGGTTATATGCAAAAGAGATACAGACTAAGATTCTACGGTAGAGTACAAGGAGTTGGCTTTCGATATACGGCCACTCATGCGGCAAATATGTTCAGACTTACAGGTTATGTCAAGAATGAGTATGATGGAACAGTCACGTGCGAGGTTCAGGGAAAAGAGGAAGATATCGACCAGTTCATCTCGGTTATAAATCGTGGAAGATTCATTGACGTTGAACGCATAGACAAAACGTCACTTGAGCTGGACTGTGGAGAACGCAGCTTTGATGTGAGATATTAAAGATAATAAGGAATACAATTTAATAAATCAGTGAAAATCAGGTCGTTATCTGTGTAGATGACGACCTTTTTTATATTGTGTGATAAGCTTTTTATGCGGAGTAATGACAAGCATTTTTTTGAATGATAACATATCATAGAGGAGGAAGGTCATGATCAATTGCAGTGTTTATGCTCCATGCAAATGAAAATATATTTGTATGGAGGTTAAACTATCATGAAAAACAGAATAAAGGAATTAAGAGATTTTTACATAATTTGGAGCACTCAGAGTCTGTCACAGCTCGGAAGTGCAATAACATCGTTTGCGCTGACGCTCTGGATGTACGAAAAAACCGGATCCGCACTGAGCACAGCAGCTCTTACAATCTGCACATATGCACCATATGTTATTATGAGCATTTTTGCCGGTGCAATCACAGACAAATTCGATAAAAAGAAAACCATGCTCATATGTGACCTTTTGGCGGCTCTTACTACAGTTATTGTATTTGTACTATACAAGACAGGTACGCTTACAATGTGGCATCTATACGCCATCAATGCGTTTTCAGGGCTAATGAATACTGTTCAGCAGCCGGCTTCAGAAGTTGCATATACACTAATCGTTCCAAAGGAGCATTACCAGAAGACCAGTGGCTTTCAACAATTATCAAGATCGCTCATATCAATTGGAAACCCGCTAATTGCCGCAGCACTTTATGGAATTGCCGGGCTGGACGTGGTGATCGCCGTAGATCTTCTGACTTTTGCTATTGCTTTTTTGGCGCTGCTGTTCTTTATCAGGATACCAGAGATTCAAAATGGAACTGATAAGAACGAAAATGTGATCAAGTTGGCAAAAGAGGGAATCAGGTTCCTGAAGGAAACACCACTTATACTTACTGTAATCCTGTTTATGTCAGGGGTGAATCTCACAGCTTCGGCTTTTGATGCTGTACTTCCGGCACTTGTTATACCTCAAAAAGGTAACAATGTATATGGGATCGTAACAGCCTGCTCCGGGCTGGCCATGGTAGCAGGAAGTTTCCTTCCGATGATCCTGCCAAAACCTAAGGACAGAGTCAGGGTCATATATCTGACAATGCTTTTTGCGCTTGGAATAGAAAATTTCTTACTGGCGTTTTCCAGAAGCCCGGTGTTGTGGTGTATAGGCCAGATCATTGGATGGGTGTTTGTTCCGCTTATGGCTGCCAACCAGAATGTAATAATGCGGAATGTTATACCGATAGAGCTTCAGGGAAGAGTGTATGCCTGCAGAAATACTCTGCAGTTTTTTACCATTCCAATTGGACTATTTCTTGGCGGATTCTTTGTAGACAAAATCTGTGAACCATTTATGGCTTTGAGAAGCGATAATGCATTCTGGACTTCTCTGTTTGGAAGCGGAAAGGGCTCAGGAGCAGCACTGATGATGTTCATACTTGGAGTAACAGGAACCATGCTCTGCATAACATCGGGACAGATTATGAAAAAATACAAATATACTGAATGATTTGATGATGGGGTTGATCCGTAGCGGAAATACTGAGCTTACGCCGGAGGATGATGACTATGCAAGCAAGGTTGGGAGTCTGTTGTAGCTTCGAAAATACCGTGCTATGGAACCATGGAGGATAAGTGATGGAGAAAATAATAGCAGCATGTGGTAATGATTGTTCAGCATGTCCCAGGTATATTGCTCATCCGTATGAAAAGACAGATGAAGAGCTGAGGCATACTGCGGAATTATGGCTAAAAATTGGGTACAGGGATCATGTTGTAACAAATGAAGAAATCTCCTGTACCGGATGCAAACCTGACAACTGGTGCAGATATAATGTCGTTAAGTGCTGCGAAGGTAAAGGGATAAGCAATTGCTCTGAATGTAAAGATTATCCCTGTCAGAATATGAAGGAATGTTTTGAAGTCACAAAATCTTTTGAACCTATGTGCAAGCAGATGTGTACTGAAGAGGAATACCTCCAGATGAAAAAGGCATTCTTTGAGAAAGAGCAGAACCTGAGGAAAAATCAGGGTTAAGAACGAAAAAGGGGACTATGAAAATGAAGATTTACGTTGATTTTGATGACTGCCTGTGTGAGACCGGAAGGCACTTTTCAGGGCTCGTGTCCGAGATGTTCGGAAAGGATGTGCCATATGAGGAGATGCACTATTTCGATATGCAGAAATCATTCTCGCTGAAGGATGAAGAGTATGAGGCGATGATGATAAAGGGGCATACTCCTGAGGTTCTGGAGGCTCATGAGGAGACCCCGGGCGCTATAGAGACAATTAATGAATGGATCGACAAGGGCTACGAGGTGACAATTATCACCGGGCGTCCCTGCAGCGCTTATGAGGCTTCACGTAAGTGGCTTGATAATCACGGACTGGAACGTGCAAAGATGTATTGCCTGAATAAGTACGGCCGCGACAGTTTCATTAAGAACAGCGACTTTAATCTTGAGCTTGAGGACTATTACAAAATGCATTTTGATTATGCGGTTGAGGATTCGCCAAAGGCATTCAAGTTCCTTGAGCATCTTCCGGACTTAAAGGTCCTTGTTGTTGATCGTCCCTGGAATCAGGACTGTGAGCTTCCTGGGGAGAATTTCACAAGGTGCTATGACTGGGAGACTATCAAAAGTCTGGTTAAGTAAGTGTTGTAGGGGATACAGTGCTGCTGAGCTTTTTGCAGCATACCTTATGCTCTGCGGCAATGGAAGAAAAGCTATTATGGAGATTTGGGATAAGAAGTGGAGTAAAGTATAAAACTATTATTAAATATATGCGTAGGGTAATAATACTTATCGCTTTATAGTGTATTATATTTCTATAAATAATGACATAATAGCGCCCAAAATAAAAAGGCAACTATGCATATATTCAATTTCAAAAAATCTCACATTATTCGTACCTGCATCGTGTCTGCAATCATAATTCTTCTGATTGCAGGCGCTATTGTCATGTCTCTTTTCCCTGCTATTACAGTAAAAGCCAGTGATTCAGAAGCCAAGACTGTCCGCGTTGGATGGTTCGACTCCGCATATTGCTACAAGGATCAGTTCGGAAGGCGCAGAGGTATGGCCTACGAATATCAGCAAAAGCTTGTGGCTTATACCGGATGGAGATATGTCTATGTTGAAGGTACATGGCCCGAGCTCTTCCAGATGCTGATGGAGGGCGATATCGACATGCTTGGCGATGTTTCCTACACAAAGGAACGAGCTGAGAACATCCTTTATCCCGGTGTGCCAATGGGGTCTGAATCCTATTATATCTTCGTCAGGTCGGGCAATACTGAGATGACTCTGGAGGATATGAGCTCTTTTAACGGGAAGATCTTTGCAGTGGACAGTGGAACCGTGATGGAAACCCTTACCAGGGAATGGGCAGAGAACAACGGCGTTGAAATTGATATCAGGCCTCTGACTGAGCATTCTGTGGATGAAAGCCTTGCCATGCTGGAAAACGGCGAAATTGACGCCTATGTGACGATAGACTCCTATGGCGACAGGCAGAGCTGCACTCCGCTTTGCATGGTGGGTTCCTCCGATTATTACTTTGCTGTCAGCAAGGACAGGCCGGATCTGTTAAATGAGCTTAACTCAGCTCTTACTAATATACAAAATGAGGACCCTTATTATAACCAGAGACTATTACAGAAATACATCTGGTCAGCCAATACAAACGCTTACCTGACGGAAAATGAGTTGGCATGGCTTTCAGAGCATGGACCTATAAGGGTTGGATACAGAGATAATTACACGCCGTTTTGTACTGAAGACGATGGCAAACTGATCGGGGCGCTTGGTGATTTTCTGGCAGGCGGATCGACAATCCTTAAAAATGCCGAGATAGAATTTGAACCAATAGCATATGCAAATACAGGGGAGTCATTAGAGGCACTTCAGAAGGGGGAAGTAGACGTTGTATTCCCAATAAACTTAAGCCCGTATGATATGGAGAACATGGAGCTTTTAAGCACCGAGGCACTCATGCATACGGAGATTTATGCTGTTGTAAAACCGGGTAACCCCAAAGACATTTTTAATGATGAAGGTGTTAAAGCAGCGCTGCTTGAAGGAAATGTCAACTTCGACATCTTTGTTCAGGACTTCTACCCTCAGTGGACCATTGAACACAAGCCTAATCTTGAGGAGTGCTATGGTGCGGTCGCCAGGGGCGATGTGGACTGCGCGATGGTCAATGGCTATCGTATCAACAAGAACGACAGATTAAGAAGGCGCAATAAACTGGTGCTTCTGGCTACCGGCCGGGATATGGATTTTGCGCTGGCGGTCAATAAAGGAGACAACGATCTCTACGCGATAATAAATAAAATAATCAATCTCACGGATGAGGCTAAGGTTGAAACTGATCTTTCCCGCTATGCCGGCGCTACTGAGAAGATAACCATGGAGGATTATCTGTATGACAATGCTCCCACAGCGATTGCCATATCAGTGTTCATTGTGCTGCTGATTCTTTTCCTTATGCTGGCAAAGATTCATTCTGACAGACAGGCTACAGAAAGGCAAAGGCTTATTTCAGCAACTGAGCTGGATCCTCTTACAAAGCTCTATACCAGGAACTTCTTCTTTGAATATGCGACCAGAATGCATAATGAGAATCCTGAGCAAAAGATGGATGCCATAGTTATCAACATTGAGCAGTTCCATGTTATTAACGCTATCTATGGCTGGGACTATGGAAATAAAGTCTTAAAGGCTTTGGGTGACGGAATCAAAGCTTATCTGGAGGATTACAGCGGAATTGCCTGCAGATCCCAGGCGGACCGCTTTGATGTCTATTGTACGCATTCAGATGATTACGGCGTAGTTTATGACAGGCTCCAGAGTTCATTGGATGAGTTTTCCGAAAACGTCAGTATCCATATCAGGGTGGGAATCATGCCTTATAGCCCGGATCTGGGAGCAGTAGAGCTCTTTGACAGAGCGAGAACGGCCTGTGGAATGGTCAAGGGCGGGCGTTATTCAAGGCTCATGGTATTTAGTGAAGAGATGCGCGAGAGGGAGATCCTGGAACAGCGCCTTATTAGCGATCTGAAGCGTGCTTTGGACCAACGGGAATTCCTGGTTTATTATCAGCCTAAATACAATGTTCAGGTGGATCCGCCTGTACTCCAGGGCGCAGAGGCTCTGGTAAGATGGAAGCATTATGAGATAGGAATGATATCTCCGGGAGAGTTTATAACTCTTTTTGAAAAACACGGATTGATCGGAATGGTCGATAAATATGTCTGGCAGGAGGCTGCACGTCAGATAGGTGAATGGAAAAAGAAATATGGCATATCACTACCTGTATCCGTTAACCTGTCAAGAATCGATATCTTTGAACCCAATCTTATAAAGACCATTGACGCAATACTTGCTCAAAACAATCTGGCAAGAGACGAGATACATCTGGAGGTTACTGAGTCTGCATATACCGAGGAAACAGACCAGATAATCGGAGTCGTCAAGCATATGCGCGAGCTTGGTTTTGTTATAGAAATGGATGACTTTGGTACGGGCTATTCATCTCTTAACATGCTCTCTGCTATGCCGGTGGACATCCTGAAGCTGGACAAGAGCTTTATTGACAACATAGAGAAGACGGGTGGCACTGAGGAAAAAGACATCCGACTCGTTGAGCTGATCCTGGATATCGCAAAGAGTCTTAAGCTCAAAGTGGTTGCAGAGGGAGTTGAGAATGAAAAGCAGCTTAATTTCCTTAAAAACCATGGATGCGAGATGGTACAGGGCTACTATTTCTCACCGCCTCTTCCTGCTGATGAATTTGAGAAAAAGCTCTTTTAACATGATAGTTAAACTTAATGTTTTATAAAGGTTAATGGTTATTCAATGAAGAAACTTAACTACGCGACAAAGTACACAATTTTCATATGTATAGGACTGGTCGTATTCAATCTTGTCTTTGGTTACGTGCTTATCAGAGAATCATCCAAGGCCATGATAACCCAGATCAATGAACGTATGCTGGATATTTCCAATACAGCTGCAGCTATGATAGATGGTGATGCGCTGGCCCAAATAACAGTGGATGATCTTGGGTCACCTGAGTATCAAAAAGTTATGGATACCCTTAGCTTCTTCCAGGAGAACACCGAACTTGAATACATTTATTGCATAATGCAGGTGGGGGAGAAGGACTTTGTATACGGCGTGGATCCAACGATTGAGAATCCGTCAGAGTTTGGTTCTCATATAGACTATACAGATGCGCTCTATATAGCCAGTTTGGGAACTGCAGCAGTTGACGATGCGCCAACAGAAGACGAGTGGGGGGAGTTTTACAGTTCCTATTCACCGGTATTTGATTCAAAAGGCGATGTGGCAGGTATTGTAGCTGCCGACTTTGGCGCGGACTGGTATCAGAATAAGATCAGACGTCTGGTATTGATCGTTACCTGCTTTATAGGTATAGCGATCATTGCAAGTGTAACCCTTGCTATACTTATTGCGTCACAGTATAAAAAGCTCTTTACGAATCTGGTTGTAAAGATGAATGATCTTTCAAATGCGATCGAGACGCTGATCGATGAGGTGTCAGCAGAATCAAATGAGGGTCATAAGACGTTTATGACAGAAGTTGAGGACGAAAGGCGAATGGATGATGCAATGAATGTCCTCGGGGAAAAGATATGCGTGATGCAGATGAGACTGGCTACGCAGATTGAAATAATTCGTGCCCATGCGTATATAGATGGTCTTACAGGAATGAATAACAGAACCTCCTACATGCAGTATCTGGAGATTCTGGAACACAAAATGGCTGAGGATTCGAACTTTGTCTTCTCTGTTGTTGTATTTGATATTAATCAGCTAAAGGTCATTAATGACGACTATGGCCACGAAACAGGCGATAAGCTTATTGTTGCTATTTCTCATGATATTCGCGATTCCTTCGGGGGCAACAGGATTTATCGTGTGGGCGGTGACGAGTTTGTGGCAATACTGGATGATCCGGATCCTTCCAATAAGATCATAGAAATAAAGGGGGTAATAGACAGGAAGAACAAGGAATCACCGATCTTCCACAACCCGAATGTGGAGATAGGTCTTTCTGTCGGTGCGGCAACCTACGATCCCGCCATCGACAGAACCTATGCAGAGGTCTTCAACAGGGCTGACAATGCCATGTATGCTGATAAGCGCGAGTTTTATAAGACTCACGAGGATCGAAGGAAAAGGAACAGCTGAAAAAGAATTTGCTTTGACTGAAGACGGAATTTGAAAATGGCAAACGGGGAAGAATTCCAATATAAGGGCGCAAAATTCATTATCGAGTGCAAGGAGCACATAAACAGAGTGGCGGGGCCCGGATCCAGGAACTATATAATCAGAGGGATTCTCGATCACGAAGAAGAGGTCGAGATTCCTGAACTGATTGACGGCGATCCGGTGACTTCATTTATGCCCTCTGTTTCTTTTTGTGAGAAGATTGTTTATCCCGGGATAAGGAGACTTCGCCTGCCGGGACGTCTTGGAAGAGTTCTGGAGAGAAATGACATTTTCCCGGATCTGGAAGAGCTTCAGGTAGATCCGTCTAACAGGATATTTAGTACTGATAGAAAGATGTTGTATCGAGATGAGGGGCGCGAGCTCTGTTTGTCATTGGCTGCAGGTATCATTGATGAGGTTGTGACAGTGCCGAAGCGGGTTGAACGCCTTGGAGCTTTTGCTTTTGCAGACAGCAAATGTCAGGAAATTGTTTTTGAGAATCCCTGGATAGAAGCAGAGGACACCAGCTTTGACAGATCAGTATGGCTTGATGAACAGGGACCAGCTGCCTATGTGGGGAATATGCTCTACAGGGTTAATGCCGATGCTTATAGTGGAAGAATAGCTCTTTTCCTAAGAGAGGGTACGCAGAGAGCTGGTAAAAGAGCTTTCGATGGCCCTGGGACTTTTGAATCAATAAAGCTTTGCATTCCTGAGAATATGAAGTGCAGAGGGCTTGCGGATGCAATTGTTTCAAGGCTGACAGATGTACGTTTGAGGTTTGGAAGTGATAGAGCAGGGATTGTTACTGTCTCCCGAATGTCAGGGGAAGGTAAGGCGGAAAAAGAGATACCGGTTCCCACAAGTCTTGATGCTGTGGGAATGGATATGCTAAGGGAGACGATTGATAGCGGAGCCGGGCTCTATGATGAGGTTTTTGAGAGAATCGGTAACAGGAAGGAAAAAGTTGACTATGCGCTCTATGCTGCATCGGATGAGGGGGATGTAAATGAAGAGTTATACTGCCGGTGCATCAGTGGTGATGCGGATGAAGCTGCGCTTCGGGCGGTCCGGATATTGGATGAGAAAGCTCTTTTCCGCCTGGTGAAAAGAGGATATATCGGGAAAGATGCGCTTATTGGGATGCTGCCGCAGCTACAGAGCAGAGGAATGGTCAACGTGGCAGCAGGCTTACTGGTCATGATAAATAGGGAAGATGCCTTTTAACGGGAGGGCAGGCTTAAGTGGAGAGAGATAAAGAGAGTGAATATGCGGTAAGGATCATTGAGCTTGCGCGGGAAGAACTAGCCTGTTCTTACCCTTTTCTTACTCCTGCTATTTTTGCGCTTGAAGTCAGGGAAGTGGCTGAAGGCGACGTGAAATATGGTCTTGGTGAGAATGCGGAGGCCTTTTTTTATGAGCCGAAGGGACTGGTAGATGATTTTGCTTCGGGGAAGGATGTAGGGGATGTTTTGTTGCACAGCATTTTACATTGCTTATTTCTGCATCCGTTTATGGCGTCGCTTCATGGAGACAGAAAGTTGTGGGACTTGTCCTGTGATATTTGCGTTAGGGATATAATGTCATGTCTTGGGAAGAGCAAGGTGGCGACAGAGGCTGAGATGAAGGGGAATGCGCTGATTGCAAAGCTTAAGAAGCGGGTTCCGGTGTTAAGTGCTGAGTGGGTTTATGGGACACTTGATGGTGAAAGTGTTGCTGTTGAGTGGTTTCGTGAGGATGATCATTCTTTTTGGTATGTGACTCAGGAGAGTGGAGGCAGCAGGGAAGCTTCGGGGAATGGTGATGCTGGTGGATTGTTGCGCAATACTCATGAAGGGGCTGGTGGTCTTGTTGGGAATCCGGTAAATGCTATGGGTGGTGAGGTAATTGCCGGAGCGGAGAGCCGGAGAAAATGGGAGACTATTGCCGGTGAGATAGAACTATCGCTGCAAAGACAGCTTAGAAGTGCAGGTGGCAGAGGGGATTTTGCCGGATATTTTATAGAGGTACTTGATAGAATTGAACGAAAGAACAAGGATTATTCAGCGTTCCTCAAAGATTTTGGAGCTTATGAGGAGACTGCGCGCATAGATCCGGATTCTTTTGATATAGCTCTTTATACGTATGGACTTGAACTGTATGGGGATATGCCTGTGATAGAGCCTTTGGAATATAGTGAGCAGCACACGGTGAGGGAATTTGCCGTGGCTATTGATACATCACTGTCGTGTTCGATGGAGATAATCAGGGATTTTCTGGAAAAGACCTATGATATCTTGTTTGCCACGATGAATTATGGTGAGAGAAAGAAGATGGTCATATTCCAGTGTGACAGTGAGATTCAAAGTGAGACTGTGATATCAGACAGGGACGAGCTAAAGGAATATATGACAGGGATCCGGGTGCATGGAAGGGGCGGAACGGATTTCAGGCCTGTGTTTCGAAGGATCGAGGAGCTAAGCAAAGATAAGTTTTTTACGTGCCTTAGGGGACTTTTATATTTTACTGACGGAGACGGAGTATATCCTGAGCTGCCGCCAAAATACAAGACTGCTTTTGTGGTGCCGGGGTATGAGTGTTTTGCAAGAGTACCGGACTGGGCGATGAAGGTAAGGGTGAACTGATGAATATAAGGGAAGCAAAAGAAGAGATTAGAAAAACGACGGAGATATATCTGGATAAGAAGGAAAGCGGTGAGTACAGCATTCCTGTGATGAAGCAGCGCCCGCTCTTTCTGATCGGCGCGCCTGGAATAGGAAAGACGGCTGTGGTTGAGCAGGTTGCGAAGGAACTGGGGATTGGGTTTGTGGCTTATTCACTGACTCATCACACGAGACAGAGCGCTATCGGACTGCCTTATATTGCTGAAATGGAATATGATGAGAAAAAGCTTAGGGTTTCAGAGTTTACCGTCAGCGAGATCATTGCATCCGTATATAATGCGGTAAAGTCTGGCGGCCATAAAGAGGGAATACTGTTCCTGGATGAGATAAACTGTGTCTCCGAGACACTGTTTCCAGCACTGCTTCAATTCCTGCAGTATAAAAGCTTTGGAAATCATGTGCTTCCGGAGGGTTGGGTGATTGTGACTGCAGGTAATCCTCCTCGCTTTAATCGCTTTGTAAGAGAGTTTGATGTTGCGGTTCTGGACAGGATGAAGGTCATCAAAGTGGAGGAGAGCCTGGATGCCTGGATGCCATATGCTCGTGAGAGCATGCTGCATGGTGCGATACTTACTTTCCTGGAGCTGAAGCCTTCGTGCTTCTATCATATAGAATCGGATGAAGAAGGTCCGTGCTATGTGACGGCAAGAGGCTGGGAGGACCTTTCCCTGGCCATCGGGTTGTATGAAAAGAAAGGATTTGAGGTGGATTCTGTGCTTATCGGGCAGTATCTTACGGATCCTGATATTGCAGGGAGATTTGAAATCTTCTATCGCCTCTATGGCAGTTGCAGGGAGAGATATTCTGTTGAGGAGATACTGGGCGGAAAGGTGGATGAACCTCTTTTAACCAGAGCCAGGGAGGCTGCATTTGATGAGAGACTGGCGGCCCTGGATCTGGTTATGGACAGGTTATCCGCTGATTGTGATGCGGCTTTGTCAGATGACAAGATGCCGGAAGACATTGGTAAGAATGCATCGGATGTCGCAGAAAGGCTCGAGGCTGCTTTCAGTTTCATAGAGAATGCCTGGGGCTCTGGGCAGGAACTTAGCTTTTTCATGACTCACCTCACTATGGGCAACGCGACTGCACGCTTTATTGCGACACATGGCTCGCCTTCATATATGAAGTATAGCGACAGGCTTCTGACGTTGGATAGAAAGCAGAGGTTAAGGGAAGAGATACTAAGCACTGATGAAGATAAAGACTGATTCGTAGATTAAAAAAGTGGCTTTGGGAGAATAATGCTCTCAAAGCCATATTATTTTTTGTTAGAGGAATTATGTTCTTATGGGGCAATTTACCCTTAGCCCCCAAAGGTAGCCAAGGGGCGGCACATTAAAAGTGCCACCCGCAGGGCGAAAGGGTGTTGTTGAGGCGCGTCAAGGGGCTTTCGCGGCATATTCTCGCGAGACGCTGACTACTTTTGGCCAGTATTTACTTTTGTGAGCGCCTCGCTGCGATATTCCACGATCCCCTTGACCCGCCGGGGAGTGCGTTCAAGAGCGTTTGGGAACTGCTAGTTGAACTTTGCGCTAACGTAAACTATGATCTAAGTTTTTTAGTCCGGGAAATTACATGCCAAAGAGCGTGTCAGAGGCTGATCTGCCATAATATTTGGAGTGGAATAGCTTATGGGCTCAGGAAATTACATGCCAAAGAGCATGTCGGAGGCAGATCCGCCATAAAATTTGAAGTAGAATAGCTTCTGTGCTCAGGAAATTACATGCCAAAGAGCATGTCGGAGGCTGATCTGCTATAAAATTTGGAGTGGAATAGCTTCTGTGCTCAGGAAATTACATGCCAAAGAGCATGTCGGAGGCTGATCTGCTATAAAATTTGGAGTGGAATAGCTTCTAGGCTCAGGAAATTACATGCCCAAAGGCATGTCAGAGGCAAATCTGCCATAAAATCTGGAGAGGAATTGCTTCTGAACTCAGGAAATTACATGCCCAGAGGCATGTTTTAGGCAGATCTGCCATAAAATCTGGAGAGGAATTGCTTCTGAACTCAGGAAATTACATGCCCAGAGACATATTTGAGGCTGATCTGCCATAAATTTTGGAGGAGAATTGCTTCTGAGCTCAGGAAATTACATGCCCAAAGGCATGTTTGAGACAGATCTGCCATAATATCAGGGAGGGATTCCTCTTGCTGGTCGGAATACACTTCCCGGTGGGTCAAGGGGAACGTGGAATACCGGAGCAGGGTGCTCACGGAAGTTAATATAATCTCAGAAGTATACAGCGCCCTGTGAGGATATGCCGCGAAAGCCCCTTGACGCGCCTCGAAAACACCCTCTTGCCCTGCGGGTGGCACTTTAATGTGCCGCCCCTTGATTACCTATGGGGGCAAAGTGTAGATTGCACCAGTATAATGTGATTCTTTCTGACTCGGTATATTTCTTCTTTATTTCTTTTGAAGAATTACAAGCTGATTTCCTTTCTTATTAGTCCATTGCTTAAGAAGATCATATCTGTCTATCAACTGCTGTATTCTATCACTGTCATAAGGAAGATAAAGCATTCCGCTACGAGATGAATTATCTGTATACACCATGCTTCCATCAGAAAGCGTATCATGTTCGCAAAGAAAGTCTTCTTCCTCTGCGGTATCGAAGGAGAGAAGGAGAAGACCACCGGGTTTTATGATCCTCATGAGTTCTTTCAGGGCTGTTTTAGCATCGGCCTGAGTTAAATGATCCATTACAGAATATGCGGTCACGGCATCGAAGGAGTCATCGTCGTAGCCGGTTGAGGTGATAGATGCTATTTTCACTTCGATATCGTCATAGCCGTATTTCTTAAGCCCTGACCGCGTCAGTTCTACAGCTTTTTCTGAAATGTCAAAAGCTGACACTTCAAATCCATTTGAAGCAAGTGCCAGTGTATGTGCGCCAAATCCGCAAGCGGCGTCGCAAATGCTTTTGATGCCGTGTTGGGCAAAGACTTCCATTTCCGTATCAGAGTGGCGGTTCCAGCACTCCAGATATCTATATAACTCTTCGGGATTCTCTTCATGCCAGCATTTTTCCCAATAACCTGAATAGTCCAGCAAATCCTTCATGAAGAACCTGTTCATTGTGGAATGCACGACATATTCGGGCTTTTCTATCTCAAGAAATCCGCATTTTTCATAGAGATGTATCGCCGCAGCAAGATTGTCATGGGTTTCAAGATATATGCGCTTGTAGCCAAGCTCTTTTGCTTTGTTATCGACCAGGGACATGAGAGTGTAGCTGTGGCCTAAACCCTTTACTTCGTCAGAGAGATAGAGCTTTTGAAGTTCGCAGCATTCATCGAAAAACGAAACCTCTGCAAGGCCAATACCTCCCACAAGTTTGTTGTCATCATCGGTCATGAGAAAATAGTGCCGCTTTTCAGGTTCGGCCAGGTAGAAATCACTTAAGTGATTTAGATTGTCGTCGAAATAGACGGTCCCCGGGATATCGAGTTTATATTTTTTTAGATTGTTTCTGATAAGCTCCGCCAGTGCAAGATCATAGTCAGGTGTAAGATCGATAATCTTCATTTTTTAGCCCTTTATATGTGGTTGAACAACGACAATTACAATATATATCATGCATCTTGGCTTTTCAACACTGATGACTGAATAATTGTTGACGTGATTGCGTAACACTCATATAATGTGTTTAGTAACGATTATTCTACAACACTCACAGGAGGGGACGATAATGCCAAGAGTTAACTTATCAATCAGTCAGGATTTGTATGATCAGATCGAGAAAGTCGCTAAAAAAGAAAATGTCACAGTGAACTACTGCATCTGTGAAATGCTTGAGGAGAAGTTCAGCAAGAGCACAGTTTATGACTATGCAACAGCGCTGACAAACATGATCGCAGAAGCCAAGGCCATGGAAAAAGACTTTACTCTGGCAGATCTCCCGACCTTTTCTTATGTTGGTGATGTCATCGATGAGTATAAGATCAAAGAGACTCCGGCCCAGGTAAGAGCAAGACTTGGCAAGATGTTTAATGAAGCTGTCCGCAAGGGAACAGCAAAGGGTATCGAGAGAGCTGTTGTAGAAAAGGATGGCAAGCAGGAATACAAGTTCCTTTCAAGGGCTGCTGTGTATGTAAACACAACAAAAGCTAAGAAAAGTAAATAATAAACAGGACTTCCTAAGCTCCGGCACATTGTGCCGGAGCTTTTGTTATGCGATAAGCTTAATTGATAACCGGGTATTGAAAAAATCTAATTGACCCCAATGGAAATGGGCTGTATCATCAACATACTTTATACAGATTGATTGCTTGATTGGGGGTATGAGATGTCACAAAAGAAGATGGCTCTTATAAATGATCTGACCGGTTTTGGGAGATGCGCTACTTCGGTTATTGCACCAATACTGTCGGTGATGAAGATACAGGCAGTTGCTGTTCCCACAGCAATCCTGTCTGCTCACCCTCAGATTAAATCCTATTTTATTGAGGATTATACGCCCAAGATGAAGGACTACATCAGGACCTACAAGGAAAATGGCCTTGAGTTTGACGGGATCGCCACTGGATTTCTGGGATCTGAGGAGCAGGTGGAGATAGTTGCAGACTTCATAGAGTTCTTTGGAAAAGAGGACACTATGGTGATGGTGGACCCAGTGATGGGGGACAATGGAATATTATACAGGTCCTATACGAAGGTGATGTGTGATAAAATGAAGATGCTGGTGAGATATGCAAAAATCCTCACGCCGAATCTTACTGAGCTATGCGCACTTATGGACGTCCCCTACGGCGATGGGAAATTCAGTCCGGATGAGCTTGAGGACATGTGCAGGCAGTTATCACAGATGGGGGCTGAGCACATCGTGGTAACAGGTATCCCATTCAATCAGTACCAGATAATGAATTATGTCTATAGTCGAAGCGAGGAACCAAGAATTGTAATGGTCGATAAGATCGGAGACAATCGCTGTGGTACCGGAGATGTTATAAGCGCGGTGATCGCCGGCAAGTACATGACGGGACACAGCTTCTATGACTCTGTGAAGATTGCTGCCGACTACACATCAAAGTGCATAAAGTACTGCGAGGAAGAGAAAATCCCAAATAACTGGGGACTTAGCTTTGAGATATTTTTAAAAGAACTTATGGAATGAGGTGAAGATATTGACACAATACGAGCGTATGGTAAACGGCCTTATATATGACCCTGCGGATCCTGAGATAGTGGATGAGCAGACTCCTTTCTTGGATAAGCTGTGGGAGTTTAATCAGCTTAAACCCAGTGACGGGGATAAAAAAGAGAAATACATGAAAGAGGTGTTTGCTGAGTGCGGCGAAAACTGCTATATTGAGCTGCCACTGCATGCCAACTGGGGAGGTCATCATGTGCACTTTGGCAATTATGTGTATGCTAATTTCAATCTGACTTTGGTGGATGATGGACATATTTACGTTGGCGACAGGGTAATGTTTGGACCCAATGTGACAGTTGCGACAGCGAACCATCCGATAAATACTGAGCTCAGGGCAAAGAGCCTTCAGTATAATAAGGATGTCTGGATCGGAGAAAACACCTGGATCGGTGCCGGAGCAGTTATCATGCCGGGAGTTCATATCGGCAAGAACACTGTAATAGGAGCCGGAAGCATTGTGACAAAAGACATTCCGGACGGAGTGGTAGCCGTTGGAAATCCCTGCAGGGTATTACGACCTGTCTCCGACCATGACAAGAAATACTTTTACAAGGACGAGGTTATTGACTGGGAAAACTTATAAGTAGTGCAACGCTGTAAAGATGAGGGAAGCATATGTGTGGACGATACTTCTTTGACGAATCAACCGCTGGCGAAATAGAAGACGAGCTCAAGCTGGAGAGGGGCTCTGTGGCCATGATGGCCGGAGATGTGACTCCCGGGATGAGTCCTGTGGTACTGACTGCGCCAAGGATCGGGACCGGCTTTGGTGAGGTTGCCGGAACCGCGGAAATGGGGCCAATCTGTGTATACAACATGTTCTGGGGAATGACTGGCAAAGATAACAAGCTCATTATCAATGCCAGATCAGAATCTGCATCGCAAAAAGCTTTGTTTTCCGACAGTGTGGAGAGAAGACGATGTCTGATGCCTGCTGCAGGATTTTATGAGTGGGATAAAGACAAAAACAAAGTGACCTTCTTTAGAAAGGACAGGAGCCCGATCTACCTTGCCGGCTTCTATACTCTATCGGATAATAAAGAGTCTTTTGTAATACTCACAACAGCGGCCAATGAATCCATGATCAAAGTCCACGACCGTATGCCGCTTATGATCGAGAAAGACGACGTAAAAGACTGGCTGAACAATGGCGTTGCAGCCAAAGAGATGCTGACAAGAAAAATGCCCCTGCTGGAAAGCAGCAGGGACTATGAGCAACTTAGTCTGTTTTAACTTATGCTAATTTTCTCATAGATAATGTACTGCGTCAAAATTTTCCACACGAAAAACAAGTATATGATAAAATGAAAAATAGAATACACAGGAGGAGTGTTGTATGATTGACAAAATTGATGTTTTCACCCAGAACAGTATCAGAATCAGAAGCGACCAGGCGACAATCTACATTGATCCGTTCCAGATGAACGAGGAACCCCACGATGCAGATTTCGTATTCATAACGCACCAGCACTATGATCACTTTTCACCTGAAGACATCAGAAAAGTCATCAAGGCCACCACCATTTTGGTTGCCCCGGAGAGCATGATCGACGATGCCAGAGAGCTTGCGCCAGACGTAAAAGACATCGTGGCCGTTGAGCCGGGCATCTCAAAAGATATAAACGGACTCTCCATTGAGACGGTTCCTGCATACAACACCATCAAACCATTTCATCCAAAGCGCGCCAACTGGGTGGGCTACATTTTCAACATCGACTCAAAGCGCATCTACGTCGCAGGAGATACAGGTCTTACCAAGGAAGCAAGGCAGGTTAAGTGCGACATCGCACTTGTTCCCATAGGCGGAACCTACACGATGGATGCTAAAAGAGCTGCTGACCTCATTAACACTATCACCCCTGAATACGCCATTCCGACTCACTACGGCAACATCGTGGGAAGACCCAGCGACGGAAAGAACTTCACTAAGCTGGTAAAGGGCCCTGTAACAGTAGTTGAGAAGATCAGCTTTTAAACAGATAAAATAAAAAAGCGTAACAGCTATCACAGCTGCTACGCTTTTACTTTATAAGCTATAGTTATCAAAGAGCTGAATCAATCAGTTTGGCAAGAGCATCTGCAGACATTGCGCCTGTAGCACTGTTTATAACCTCGCCGTTCTTGAATACCAAAAAGCTTGGGATTGACATGATGTTGTACTTAGCTGCAAGAGGTCCCTCATCATCGGAGTTGACCTTACCAACCTTAACCTTGCCCTCGTAAGTCTCCGCCATCTTCTCAACCAAAGGCATCATCATCTTGCAGGGGCCGCACCAGTCAGCGTAAAAATCTACAAGAACCGGGATATCGCTATTTATAACTTCTGCTTCAAAATTATCTACTGTGAATTTGTATTCCATATGTTTAACCTCCATTTGTGTTTGGGTTTTTGTTTTCTGTTGAAATTATAATCTCACAAAACAATTAAATTGTCAACAATCTAATTGTAATAAATTTCTAAAATTCTGCTATAATTGTATCAAAATCACATTCTACGGACGTAAAGCCTATGTTTTTTAAGAAAAAGATCCAGAAGAAAACCTATGATCCATCTCAGCAAAAGCCTGTGATCAAATGCAGCATCTGTAACGGAGAGCAGGTGGCGGGCTTTCAGGAAATTGCCACGGGCACCTTTCAGGAAGTTACGCTTATTCGTGATGCCAGGGATTTAAACGCCTTCAAGGAAGAGTATGGCATCACAGGAGATATAGATAAAATCTACTAGTGGGATGATAGGAAAAAATGGCAGGAAAGAAACGACACAATCCATTTACAGCAAAAAAAGAGAGGGATAAGAAAAAGAAGCTTCAGGCCGAGAGGTCTTTTCCCAAAAAAGAATTTGACGAGTACTGGAAGAAGAATTCCGATGAGGTTTCCAGGGCTGTTTATGATGCATTCCTGGACATTTTGGCAAATGAAAAGCTCTTTATGATGAGCCGCGGACCCTATGGCAGGAGTCAGAAACAGGAGATCTTTAAAGGCAACGTTGGCAAATTCTGCGACTATGTTCCGAAGAAGTTTAACGGAGCCATGCTAAGAGAGATGGTCCCTGATCTTCCAAGAGTGATACACGGTGTAATTCTTAACTGCGACAATATGCCACTGGTTGAGTTCGCCATGTCTAACAGCGAGAAGTTCGCATCCAAGGTGATCATGAACTATCTCCACGAAACCAAAAGAGACAGGGAGATAGTGGATTACATCGCGGCCAACCTCAACGAGATGGTGGTCTACGAGCATGTGTCCCACAATCCAAGATACATCAAGGCTGCCGAGAGAATCGCCAAGGTGATGGAAGCCAAGATGCTTCTTTATAAGAACATCCAGACTTCTACGCCCGGGGACTACACTATGCTATTCCCTCTGGCCAGAGAGATGAAAAGACATTTTGTCCTTCATATAGGCCCCACCAATTCAGGAAAAACATATGAGGCAGTTCAGGAGCTGATGGCTGCGGAGAGCGGAATTTATCTGGCTCCGCTGCGACTCCTTGCCTATGAACAGTACGAGACTATGAACAGCAACGGCTGCCCGTGCTCCATGATAACGGGAGAGGAGAGGATACTTATGCCCGGCTCCTTCCACCAGTCTTCAACCATCGAGATGATGAGCCTTCGTGAAGAGTGGGAGATGGCCATAATTGACGAAGCGCAGATGGTTGCTGACCGCCAGAGGGGCGGATCCTGGACTGCAGCAATACTGGGACTTCGTGCAAAGAAGATCCACGTGTGTGCATCCCCTGATGCAGAGAAACTCCTCACCAGGATGATAAAGAGCTGCGGCGACACCATGGAAGTAGTTCAGCATGAGAGAAAGACCCCTCTTCAGATGGATGAAGAAGCGGAGAACTTCAGATTCCCGGAGGATGTAAAGCAGGGGGACGCCCTCATTGTCTTTTCCCGAAAGGACGTGCACAGCGTTGCGGCTGAGCTGCAGGAGAGCGGCATTAAGTGCAGCATCGTATACGGTTCGCTCCCTTACGATGTAAGGCACAGGGAGGCCGGAAAGTTCGCCGATGGAACCACGGATGTAGTGGTGGCGACGGATGCGATTGGAATGGGGATGAATCTTCCGATAAGGCGAGTTGTCTTTTTACAGACAATCAAGTACGACGGCGTCAAGGAGAGACCGCTTACCGTGTCTGAGATCAAGCAGATTGCGGGGCGCGCCGGCAGATATGGCAAGTATGATGTGGGATATGTGGGTGCTTACTACGACTACGACATTATTTCAAAGCTTTTGTTCTACAAGGCTTTGCCGATAAATCGCGCCATGATCAGCATACCGGAGGAGTTTCTGGAGAAGGATGGCAAGGTTTCTACCATTCTTGAGTTGTGGAACCAGATTCCGGCAGCTGAGTATTATGACAAGGGAGATATAAAAGAGAAGATACAGGTGGCTCACGCATTGGAGGATATCCAGGATGACAGGGAGCTTATAAGGCAGTTTATCCGGATACCGGCCAACCCTGATAACAGGGAGACTTTCGGCGTATTCACAGAGTTTTACAGGGCTGTTGCGGAAGGAATGCCGGTGGAGCTGGAAGATGCCATGAGGCGTTACGACGCATCTGCAATTGATCCCAAAAACAAACAGGCACTGCAGATACTTGAGACCTGCAGCGCCGTTTATGACTTTTTATATTCATTTACAAGAATCTTTGGTGATGATGAAGACCTCTCAAGGATCCTCGAGGTCAAGAGACAGATATCGGAAAAGATATTCATCATTCTTGACATGCAAAAGCTCAGTATGAAATCCTGCAAGTGCTGTGGCAGGAAGCTCAAATGGTCATACCAGTTCCCCATCTGCCAGGAGTGCTACAGAAAGGGCAGGAAGTAGATCAGTTGATGGAGGCTGCATTCGACTTATCTACCGGTGCGAATGGAACCCAAACGTACTTCTTGTCTTCTGATGCGCCTTCGATGGAGCTGAGATCTCCGCCTTTGCCAAGAACGGCAGCAGCCTGTACAGCGGCAGCAGCCTGGCCCTTTGCGTCCTGAAGAACCGTGAATGCCATTTCACCTGCAAGGATGGATGCGCAGCCATCTGCTGTGGCGTCTACACCTGCTACAGGAATCTGAGTGTAATCAAGACCAAAGTCCTTGAGGCCTTCGATGGCGCCCAGGGCCATGGTATCGTTGTTACAGAAGATTGCCTGAACGTTCTGGCCGGTCTTCATGAAGATGGCAAATTTCTCGCGGGCCTCTGTATCTGACCAGTTGGCGGTATCAACAAATACATAGTTGGCAGTGCAGCCATTAGCCTTAAGAGTCTTCTTTACGGAATTTGTTCTGGCTACTGTGGCTGAGTGTCCAATTTCTCCCTCAAAGATGATAACATCAAGAGTCTTGGGATTTCCAAGCTTCTTAAGAATATACTCTGCCTGATACTGTCCGGCCTGATTCTCGTCGGAACCTACAAAGATATATTTGTTGCTGGTCAGATGGGCATCAGCCGGCTGGTTATTAACATAGATGATTGGAAGATCATTGGATGCCACATTCATCTGAAGGGCTGTGTTTCCATCTATGGCTCTTAAGATGATCGCACTGTAGCCTGCAGCTTTTGCACCCATAACCTGATTGATCTCGAACTCGGCATCTCCGCCGGTCTCTACCATATCAACAGTAACACCGCTGCTGGAACCGGCAGCTACAATGGCATTAGCCAGAGTTGCTCTGAAAGTGTCGTTTACATCGGTGATGAGGAAAAGTATTTTTCCTCCGCCGCCACCAGATGCGGTACCGCCTGACGCACTGCCACATCCTGCAATCATTCCTGTAAGCATCACAGCTGTCAAAAGACATGCAAATATTTTTTTGATGTTATTATTCTTTAACATATTCACAGCCTCCTCAAATCTTAAACTTCTGAACATAGGATGTAAGGGTCTGGGACGTCTGCGCAAGTTCGTGTGAATTGTCCGCCACATCCTGGCTGCTCTTTGTTATGTTGTTTGCCATCTCAACCATGTTTTCGCTGGTTGCCAGGATCTCGTCAGCACTTGCGGCCTGCTCCTCGGAAATGGCTGCTACGTTTGTAGCAACATCATCAACCTTCTGAATGTCATCAAGCATTGCTTCGATAAGATGGTTGGAATCCTGAATGTTGGTGTAGATCTTATCAAAGGTTCCAACAGCAACGTGAATAAGCTCTGAGTTTTCCTTAATGCTTTCTGCACTGGCGTTTGCCTGTCCGACAGCATCACCGATGAGCTTTCTGACTTCGTCAATGAGGTTTGAAATGTTCTGGGCACTTTCAGCAGAAGTCTGAGCCAGTTTTGCAATCTGCGTAGCAACAACTGCGAAGCCTTTTCCTGCCTCTCCTGCTCTTGCAGCCTCAATGGAAGCATTGAGTGAAAGCAGGTTAGTCTCTTCAGCAATCTCACCGATCATGCCTACAATGTTGGTGATCTCTTCTGATGCTGCACCAACCTTGTTAATTGATTCAACAAGCTTCTCGTTGGCATCCGAGATTCCGTCCATGGCAACGCTGAGCTGTTCCATGTCTTCGCGTCCTTTTTGTGAGATGCCGACTGTTTCCCGCATACTCTCATGAGCCTTGTCACTGTTATCTCTTGTATCAGCAACTACCTGAGCAAGGGTTGTGGCATTTGATGCGATATCATTAACCGCTGTCGCGAGCTGATCAACAGTTTCGTTGAGCTGACTCATTGCCTCAGCCTGGGACTGTGAAGCCTCGAACATGGTCTTTGAAACTCTGTCACTGTTATCGGACTCTTCCTGAAGCTTGTCAGATTCCTGGCTGATATGGGAGAGCATGCTTCGCATGGAAGCAACGAACTCTGAAACCTTGCTTCCCATGACACCGATCTCATCGTTGCTGGATGAGTCAACTGCGATAGTAAAGTCACCTTCTGACATGGAAGTGATGTTATTGGAAATATGTCCGAGAGGTGCGATAACTCTTCTGACCACGAAGAGAATAAGTATAACGATGAGTACAATTGCAACCGCTCCAACCAGGAACAGGATCAGTCCCATCTGGGATACTGACGAAAGGATGATGCTGGTAGGGATATAAGATACCAGTACCCAGTCGGTTCCTGAAACATCAGAAAAAGCAACCATGTAATCACCGATCTCTTTGGTGGTAAGATCTCCGGATGCGATGGATTTAGCTGCTCCGGACAAGAGCGGATCTGAACTTCCCTCTGAAAGTGTTGTATTAACAATGCCGAAATCTCTGTGAGCAAGGATCTTATAGTCGTTGGTGTCCACAAGGAAGGAACTGGCATCAGTCATCTTTACACCTGAGTTAACAATGATACTGATCTTGTTAAGGGTAACATCAGCGCCAATGACTTTGATCTCATCAGAGCCGTCGTTAAGGATACCGGTGGCGCTGATAACAGTGTCGCCGGCAGCGTTAGTATATGCTGTTCCATAGGCCATCTCAACACGGGAGATACCCTGCTTGTACCAGGTGCTTCCTGTTACGTTGCTCTCCTCCATATCTGACTCAGTGGCTTTATAAAACTTTCCACTTGCGGTTCCTACGTAGAAACCCTTTGGAGAATTGCTGTTATAGCCGTAATAGGAGTCAAGAATAGACACAAGTTCAGCCTCTGAAGGATTCTGGAACTCGATGGAGTGCTTGACGGTGCCAAAGTACTTAAGATTCTCACTGAGCCAGGCTTCAATATTATCCGCCTGATTGGAGATGGAGGACTCCAGGGTCTCTGTTGCCATCTCACTCATCCTTCTCTTGGAAACGGATGCTGCAATGTTAACAAGAGCAAGCACAGTGATGATTACTACCGGAAGAATGTAGAGAAGCAGCTTTGAACTGATCTTTTTGTTCTTTTTGGCAGCGGGTTGGGTTGATGTTTTTACCTCTTCGATATTACTCATTTTTTTCGTCTCCTGTCATAGAAATATGAAGCTAAAAAATAAGATTAGTATGAATAATTATAGCATTTATCGCTTGAGCGTATACTTGTGAACGGTTATTTTATATTTTTTTAAGAATCCGGAACATATATTGTATAATAGGTTTTGTAACGACAATATTTAGAGGGGTTATCTATGGCTGATAAAAGTATTAATGATAAAAGATTTCAGAACCAGATGAATGCCTGGCTCATGATACAGGTAATAGGCAGGACCAGTGTCAATTTCATGAACAAGAAGCGCCTGTCAAAAGAGCTTTCACAGCACCTTGACGCTCTTAACACGGATGAACTTCCCGAGTTTGCAGAGTATTTTATAGACTCCTGCCTGTCCTCCAAGTCCTATACCACAGCTGTTTTTGGGACACTCTCCATGAGCAGCGCCGGGGCCGCCACAAGGCTTGCCCAGGACATTGACGAGGTAACAGGTGTGATCCCGGAGAGATTCGGACTTATGGAAAAGAGCTCTCCCATAAAGGCCTGTTTTTTCGGAAAATATCTTGGAAAGATCCAGGATGCAGAGAAACTCCTAAATGAACTTGGAATCATAATCTGAAGGGATTATAGATATGTCAAAAAATGTGACAATAGGAATACTTGCCCACGTAGATGCAGGAAAAACAACGCTCTCCGAGGGCTTTTTATACTTGTCCGGCGCCATCAGAAGTCTTGGCAGGGTGGACCACAGGGATACCTTTCTTGATACCTATGAGCTTGAGAAGAGCCGCGGTATCACCATTTTTTCCAAGCAGGCGATCTTTGAGTATGAGGGTGTGAACTACACTCTCCTTGACACTCCGGGGCATGCGGATTTTTCGCCTGAGATGGAGAGAACTCTACAGGTTTTGGACGCAGCTGTACTTATAATAAGTGCTCCCGACAGAGTCACCAGTCAGGCTAAGGTGCTCTTCGGACTTCTTGAACACTACAAAGTTCCTACCTTTATATTTGTCAACAAAATGGATCAGGCAGATGCCCAGGGAAGCAGCAAGGAAGATATTCTTGCAAGTCTTAAGGCAGAGCTGTCACAGCATGTGGTGGACTTTTCATTGCCTGTAACTGATGCGATCACACAGGAGAATCTGGCAGTGTGTGACGATGATCTCCTGGCCGGCTTCCTGGATGGCAAGGCAGTTGATAAGGAGAGTATCTGCGAGCTTATCAGCAGCAGGAAGTGTTTTCCATGCCGTTTCGGCTCCGCCCTTAAGATGGAGGGGGTAAAAGAGCTGATGAACCTCCTGACAGAATATGTCCCCGAGATGTCTTTTGCCAAAGCTGCATCTGACGGAGCACCTTTCGGAGCAAGAGTGTTCAAGATCAGTCGTGATGATAGTGGCGCAAGACTCACACATATAAAGATTGTAAGCGGAACTCTTA
>JAEEGI010007262.1_pt1 | contig 24826 bp, 20 predicted proteins | sample 8958751 | NCBI WGS metagenome assembly JAEEGI01 (sample SAMN16246545, study PRJNA631951) | gut metagenome | biome: gut microbiome; feature: rumen; material: KS-attached | host: Bos | place: Iran: Karaj | collected 2018-10
AAGCTCGTGTATTTCTCTGTCATTCTTTTCGAGTGCAAGATTGATTTTTTCATTATTTACGATTGGCGGAACAATAATTATTTCAACATCAGAATTATCAGAAGGCTGCGCACCAGGTAACTGTTTGTCCTCACTAACAAACTTGAGCTGTCTGCTTATCCCGCTTACCGCCAGCAGCACTACACGTTTTGGTTCACCATCAGACTGCTGCCCCACAATGCACCCCTCCATCAGTCCCTGTCCTTCCCGTTCTTCACTAACAGCGGTTAATTGTTCAAGAACCAGCTGCCCCTTTTCAAGAGCATCTATGGCAGCCATGCAGTAGAGATTTGCAATTTTTTGATTAAACGGCGGGAACATACTTTGCTTAGTGCCAGTTCCTCATTTCAACGGTGTCATCAGCTTTTACAACAAAAACGATTGGCTTGTTTTTTGTAAAGAGTCCGTTTTCTACAACTCCAACAATACCGTTAATTTTATCTTCCATTTCGGCAGGATTTATAGGCTTTTCCCATTTGCAGTCAAGAATCTGGTTTCCGTTATCTGTAATTACAGGACCACACTTTCGCACACCTTCGCGAAGAACACAGGTTGCGCCAAGCTCTTTTAAAGCGTTTGTAACAGGAATCCGTGCATCACCAATAATTTCTACAGGAACCGCAAAACCAGTTCCGATTGTTTCAACAGCCTTTGTAGAATCGGCAACTACAACAAAAATCTTTGAATTATATTCAACAATTTTTTCTCTTACATGAGCACCGCCACCACCTTTAATACAGAAGCAATCCGGTGTAACTTCATCTGCACCGTCAATTGCAAGGTCGAGCTTTCCGCCGATAACCTTATCGTTCATAGAATAAACCGGAATCCCCAACTCCTGGCACACATTTTCCGTCTGAAAGCTCGTAACAACAGCCTTAATGTCATGTAAGTCACCATTAACAATATGTTCAGCAAGTCTTTTTACGGCAGGCATAGCAGTTGAACCGGTTCCAAGACCAATCTTCATTCCGCTGAAGATGTAGCCCTTTTCTATAAGTGTATCAATTGCAGTATTTGCAACTAAAGTTTTCTGTTCTGATTGTGTCATCATTATCCTCTTTTTTAAAAAATTGTATCTATTATGTTATTATCTTCAAAATCCATTCCGGTAAAAAGCTTAAACTGTCTGTAGGCCTGGTATTCAAGCATACGGTAACCATTTTCTACACGACAGCCTGCAAGCGTAGCCCTTTGCATCACATGTGTTATTGCAGGCTTACAGATTATATCAAACAAAAGTTCATCGCCCCTGAAGTTATAAAAAGGAATCGGGTCCATAACATCATCATCACTAGGATTATCCTTTTCCATACCAACCGAAGTTGCCTGAATAATAAGGTTAGAATATTCATCAAGCAGAGAAGCACAGGAAGGTTCAAGCGGACTATATTTAAAGCCATACTTTTCTGCAAGCTGGCGTGCATTTTCTACAGTTCTGTTAAAAATGCACACACGTGCCCCCATCTGTTTAAGCACATAAGCAATTGCCTTTGCAGAACTACCTGCTCCTAAAAGCGCAACCTTTTTATGCTTTATTCTGAATGGGCCTAAAAACTCCTGTAAGGCACGCTTAACACCATAGACTTCTGTATTATAACCAACCCAGCCATTTTCCTTTTTTACAATTGAATTACAGGAACCAATCTGTGCAACCTCAGGCGACTGTTCTTTAAGATAATAAATTATAGATTCCTTATGAGGTATTGTAATTGACATTCCGTTTATTCCAATTTGATTTGCAAAATTAATTGCCTCCGTAATAACTGGTGAACGGACTGGGATATAAACTGCATTTAAACCATTTTTTTTATAACCGACATTATGGACTTCCAGACTCTTTGTTTTTGTTGCAGGCCATCCTGTAATTCCAAAAATCTTAGTTTCTTTATTGATGGCCCTGAAGTTGTAAAGATTATTCAATGTAATTGGATCAAGGTGACCGATAGAAGCTGTATTTTCCAGAGTTTCTTCCGGGGAAGTATATGTAAGATAAGAGTTAGTGAAGGCTGACAATATTCTGGACGGCATACCTTCAACACCAAGAGCGCAAAGGATATGCTCGTAATCTGTCATCTCGGCTGCTTCCTTGAACATATTTGAAACATCAGAAAGCTTGTTTACTTTAAATACAATTTTTGGAATCTCATAACCGGTTTTACGCATATCTTCGCAGCGCTGGCGGATATTAAAAACCGGTCCCTGCATATTGTGATAGCTTCTGATGATTTTTACACCGAAAGCCATCGCCGCATCCTGAATACTTGGAATGTGGTAATCATCTTCGAAATCTACATAAGCAAAGTTTTTTGCCCTGTCCTGATTTGCAAAAGCAAGCGCACGTCCAAAAAGGTTCGTTCTTGAAAACTCACCGCTTGTGAACTTGCCACCGTCAATATCACGCCTGATTGTAAGAATACACGGCTGGTAAATCATGGAAGGAAAACGCCTTACATAAAGCTGCTCATCCTCATTAAGATAATCTACCCTGAGTTCAACAAGATCAATATACTTCTGATATTTCTGAACAAGCTGAACGTTCTCTTCAAGAGTTTTACAGGATAATGTCATACAAACGAGCGGCTGACTCATAGCGTTCCCATTCTGATTTTATCTTATTCAACTACTAATCTTGAATTAACCTTATCTACAACGTAAAGAATAAGAGTTGTTCCTTTTGCAACCGAGTATGGAATTGTTACGTTTCCACCCGGATGATTAAAGTTAAGGATTGTGTAAGAGTTTCCTTCTTCCGGTACGGCTTCAAGTCTCATAGGTACAGGATAAGGATAAGAAGCAATCTTTGCCTGGAATATTCCGCTGATGTTTTCATCATCAGATTTATCAGGTAAAGCCATTTCTACAGTTACACGGCTGTAATTAGGAATATACTCATCATCAATCTGCTGCTGGCTGACAACAGTTCCAGCCTTTTCATTATCTTTTGCAACATGACCGGTAATATCAAATACAATCTTACTACGCGCAATTGTCTGCAAAAGGTCGTTTATGCTCTGACCGATTACATAAGGACGTCTTGTGTTTTCATAGTTTGGACCACGGCTTACTACAAGCTGTACTGTAACCGGCTTTGTGATTTTTGTACCCTCAGGTGGTTCCTGTTCAAGAATTGTTCCCGGGTCAGAAAGGTCCGGTTTATATTCAGGTTCTGCAAGAACAATAAGAGGCTTTGTCTGGCCGGCAAAAAGTGTCTGTAAGGACATCCTAACATCATCAAGATTTTTACCAACATAAGTTCCAACTTCATCAACAACAATACCGCGGCTGATTACAAGAGAAACTCTGCTGTAGCCTTTTACAATTGAACCTGCAACAGGCTCCTGTTCAAGGATTTTTCCTTCATCATCAGGATTTTCTGAATATCTTAAGGTTATGCGCGGATAAAGCTCTTTTGTCTGCATTTCGAGCAAGGCTTCGTCCCATTTTTTTCCAACAACATTCGGTACAAGAACCTGCTCTTCGCCTTTAACGTTTGCAAAAAAGATTCCGACACAGGAAAGTCCCATAATGAGCAGAGTCAGAATAAAGGTAATGATGATAACCGGAATACTGCTCTGGAAGGTGGCAAAGCTTTCTGCAAGAGTTTTGCGGACTTTTTTAGCTTTGCCTGTTTTTACAGAATTATCTTTATCATCGTATTTATCTTCATTATCGTATTGTTCACTTTCAACAGACACTTCACTGTTAGTTTCACCAACTTCAATTTCGCTGTTATTGAAAGAATCTTTTTCTTCACTTTCTACTGAATCATCAGTTTCTTTATCATCAACTTCATTCATAGCTTCTTTCTGCAAAACATTTTCGTTTTCATCAGTAATCTTTTTTCTAGCCATAATAATCCTCAATCACTCTATTGTAAAATAGTGCCCACAAAGTTTCTTGCACCATTCATAAAATCCTTATAATTCATCTGGTTCTTTCCCTGACGCTGAAGTGACGTAACGCAAAGAAGTCCATCGCCGGTTTTTATAAAAATACCGTTTGGTTTGCTGTAGCTTACAACCTTACCGGCAGGTTCTCCGGAAAAGTCACCTGTATTTATGCCCGCATTTGCAAGCTGCTGTTCAGTAAGCACCTTTGAACATAATATTCTTAAAGGCTGTCCGTTTTCAAGTGTCCAGCAGCCAGGTTCAGGAAAGTAAGCCCTGATTTTTGCTTCTATTGATTTTACCGGAAGCTTCCAGTCAATCTTTCCGTCTTCTTTTTTAATTATATTTGTGTAGCTTGGCTCCCCTGTCTGCTTTGCACCTTCAGGAAGCTTTCCATTTTCTACTATTGATTTTATAACACCGCAGATTAAATCTGCACCAGTTACCGCACTGTCATCTAAAAGAGATTTTGCAGTTTCTTCACCATTTAGTTTTACAATCTGCTGGGCAAGTATGTCGCCTTCGTCCATTTTAAGCGAAAGAGTTTGAATTGAAACTCCTGTTTCTGAATCTCCGTTAAGAATTGCAGCAGGAACAGGTGTACACCCCCGGTATTTTGGAAGCAAAGAAGGATGAAGATTTATTCCACCAAAAGGAAAAAGCGCAAGAAACTTTGGACCAAAAATGTGACCATAAGCAAAACAGACAAGTAAATCTGCATTCAAGGCCGAAACTTCTTCACGAGCCTGTGAATCAAGATGCTCTGGTGTAAAGCATGGGATATTGTGTTCGATTGCATAAGCTGCTACTGGTGTTGGTGTAAGCTCTTTATGACGTCCTTTTGCACTTGGCGGATTTGACAAAACACCGGCAATTTCAAAGCCATATTCCTTCTGGTTTTCAAAGAGGATTTCGAGAGTTTTTCTTGAAGGCTCCGGGCTGCCGGCATACAGTATCTTCATTATTCAGTGCAATTCCTATTTATTCTTTTTGCTTTCTTTGGCTGCAAGCTTTGCCGCAATCTTTCTTGCTTTAGCTTCTTTTTCAGCACGCTTTTGAGCCGCACGTTCTGCACGCTTTTTAAACTGTGCAGTAGTCTTTTCTGCAAAATCCTTATCGCCACGGTCGATGTAAAGAATACCGTTTAAATGGTCATATTCATGCTGGATAATTCTTGCTAAAAGTCCGTCAGCTTCAAGGGTAAAAGGCTTGCCGTTTTCATTAAGTGCCTGAACAGTAACCTTGTCTGGACGGGTTATTGTTTCGTACACCTGCGGAATGCTAAGGCACCCCTCTTCATAATCACAAAGAGTTTCTGAAGTTTTAATTATCTGCGGATTAATAAAGGTGCGTCTTACATCATCATCAGCCATAGCAACAAAGAGACGCAGGCTTTTTCCAACCTGTGGACCTGCAAGACCAACGCCCTGTGCCTCTATCATTGTGTCGAACATATCGTTTACAAGCTGTCTGATTTCGTCATTTACTTCTTTTACAGGCTCCGCTGTTTGTCGTAATATATCTTCTCCAAGCTTCGTAATATCAAGAATCATCTGCTTCCTCTTAAATCTTTTTCCCGATTATTAATTTATTCTCAAACGGGCTGCTCTGGAGTGTCCGTCTAATCCTTCTATATCTCCAAGGAAACCAGCTGCAGCACCACTTCTAAGTACTCCGTTCTTTCCTTCTTCTACACGCAGAGTTGTTACAGTCTTAAGGAACATTCTAACACTCAAACCGCCGGTAAACTTTGCAGAACCAGAAGTAGGAAGTGTATGATTAAGACCGGCAGCATAATCACCGAATACTTCTGCAGAATAGTGACCGATGAACAGAGAACCGTAATTGTGAACTGCATTAACAATCTTTTTTCGTTCTGATGTACTTTCCATTGCAATTTCAAGGTGTTCTGGTGCTTTTTTATTTGCAATTTCAACAGCCTGTGCAAGAGAATCTACCAGAATGATTTTTCCATAGGTGTCTATACTCTGACGTGCAATTGCTTTTGTTGTAAGAGTTTCAAGCTGGCGTTCAATTTCGTCGCTGACTTTCTGAGCAAGTTCTTCATCATTTGTAACAAGAACCGGCTGAGCAACAACATCATGTTCGGCCTGTGCAAGAAGATCTGCGGCTACCCAAACAGGATTAGCAGACTTATCTGCAATTATAAGCACTTCTGTAGGACCGGCAATCATATCAATACCAACACTGCCATAAACTGCTTTCTTTGCAGCGGCAACAAACTTATTTCCAGGGCCAACTACAACATCAACCTTAGGAATAGATTCTGTTCCGAATGCCATAGCTCCAATTGCCTGACTTCCGCCAACTGCATAAAGGTGATTTACACCACAGATATAGGCAGCAGCCATAATTCCTTCATCTGCATAAGGTTTTCCACCAACATAAGCCTTACCTACAATTCCACTTCCTGCTTTTTCTGCATTATCCTTGTCGTCCGGGTGAACTCTTGGTGGTGTACAGATGATTACGTTTTTAACACCGGCAGCAACAGCAGGAGTAACTGTCATAATTACTGTAGAAACAAGCGGAAAACGGCCTGCTGGAACATAACATCCGGCTACATCAACAGGAATTGTTTTCTGACCTGTAAAAATGCCGGGTTCAAGTTCTTCTTCAAAATCGGTAAATGATTTTCTCTGTCTTTTTGCAAAGCGCAAAGCTAAATCGTGTGAATAAACGAGTGCATCGTAAACATCGCGGTTCTGAAGCTTCATTTTTTCTGCAGCCTTCTGTAATTCTTCCTGCGGAACTTCAAATACAGCTGGAACTGAAACATCAAACTTATTTCCATAGAGACGCAATGCAGCATCTCCACGCTTCTGTACTTCTTCAAGAACAGAGTTTACAACTTCGTTTGAGTCGCCAAAAGCACGTGTTGCAAAAAACTCCTGTTCAACTTCATCATATTTCTGAATCTTAATCATTTTATTTTTCCTTATGTCTTCTATCTAATTCATCGTAAACATCCTGCCAGGTAACACCTTCCTTATACATAAGGACATTTACAAAATAAAGCAAATCGGCTGCTTCCCAGATAACTTCATCTTTTGTATCTGCTTCGCATAACTCTTCTGCTTCTTCTTCTACCTTTTCGCGTACACGTTTTGCATCTAAGGTGGCGGTATATGAACCAGGCTTAGGATTTGCAAACCTGTCGGCGATTATGTTGTACAATCTTCCCATTGAAGATTTTTCCTGAGGATCGCTGCCAAAACAAGTCCAGGAACCGGTATGACATGCAGGACCTGTTGGAATTACTGTTGCAAGAACACAATCGCGGTCGCAGTCAGCACGCATTTTTATAACTTCAAGGAAGTTTCCGCTTGTTTCACCTTTTGTCCATAAAGTCTGGCGTTCACGACTAAAGAAGCTGAGTTTTCCACATTCAAAGGTCTTTTCAAATGCTTCTTTATTTGCAAAACCCTGCATTAAAACTTCACCGTTCATACTCTGTGCTATAACCGGTATTAATGGTGATTTTTCAAAATTAAGGCATGCAATAAAGGAATCTTTAAGTGAAACCTTATTTGTATATAAAGCCATTCCTAGCTGAACATCGCAATGAAGCTTTTCCAATTCTTCTATTTCTTCAACACTGGAAACTCCGCCTGCAACAACAACACGACAATGGACTGCCTGACGTAATTCGCGGACATAATCCATATTTGTTCCCTGCATGCAGCCTTCTTTTTCTACACATGTAAAAAGAAGTTCAGAGCAGAACTTTTCGGCCTGTTTTGCTCCTTCAACAAGAGGAACATCAACAGTTTCTGTCCAGCCTTTTACAGCAATTTTACCATTTATTGCATCTACGCTGATAATGATTCTGTCTTTTCCAATAGCGGCAGCAAGTTCATTTAAGAAAGCTTCGTTCAAAACTGAGCCATCTTTATCCGGTTCTTTATTCCAGGCAGCAGAACCGATTATAACCTTTTCTGCACCAAGACTTATAAGCTCTTTTGCTCTTTTTACTGTACGAATACCGCCACCGGTACGAACATTTCCCTGATGCAGCAGCTTTTGTAACAGTGCTGTATTAGCAGTCTTACCTTTAGCATCTACATTTCCAAGAGCCGCATCCAAATCTATAATTGCAACTTCGCCAAAATAATTAAACTGTCTGATTAATGCATCTGCATCATCTCGCTGGAGAACAAGTTCTTTACCATTTTTTAACTGAACAACATGTCCATTTTTCAAATCTATAGATGAAATTACCATATTTATATTGTAGCATTTTTTGAAAGTTATTACAAATAGCGATGTTCATTAATTAACGGTCGCAAAGTTTACTATATAGTGATGTATTTGTTTATTTTTTTATGTTTTTGTAACTTTAATACAAAAATATTGTTATTAGGTTGTATTCGATGAACTGAATGCTTTGTATTTTATCGAAACCAGAGAATAATAAACGTACAAAAAGGGCTGTTGATTTCCTCCTTTAGCAACAGCCTTTTTTTATGTTTATTTGATAAAGACAAAAAAAAGAGCCACCTGAAAGGCGGCTCTTTTTTATGCTTTATTTCTAACTAAAATTAGAAGTTGATAGCAAATTCAACTGGAACGTCTACTACAACGTTCTTAGCAGCTGTCAAGTTGATTCCAGCTTTGATATCGCATCCACCAACTTTAGCTGTGAAACCAGGGTTGATTGTCATGTTGAAGTCTTTAGCAAGAAGGTCGCTGTCTTTGAGTTCAACAAATCCACCAAGATTTCCGAGTGGGAATGAAACTTTAGCATAGAAACCAACGAAAGCAGATTCATTAGCAACACCGCCACCTACGTGCCAGCTTTCAACACCTGTGAAAGCAGCTGCAGATGCTGTGTTTTTACCCATGTTATATCCACCAGCGAGGAACAATTCATATCCAATGCTGTCAACTGAACCAGAAACATCAGCTTCAACACGGATTCTCTGGAATTCTTCACCTGAATATGTTCCGATGAAGTTGAACCAAAGTCCTACTGGAAGACCAGACAAGTTCAAACCAGCACCAAAGCGGAAAGCTTTGAATGTGTCGATTGCGTTGAACATAGCATTGATTGTACCAAAGTCAGCACCAAACTGGAATTTTGTATAAAGTTCAGCTACTGCAACATCACCATCTTTTGGTTTTGAAACGAAGAATTTACCGTTTCCAGAAGCAAGGAACAAATCCCAAGAGAATGAATCCAAACCGAGAGACAAAGCATAACCGTCTGTTTCGATTCCAGAATCTGTGTTACACCAACCAATATGTTCCTGGTTGAGGTTTGTTGACCAACGTCCAACAGTAATCTTAAGAGAATCAACTGGTTTGAACCAAATTGACCATGCATCTGTAGTTACAGCATCAGATCCACCTTTTACTGAAGAGAGCTTAAGCTGTCCACCAGCCTGATCGCCAGAAACTGCGAAAGAAATTGGTTTGTGATAGAACTGGTTTTCACAATGTTCTTCGAACAATTTAACAGCTCCATCGTTGAAGTTGAAAAGGCTTCCCTGAAGTCTTACACCAGCTGAGAAGTCAACTGCGAAAATGCTAGAAGCAAGCAAAGCTGCTCCAATAATTCCTACGATTTTTTTCATTTTAAAAAAATCCTCCTTTTTTATTAAAAGACCTTCACAAATCAACGATTTTTAACGTGAACGTCCTTTTTTATTATCTTAACACGGTATTATTGGGAAGTCAACAAAAAAAATGCTTTTTTTTACTCCTGCAAATACCTTAATTTAGTTATCGGAAACATCAATTAGTTTCTTTAATCCTAAATTAACTCAATTTTCACATAGAAAAATAAAGTGGAAATAAACTTTATTACTTGTTATAATCATTTTTATGCAAAAAAACACAGATTATAAGACAATTTATGCTGATAACGACCTTGTAGTACTTAATAAACGTTCAGGTATTCTTATTGCAGCAGACCGATACAATCCTGAGGCTCCAAGACTTGATTTACTTGCTCAGGAAGAGTTTGGAAAGCTGTATGCAGTTCATAGAATAGATAAAGATACCTCTGGCCTTATTGTTTATGCCAGAACCCAGGAAGCCCAGCGGAATCTTTCAATGCAGTTTGAAAAAAGGCAGGTAAAAAAGGTTTATCATGCACTTGTATACGGCCATCCGCTCTGGGAAACACTTACAGTTGATCTTCCCCTGCTTCCGGATGGAGACCCGCGCCATAGAACTATTGTAAACAAAAGATTCGGTAAAAAATCTGTGACAGATTTTACACTTATTGGCAGCTGCGGACAGTTTTCCTGGATAGAAGCAAGACCGGAAACAGGCAGAACACACCAGATCCGCGTACACTTAGCAGAAAAAGGTTTTTCTATAGTATGTGACCCATTGTATGGCGGGAACCAGAAACCAGTGCGATTAAGCGAAATTAAACGAAAATGGAACGGAGATGCGGAAGAAGAGCATCCTCTTTTAAGCCGGCTTGCACTTCATGCGTATAAAATAACGTTTACCCACCCTGCTACAGGTGAAGAAGTAACCTTTACGGCAGATTATCCGCGTGATATGGAAGCAGTAAGAAAGCAGCTGGCAAAGATTTTTGGAGTTGATCCATTACGCAGCTATGAAAAATAAGATTTTCGGTAGAGTTGCAGCTTTTCTCATCATCCTTTTTTGCTTTACGGAAAAAGCCTTTGCACAAATCCATTTTGAAGTAGCCCCGCTTTATGAGTTGAAAAACGGCTGTTTAAATGAGCTTGTTTTTGCTATTTTTGATGATGATGTGTATAAACTGAGCGAATTAAACTGGAACATTAAAAACATTTCATACATTGGCGGAAAAGTTGGCGTAAGCTATAAATGGTTTGAGTTTGAAAGCAGTATGCTGGGAGCCTTTCCGAAAAAAAGTGCAAAAATGTACGATTCTGACTGGCAGGATCTTCCCGCAAATCCTGAAATGAAGACAACCTTTTCCATAAGTGAAAACACATTAAACCACAATTTTACCTTTGATTCAAAAGTAATTTTTGCCCCGGAAATAACTAACTGGTTTAAAACAGGCATTTTTCTACAATATACATTAGACCAGATACAGTTTTCTGCAAGAAACGGTTACGGCTGGTATGGAAGCTCACGTTATTCTCAAAACGGGCAATATGTTCCCTATGATTCTGAATATGCAAAGTTTTTTGCCGTAGGAAGCCTGCAGGGAATAGATTATTACAGAATAACACGAGCTTTTAATCTTGGTTTATTATTCAATTTTACTATTTTTGAACGTTTACAGATAAAACTTAAAGGTACAGTTTCTCCATATACTTTTGTTCAATCACTGGATCACCATTATTCGGTAAGCAGTGTGGAAAGCTATTACCGTGACGAAATAAAATCGAGTTTTGCTTTCTACACCTTTGGCGCCGAGTTGAAGTACCGTTTGATAGATAACATTTTCCTGGGCTGCGGCTTTTCGTATTATTATATGAAAGAAAAACAGGGAGACACCTACAGCAAGCAGGAAACACACGGCTATACAGATATGATTTTTAAGGATTTAGACGAATATTATCCTGATTCAAGTTCTTTGAGCGGAGCTTCCGGCAAATGGTACACAATCACAGCTTTCTGCAGCTTTATTTTCTGATTCTAATTGAAACTATTCGCCTTTGGAACACATCTTCTACGGTGTAAATTACATTATCAAGTACAAAGGCATTTCCAGCTGATGGCAGATAACCAAACTGTTCGAGCAGCCAGCCACCAATTGTGTTCATATCCTCTGATTCAAGGTGCAGTCCAAGGATTTCGTTTACATCATCCAGCAAAAGTTCGCCGGGAACAATAAAGGTATTATAGGCAACAAGCTGTATTTTATCTTCGGCAGGAAGGCTGTCGTAAGAGTTTTCATCGGTCATCCGGCCAAAAACAACGCGGATTATATCTTCCATAGTAACAATACCGGACATTTCGCCCTGCTCGGTAAGAACCACGGCAAACTTGTGTTCTTCTTCCCTGAACTTCTGGAGTAAATCTATTACAGAAAAAGTGCCCGGTACAAAAAATACGTCACTCATCATTCGCCCCGCAAAACCTTCTTCTTCAGATTCCACCTGTTCTGCATTTGCATAAAGGATTTTCTTGTAATTTATAACCCCAACTACATTTTCCGGCTCGTTTTTGTATACCGTGAGCGTAGAAAAGCCTGTACGTAAAAACTCAGCCGTAGTTTCTTCGTAAGTAGCATTAAAATCAACAGAGCTTACAAAAGAACGGTGCTTCATAATGTCGCTTACACACAAATCATTGAACTTAATGATTTTATTGAGCATTTTACTTTCTGATTTTTCTATTGTACCTTCTTTTTCGCCAACATCAATCAGCGTACGAAGCTCTTCTTCCGTAACAATTGCTTCTTTTGGCTTTATGATTTTTTCTACAAGCCATACAGCACCCTTTGAAAGTCCCTGAAAAAGCGTAATTACAGGATAAAATACAATTTCCAGAATCCTCAGCGGAACAGATGAAAAACAGGTAATTTTTTCCGGAGACAGTCCTGCTATAGTTTTAGGGATAATCTGGCCAAAGGTTGTAATAAAAAAGGCAGTAATAATTGTTGGGAGTCCTACTCCTCCACCGCCAAAGGTTTTTACAACAAGAGAAGTTGCAAGGGCAGAAACAAGCGTATTCAAAAAGTTGGTTCCTACAAGCACAGTTGTAAGGAGTCTTCCCATATTGTTTTTAAGCTTTGCAACAAGCTCGGCATGTTTTTTACGTTCATCAAGCATGCTGCGGAGCTTAAGCTTGGAAAGAGACAGGTAGGCGGTTTCTGATGAAGTGAAAAAGCCGACGCAGAGAATAAGGAGGAAGATAACGATTAAAGTGATTATGGTACTAAGCATTTTTTGTTATCCTCATACGCTCAATCCGGTGAGACTGGATTTTTTTTACGGTAAAACGCCAGCCTTCAAAATCAAGGGTGTCCCCATTTTCAGGCATTCTGTTTATATGCTCTGTAAACCAGCCGCCAATTGTTTCGTTTATATTCGATTCCAGCGGAATATGGAGTGCATCCTTTAGTACACGCAGCAAAACCGAACCATTTATTTCAAAATCTTCCTTATTTTCTACAGAATCAATATCAAAAACTTTACCGCGTAACGAATCATCACCTGGAAGGGCAAAAATCTCGCGGGAAATATCTTTTTCAGTAACAATACCGTCTGTACCGGAGTATTCATCTACAACAATTGCCATAGACTGCCTGTTTTCAAACAAAACTTCCTGCACGGAAGACATTTTTTTTGTACCCGGTATAAAAAGTGGAGGCCTCATCAACTTGGAAACAGAAAAACTCTGGGGACATTCCTTATATTCAAGCATATCCTTTAAGTAAAGCACACCGACAATATCGTCTATGGACTTTTTGTAAACCGGGAAACGGGTAAAATTAAGGCGCTGAGAAAGCTCAATTACATCGCGGTAAGTTGCATTTACTGGAATTGCTTTGATTTTAGTGCGGGGAACCATAATGTCCTGGGCTTCCAAATCAGAAAACTTAAAAATCTGGCTCATCATGCGGTTTTCGTTTTCTTCTATAACACCAGATTCAGAGCTCATATCAAAAAAAGTTTTGATTTCTTCTTCGGTGTAGGATTTTTTCTGTCTCTTTGTATTTATGCCGAAAATACGCAGAATAAGGCGGGCAAAAAAAGTAACAACCGAAACAATCGGGTGCATGAGCTTTACGAAGATTGATATAAAACCACTGAGTCTGTAAGCAATCGGGTCGGGACAGCGGGCGGCAATTGTTTTAGGTGTGATTTCGCCAAAAATAAGAAGCAGCACTGTTACGACAAGTGTAGCAATCCCTACACCGCTTTCGCCAAAAAGCCTGAGCGATATTGACGTAATGATTGCGGAAAGGAAAATGTTTACTAAATCATTGGAAATAAGAAGCGTGTTTATAAGATGCTCCTTATTGTCCAGAAGACGCCCTATTCTTAAAGCCCTTTTATTCTTTTTACGGCGGAGGATGCGCAGTCTGAGCTTATTCATTCCAAGTACCGCACTCTCAGAAATTGAAAAAAGCATTGAGAGTACGATAAGGGCAATTGCAATGATAATTAAATACGAGGGTATGTCGTCCATGTTATTCAGTTTTTCCCTGAGTATTTTCTGCCTGTGCCTGCTGTACTTTTTCTTCTTCCTGCTGTTTGTAGTATTCCATTGCACTGTTAATGTACTGGACTTTATCTCCATCAGGGCAGGCCGCTAAAGCAGAATTAAGATAACTTAAAATTACCTGATAGTCATCTGAACCAGTGGAAGCAAGCAGATAAGCGGCCATATAGTAGCACTCCTGCTTTTCTTCCGGCTCAATAAACTTATTGTCACAGGCAGAAACATAAGACTGAACAGCACCGGCAATATCTCCTTTGGAATAAAGCTCTATTGCCTTTGCTTCGGCTGCATCTACAATGTATTTACTGCACAAACCAGACTCGTTATTTTTGTCCAAATCTGGAATTGTTTTAGTAAGCTCAATTAACATTGATCTGTATTTTTCTGGAGTTTCGTTGTTCAATTTGTCAATTGCACGAACCTTTTCTATATTAGAACCTTTTTGTGTAGCGGCAACAAGTTCTTCAAAGTGAGCAGCAACATCATCATATTCAGAAAGCAAGGCTGAAAAATCTTCTACGTTAAGGATTTCGTCGGTATAATCAACATCGGAAATTACATAACCTTCTTTTGTGAATAAGAAGATTGCAGGAGTATACTGACAGTCGAGCAATACGGCTTTCTGATACCCTTGCTGCATCAATTCTGCATAATGAGTTATATGCTCTTTTTCTTCTTTTGTAGCATCTTCAGGAATAACTGTTTTTTCATAAGAATACTGTGAAAAATCAAAGTGACAGACAGCATAATCAATTGCAATTGAATCCTGAAAGCTTTCCGACATAAGCACATCATCAATAAACTGCTGGCTTATATAATCGTCGCCGCGTGAAGTTACAAGCAGAAGAATATTCTGGTCTGCCTTTTTTGCAAAGGTCTTTGCATCCTCAAAATCAAGGAAGCATTCACATTCATCCTTATAAACCTGCTTTTTTTTGCAGGAAAGGAGAGTCAAAGCAGAACAAAGCAAAGCAGCAAAAAGAACGGCTCGTACAATTTTTTTCATAAAAACCTCAGACTGATTATTTAAAGAATGCTACGCCGGCAGCAAAAATGTTTTCGCAGGTTGTTTCACTCTGATTTTTAAGAGGATTTCCTCCAACATTCTTGAACAGGTCAAAGCTTGCACCACCAAGTTCCATTCCAACACCACGTTCAGAATGACCCATCTTTCCAAGAACGTGACCATCAGGGCTTGTAATTCCTTCGATTGCAAATGCTGAACCATTAGGGTTATCTGGCTCTGTGATTGCAGGCATTCCAAACTCATCAACATACTGAGTGAATACCTGTCCGTTTTCGAACAGTTTCTTAGCTGTAGCTTCATCACACACAAAGCGGCCTTCTCCGTGAGAAATTGCAATAAGGTGATTTCGCTGGTCGATTACGCTTGGATGAAGTGCCCAAGGTGAAGTTGCAGAAACAATGCGGGTGCGGACAATTCGGCTGATATGGCGGCCGATTCTGTTGTAAGTAAGGGTTGGCATATCAGGAGTCATATCACAGATTTCGCCGTACATTGCAAGACCTGTTTTTACAAGTGCCTGGAAACCGTTACAGATACCGAGCACAAGACCGTTTCGTTTTTTAAGAAGATTCATTACTTCGTCGCTGATGTTGCCTGCCTTAAGCACGTTTGCAATAAACTTAGCTGAACCATCCGGCTCATCACCGGCAGAGAAACCACCGGAAAGGGCCAGAATCTGAGTATCTCGGAGTTCTTTTGCAAGCTCTTCCAGAGATTCATTAAGCATATCTGGAGTTTTATTGCGGAGAACAAGTATTTTTGTATCGGCACCTGCAAGATTAAAGGCACGAGCCATATCCATTTCGCAGTTTGTTCCAGGGAATACAGGAAGCAATACCTTTGGATGAGAAGTTGGCTGTACAAAAGCAGGAGCCTTGCGAATATCGCTGAGTGATTTATGAACAGAAGTAGCCCAGTCAGGAAGCTCTGGCTGAAGCTCTGCACCACTGACACGTGGGAATACATCTTTAAGCTTGTCCTCCCAGGTGTTTACACAATCATCAAGGTTGATTTCGATTTCCGGATTTGTTACACCGGCAAGCTCTGCGTTATTGATTATGATTACAGGGCGGTCGATTGTTGTACCAAGCTGAACGATTGTACCGTCTGCAAATGGAGCTTTTTCAAAATCAGCGGCACAGGAAGATGGAACTTCTACAATAATGTTTCCGTAAGTTGGGAGGAAAAGGGATGTAGCATCTTTACCGCACTCTTTAGCATCAATTTTGGCACCAACCATATTTCCCATAGCCATTTTTGTAAGGGCTTCGGCAATTCCACCAGGACCTACAGGATACATTGTGCTTATGCAGCCTTTTTTATTCAAATCATAAAGAACATCGCTGTTTTTAAGGAAGGTTTCGTAATCTGGTTCAAGAAGCTCTGAATAAGGTACCTTTACCATATAGATTCTGTTGCCATAAACCTTAAAGGAACCGCTTGTTACATTCTTAACATCATCATGACCAACAGCAAAGCTAACAAGAGTGTGTGGAACGTTGATGTGTTCAAAAGTACCGGACATTGAATCTTTACCGCCGATTGAAGCACAACCAGATTCAATCTGAGCATCTACAGAACCAAGCAGAGCAGCGGCTGGGTAACCCCAAGTTTTTTCGCTTACTGCACGACCAAAGAACTCCTGAAAGCTGAGGCGTGAGTCTCTTGCTTTACCACCCATACAGGCAATTTTTGCCAGAGAACTGAGAACTGCAGTTTTAGCTCCGTGCCAAGGTGACCACTGACCAACACGAGGGTCAAAGCCGTAAGCCATAAGGCTGACAGTGCTTGTTTCGCGAGGGCTTACAACCGGGATTTTTGCAGACATACCTGCTTCCGGTGTATTCTGATATTTTCCACCATACGGGAACAAAACGGTACCGGCTCCAATTGAACCGTCAAAGCGTTCACCAAGTCCGCGCTGAGAACAGCAGGCAAGGTCGCCAATATTTGCAAGCCAGGCATTTTTAAGGTTTCGGTCAACGCATTTTTCGCATTTAACAGTCTGTGTAAGAGCTGGTACAACTGCTTCAAGAGGATTAAGGAGCGGAGATTTTTCTGGTGCAGCAGGCTGTTCAATAAGAGCAGTTGCTTCGTGATGAGCACCGGCAGCATCGAGGAACTCGCGTCCAATATCAACAATTGTTTTACCGCGCCATTTCATAACAAGGCGGTTTGTATCTGTAACTGTTGCAACTACAACAGCATTCAAGTTTTCTTTTTTAGCGGCTTCAATAAAGCGGTCTACATCAGATTTGCGAACAACTACAGCCATTCTTTCCTGACTTTCGGAAATTGCAAGCTCTGTACCGTTCAAGCCTTCATATTTCTTTGGAACCTTATCGAGGTCAATTTCAAGACCAGGAGCAAGCTCACCAATTGCAACAGAAACACCACCTGCACCAAAGTCGTTACAGCGGCGAATCATAAGGCTTACTTCTTTATTGCGGAAAAGGCGCTGAATCTTGCGCTCTTCTACAGCATTACCCTTCTGAACTTCTGCGGCTGCGGTTGTAACTGATTTTTCTGTGTGAACCTTGCTTGAACCGGTTGCACCACCAATACCATCGCGGCCTGTTCCACCACCAAGCAGAATGATGATATCGCCTGCTTCCGGACGTTCGCGGATAACTGTATCTACAGGAGCGGCAGCAATTACAGCACCAAGCTCCATTCGTTTTGCAACATAACCAGGATGGTAGATTTCTTCTACCTGACCAGTTGTAAGACCAATCTGGTTACCGTAGCTTGCAAAGCCCTGAGCAGCTTCGCGGCAAAGCTTAATCTGAGGAAGCTTACCTTTCATTGTTGCAGAAAGCGGTACTGTCGGGTCTGCGGCACCTGTAATTCGCATTGACTGGTAAACCCATGAACGGCCAGAAAGAGGGTCACGGATTGCTCCACCAAGACAGGTTGCGGCACCACCAAATGGTTCAATTTCTGTAGGATGATTGTGAGTTTCGTTTTTGAACATTAAAAGCCAGCGTTCGGTAGCCTTTGGATCATCGGCTGCAAGTGGCTTTCCTTTTTCGTCTGTAGTGTAATGTACGTCTATGTAGATTGAGCAGGCATTGTTTTCTTCGGAAACTTCCATATCTTCAAGCTTGCCGTGCTTTTTAAGATACTTCATTCCGATTACAGCCATATCCATAAGGCAGACTGGTTTATCTGTACGGCCGGCATACATTTCTGTACGCATAGCTGTGTAATTATCGAGGGATTTTTTGAAAAGCGGTGCGTATGGACCGTCTTCAATTTTTATATCCTTGAGTTCTGTAAGGAAGGTTGTGTGACGGCAGTGGTCTGACCAGTAGGTATCGAGTACGCGGATTTCTGTTTCTACCGGGTCACGGCCTTCGCCCTTGAAGTAATCCTGCAGGAACTTGATGTCTGCAAAATCCATTGCAAGTCCCATTTTGTTGCGGTATTCTTCGAGTTTTTTATCGTTGAAATTGATAAAGCCTTCTACTACAGGAATATCATCAGGATTTTCAATTTTCATTGCCAGAGTTTTTGGCATTTTGTCATCTGTAAGACGGGAATCTACAGGGTTGATTACATAATTCTGAATCTTTTCGATTTCTTTTTTAGAAACCTTTCCTTTTAACAGGAGGATTTTAGCACAGCGTACTACAGGAGGTTCACTGTTTTTCTGAACATTTTTGAGTCCTGCACGTAAAAGAGAAATACACTGTTCGGCGCTGTCGGCACGCTGGTCGTACTGTCCCGGCAGATATTCCCAGATAATTTCTGTATCTTTATCCTTGTTTGGAAGCTTGTCGAAAGTAACAAAATCGCTCTGCGGTTCAGAGAAGATGCGTGTTGCGGCAATTTTTGCAACTTCATCGCTGACATTCTCAATATCATAGCGGTTAAGATAACGGACACCAGTTACGCTGGAAATCCCCAAAAATCCATTGATTTGTGATAAATAACTGCGTGCTTCGTTTTCGAAACCGGCACGTCTTTCTACGTAGAGTCTGTACATAGGGTAAGTATAATGTATTTTGAAAGTTAGTACAATGTAATGGAAAAATACATTATTCTTTCTTTTTGCCACGGTAGAAGGCAAAAATCAGTATGAGGGCAACTATTAAGGAAAGGAGACCGCAACCCAGGAAGAAATCTGCAAGGGCGTATGGGTTCTTCTGTGTGATGGTGCGTGGGTTGTCTACATTGTAGAAGATGCTAACCCAGTCGCCTTCCTGCATGGATTCGGTGTATTGTTCCGGAGGGAGGCGGCCGATTATGCTGCGGTCTTCGTCGTAGTCAAAGCTGATGTAGACTGTCGGAGGAGTAGTTTTAGTGTCGAGATTGGTGATGTAGGCGTTTTTGTCTTTGGCAACAATTTTCTTGTATTTGTCTGTTGACATATAGTTGGCAGCACCAATAATAAAGAAGATTATGCCAAGGCCGATGAAACCCCATCTTAAAGCATTAAAAAGCTTTGATTTATCTTTTCCACTCATAACATTCACTCCTTTTATTAAAGATTGCCGTGTCAGGCACGGCAATGACAATTACAGTGCAGCTATTGTTTTTTCAATTCTTGCAAGAGATTTTTCTTCACCAAGAACAACGATTGAACCGATGAGCGGTGGAGAAACGCGGCTGCCGGTAACTGCCATTCGGATTGGCATCATAAAGTCACCGAGCTTAATACCAAGGGCTTCTGCCTTTGCCTTTGCAAGATTTTCTGCGCCTTCGTGGTCGAGTGTAAAGCACTGATGTACAAAATCCTTGGCGGCTTCGAGAACTTCCTTTGTTTTTGCTGCATCAAGCTTTTTAGGAATAATCTGCTCTGCAGGAGGAACTGCGGGTTCGGTAAACATAAAGTGAACCATTTCTGCGGCATCTGTAAGGAACTTGAGTCGTTCCTGAATAAGAGGCATAAGTCCCATCAATGTTTTTTCAACATCATCACTGCTCATATTCATTGACTTGTCTACACAGTAAGGGCGGCCATCATCACCAAGAGCAACACCAGAGAACTCAGGACCAACATTTGGTTTTGGCTGAGGATTGTCCGGATTGATTTCGAGTGTTGCATCGCCTGTACCTGTGATGAACGGAAGTGTCCATTTATAGAGCTCTTCAGTGCTCATCTGGCGGATATAGTTTGCATTGTAATATTCAAGTTTTTTGTAGTCGAAAACAGCAGGAGCCTTGTTCAGGTGCTCAAGCTTAAAGTTCTTTGCAAGCTCTTCCAGAGTGTAGAACTCCTTACCTTCTTCGTAGCTGCAGCCAAGCATTGCAACATAGTTTACGATTGCTTTTGGAAGATATCCGCGGGCACGGAACTCGTTTACAGAAGTTGAACCGTGTCGTTTAGAAAGCTTTTTACCGTCAGAACCGTTTACCATTGGAAGATGACAGAACTCAGGGTGTTCCCAGCCGAAAGATTTGTACATCTGAACGTGAAGCGGTGTTGAAGGAATCCATTCCTGAGCTCGCATTACGTGAGAAATCTTCATCATGTGGTCGTCTACAATGTTTGCAAGATGATATGTAGGGAAGCCGTCTGATTTGAGCAGAACAGGATCCGGAGAAATATCTTCATTTTTCCATACAATGTCGCCAAGAATGTGGTCGTGAAACTTTGTTTCACCTTCCATTGGAACCTTAAGACGGATTACGTAAGGCTTTCCGGCATCGAGGTTAGCTTTTACTTCTTCTGGTGTAAGGTGACGGCAGTTGCGGTCATAACCTGGTGCCATTTTATTTTCTGTCTGAATCTTACGGATTCGGTCGAGTCGTTCTGAATCGCAGAAGCAGTAATAAGCTTCGCCGTTTTCGATAAGCTTCATTGCATATTCTTTATAAAGTGCGAATCTTTCTGACTGAACATAAGGACCGTATTCACCACCCTTATCGCCGCCTTCATCCCAGTCAATTCCGAGCCAGGCCATTGTATCGTAAAGGTTCTGAACATATTTTTCATCATAGCGGGTGCGGTCTGTATCTTCCAGGCGGAGAATGAACTTGCCACCGCGAGATCTTGCGTATAAATAATTAAACAATGCGGTTCGTACACCGCCGATGTGCTGCATACCTGTTGGAGAAGGTGCATATCTTACTCTTACTTCATCTGACATATTATTACCTCACAAAATTAACAATATTATAAATTAAACGTTGAACTTAAAGAACAGGACGTCGCCGTCCTGGACAACGTATTCTTTTCCTTCCTGGCGATACTTTCCAGCGGCTTTGATTGCTGCTTCATCGCCATATTGACGTAAATCTTCTATTGTATAGGCTTCTGCACGGATAAAGCCTTTTTCAAAATCTGTATGAATTACACCGGCTGCACGTGGAGCTTTATCTCCTGCGTGAATTGTCCAGGCACGGCACTCATCCGGTCCGCCAGTAAAGAAGGTTCGCAGCCCCATAAGGTGATAAGTTTTTCTGGCAAGAACTGCAAGTCCGCTTTCTGTAAGGCCAACTGATTCCATAAAGTCCTTTTTGTCGGCAGGATCTTCAATTTCGGCTAAATCGGCTTCGAACTTACCGCAGATTACAACCGTTTCGGCGCCTTCTTCATCAGCATATTTTTTAACAACTTCTACATATTTGTTTGTACCGCTGGCGATTGTATCTTCATCAACATTTGCAACATAAATTGTCGGCTTCATGGTAAGAAGGAACATATCGTAAATGGCAGCTTTTTCATCATCTGTAAGATTGGCCATGCGTGCACATTTTCCGTCCAGCAAAAGAGGTTTGATTTTTGCAACTGCACTTATCCAAGGGGCATACTTCTTTTCTTCTTCCTTGCCGAGAGAACGGATTGCTCGTGTTACCTTGTCCTGGCGGTTTTCGATTGTGTTCAAGTCAGCCTGTGCAAGCTCGTAATTTATAGTAAGAATATCGCTTTCAGGGTCGATTGGGGCAGCTTCGTTTGCATTGTCGCGAACATGCATAATATCAGGATTGTCAAAGCAGCGTACAACGTGAGCTATTACTGAACATTCGCGGATGTTTGCAAGGAACTTGTTTCCAAGACCTTCGCCGTTGCTTGCACCTTTTATAAGACCCGCAATATCAACAAACTTTACGCTTGCAGGAGTCTTCTTTTTAGGATTATGCTTGCTTGCCAGAAAATCGAGTCTTTCATCCGGTAAATCGACAATTCCAATGTTAGGGTCGATTGTACAGAAGGGAAAGTTTTCTGCACTGGCAGGAGCCGCTGTTAAAGCTGAAAAAATTGTAGACTTACCTACGTTAGGAAGTCCAACGATACCACATTCAAGTGCCATATATTACTCCAATAATTTACATTGTCAGGGGAAGCCCCATTTTATTTGCCCATTACAGCACGGGCTAACTGATCGGCGCAGCTTGTGTTTTTAAAACCACAAAGATTTCCGGCGAGCTTTTTGTTTATTTCTTCGGCAGTCATTCCGTCGCAAAGTTTGGAAATGGCCTTTAAGTTGCCGTTGCAGCCGCCTTCAAAGCTGATGTTTGTGATTGTGCCGTTATCATTTTTTGTAAAATGAATTGCACGGGAACAGACGCCGCTTGTTTTATAAGTGATGTCCATGTTTTCTCCGCAGAATTAGTCTTCTACAATCTGGTAGCGGTCGATTGTATATTGCGGATCATCCTGATGATTGTCTTTGATAAAGCAGGAGATTCCGTAATAAGCATTTTCTTTTGAGTGCCACTCTGCCCTCTTGCTCTTATCTACCGGTTTGAATTGAAAATCTGTGTATTTGTTGTCATTTTTTGTATCGATTACGTATACCATAATGTCACCCTTCCTTGCAAAAAAAAATAGTTCAATTAAATATAATGATATAGAAGATTTTTTGCAATAATGTAATGAAGTTTGAAAGGTTGTAATGCGTTTCGGTGACGGTTAACTAATAGTGGCGGATAACCTGGAACCGGAACAAATCAACTTTTTCACCAGGAGCAATGCCCCCTTTTCGTCTTGCGATTGCAACCTGCTCTTCCACTGTATCTACACCGTCCAAATCAGGAAGCAAAAGTCCCCGCCTGTATCCGCTTTGAACAATTACACCATATTTTTTTACATCTAGCTCTGCCGTAGACTTTATGGGTTCTGCCTCCCCTAAAACATCCACGTTTATTTCAAGATACTTTAATTCATCTTCTTCCACCGGTTCAAAACGCGGGTCTTCAGAAACTGCACTTACAGCATTGTGAATTATTTCCAGCGCAAGATTTTTCTGGGTAGAAGCGATTGTGCCAATGCAGCCACGTAAAGCACCAAACTTATGAACAGAAACAAATGCTCCGGCCTTTGCATTAAGCAGCTCTGCCGGTACCCATTCAGGCAGCTCCATCTGGCGGCCGGTTTTTACAAAATATTCTGCAGAAGCCCTTGCAAGCTTTACATAGTCATCTGATTTCTGGCGCTTTTTATTCAGCTCGTTCTCCACTGCTTCAAGCCTGCGTTTAAGAAAATGCCTGCTTTCATCATCACCCTTTGGAACAAACGAACAGATTCCATAACCAACTCCGGTTACATCCTCGTGAGAATACTGGTTAGCTTCTACTAACCTGCCGTCAAGCGCACCAGCCATTATTACAAAAGACCTGTGACCGCATTCAGCTGCCTTGTCGCAAAAGCTTTCATCAAAATCAAAAAGCTCGCCAAAACGGGCACCGGAACAAACATCCATTATGCGCGAATCATAAACAGGCCCTTCTTCGGCAAAACCATAAGGTCCGTAATCCTGCAGCTTATGAGATAAATCACCGCTCGCAACAAAAACAACTTTCCTGTCCAGTTCTTCAACAGACTCTTTTATGAACATTCCATATTCGTAATGTTTTAAAAGATCAAATCCGGAAAGCCCTGTGCGCACAAGCTTAAAATCCTTGTACTTTTTCAGGATAAAATAAAGCGGCACCATTGTTCCGTGATCAAGTTCCTTCTGTTTTTCGCCAAGCGTACCTGCCGGAAATCCAGCACCCTTTGCTTTACCGGCCAGTGTATTTACAAGCTCTTCATCATACTCAACATCAAACCTAACACCAGGCGCACCAAAATCAGCAAAAGAACCAGTTGCCCCAGTCCCCGGGGAAATATGAAAATAATCTGAATACATTATGCTGTGCGGGCTTGAAATAATAATTGTTTCCGGCTTGAGCTCTGCAATTTCATCTGCAACTTTTTCATAAGCCTTGATTGTTTTTTCAATTTGCTTTTCACTTCCTCGCCCTACTTCCGGCACAATCATCGGCGGATGCGGCACCATAAATGCGGCAACGATTGACATTGAGACCTCCTGATTTATTTTACACCCTTTAATTGATTTTAGAAATTATTTTTTTGTGAGATATAAAACATAAGTGTCTTTAAAAACAATTTTATTGCCGGCATTTATAACCGCGTCGTGAAGCCCCTGGAAAAACTTAGTTTTATATGGCTCAGGAATTACCATGTGGTCGCAGTGAGTCCCGCAGAAGGCTACATATTCATCAGCGGTGAAAATGCGTTCCCCGTAAAACTCACGGCGTTCAAAATCCTTGTAGCCGTAATTTGGTGCATTATCATAACGGAAGGCGCCGTGAGTATATGGAGTTTCGGGCTTAAAATATGTGTCGTAAATCTTCTGGATATTCTGGAAAAGCTCTTCGTTTGTTGAACGGTATTCTGCCTGTGTAATCATCATTGCAAGAGTTCCACCGGGAACCAGCAAATCATATGTTTTAGAAAACGCAATATCTTCGGGAATCCACTGAATGG
>JAEEGI010007263.1_pt1 | contig 24820 bp, 24 predicted proteins | sample 8958751 | NCBI WGS metagenome assembly JAEEGI01 (sample SAMN16246545, study PRJNA631951) | gut metagenome | biome: gut microbiome; feature: rumen; material: KS-attached | host: Bos | place: Iran: Karaj | collected 2018-10
TAGGCACAGCTTATCCAATGGGTGTTCCGAGGGAAGATCGGCTCATATCTTTATCCCACAAACCTGTTTTGGCGGATCGCGCAGCGGTCCGCCGCTTTTTTTGCCAAAAAACGCTGAATTGTATAAGAAACGGCTCTTGCATTTTGCCCTTCGGAAGCATACAATAGCGTGGCGCTTTCAAAGGAGTTGATACATATGACAGAGCTTTTGTCTCTTTCCGTCGCGATCTTTGCGGGTCTGATGATGACCCGTGTGATGAACCGCTGGCGCCTGCCGGACGTCACCGCCTACCTGGTGGCGGGCGTACTCATCGGCCCCAGCCTCATCGGGCTGCTGCACATCCCCGGTCTGGGCTTCGGCAGCTATGAGGAACTGCGGAATCTGGGCCTCATTTCCGACGTGGCCCTGGGCTTCATCGCCTTTTCCATCGGCAACGAGTTCCGCCTCTCCCAGCTGCGGGAGACCGGCAAGCAGGCCATGGTCGTCGGCATCCTCCAGGCCGTGCTCACCACCGTGGTGGTAGACCTGTCCCTGGTGCTGATCCACCTGGCGGCTCCGGAGGTGCTGAGCCTCCCCGCCGCCATCACCCTGGGCGCCATCGCCGCCGCCACCGCCCCTGCCGCCACGCTGATGGTGGTGCGCCAGTACAAGGCCAAGGGTCCCCTTACGGACCTGCTGCTGCCCATCGTGGCGCTGGACGACGCCGTGGGCCTGGTGCTCTTTGCCGTGTCCTTCGGCATTGCCGAGGCGCTTGGCAGCGGCACCGTGGATCTGATCTCCGTGGTGGTGAACCCCCTGCTGGAGATCCTGGGCTCCCTGATCCTGGGCGCCATCGCCGGCTGGGTGCTGACCCTGCTGGAGCGGCTCTTCCACTCCAACCGCAACCGCGTGGCCATGACCATCGGCTTCGTGTTTTTGACGGTGGCCCTCGCCAAGCTGGAGCTGCCCCTGGGCCGGGCCAGCATGGGCTTTTCTCCCCTGCTGGTATGCATGATGCTGGGCAGCGTCTTCTGCAACCTCTGCCCCCTGTCCGATGAGATCATGGAGCGGGCGGACAAGTGGTCCTCCCCGCTGATGGTGCTGTTCTTCGTGCTCTCCGGCGCCGAGCTGGAGCTGGGGGTCTTCACCAAGTTCAGCTCCGTGCTCATCGGTCTGGTGTATATCCTCTCCCGCTGCGTGGGCAAGTATTTCGGCGCCCGGGAGTCCAGCCGGATGATGGGCTGCGAGCACAAGGTGGTCAAGTATCTGGGCATCACCCTCTGGCCCCAGGCGGGCGTGGCCCTGGGCATGTGCGTCACCGCCTCCCAGCTGCCGGACGGCGCGCTGATCCGCAACATCGTGCTCTTCGCCGTGCTGGTCTATGAGCTGCTTGGCCCTGTGATGACCAAGTGGGCCCTCACCAAGGCGGGCGACATCAAGCCCAAGAGCGACGAGATTCTGCACCGCCGGGAGAAGAAGCTGGCCGCTGTGGGGAAATAAGCGAATCGCTTTCAAAAAAACTGCCGCATCGAACGATGCGGCAGTTTTTTACCCCAGCAGCTTCAGCCCCACGATGCCCAGGGCGATCAGCCCCACGCACAGGCCCTGGGGCAGGCTGATGCTCTCGTGAAAGAGCGCAAGGCCCAGCAGCATGGTGCCCAGGATGCCGAAGCCCGTCCACATGGCGTAGGCCGTGCCCAGGGGCAGCTTCTTCAGCGCCAGCGCCAAAAACAGGGCGCTGGCCAGATAGCACACTGCCGTGATCACGCTGGGCCAGAGCTTGGTGAAGCCCTCCGCCGCCTTCATGGCCACCGCCCAGGTGACCTCCATCACGCCCGCCAGCAGCAGGTAGATCCATTCCATGCCGATCCCTCCCAAACAGCAAAAATCGCCGGCGCCCCTGTCTTCAAAGGCCTAATGACAGGAGCCCGACGGTACGCGCCACCCGGCGGCGGCGCGGCTTTTATGATAGCACAGCGGGGGAAGACCTGTCAATCCCCGCCTGCCCCGACACGGCGGCAGATTTTTTACCGTTTTGTTGCTTTACAGTGCGGCGAAAGGACGTTATAATAATATGTTAGAAAAGAATGTTCCTGAACATAGAAAGGAGCCGATTATGAAAGCCGCAAAATATCTGTCCATTTTGCTGGTGCTGGCGCTGATCCTCTGCCTGCTGCCCGCCGCCGCGCTGGCCGACCCCGCCGACGAGGGCGAGGACGAGGAGGTCACGGAGCCTGCGCCGGAGGAGCCCGCAGACCCCGCCGAGGAGGAAGAGCCGGAGGAGCCGGCAGACCCGGAAGAGCCCGAAGAACCGGCAGCAGCCGAGGAAACCGAGGAGGCCGAGGAGGACGCGCCCGTCATCGTGGCGCAGGACGAGACCGGCTACGCCATGCCCGGCCAGACCGTGTACAATAACGGCGGCACCGTGTACAACAACGGCGCCCTGGTGTACAATAACGGCGGTCTGGTGTATCTCAACGACGGCACCGTGTACAATAACGGCGGCGTCGTCTACGCAAACGGCGGCACGGTCTACAACAACGGCGGCACCGTCTACCGCAACGAGGCCCTGGTGTACAGTTTTGAAAATGACGGCGTGGTGGAAAACCGGATTTACGGTTCCTACAAGGTCACCCTGGCCGAGGATTACAGCGCCCTGGCCGACATCGAGGGGCTGGAGAAGGACATGTACCTCGCTGAGGACGGCGTCTGCACCATCACGCCCCACGAGGGGCTTGTGATCACCGCCGCCCAGGCGGACGCCGGCGTCCTCACCGAAAAGGAGGACGGCAGCTGGACCCTGGAGAAGGTGGACGCGGATCTGACCCTGACCCTGAGCTTCCGGACGGAGGCCCCCAGTTTTGATCTGGAGGAGGGCACCTATTCCGAGGAGCAGACCCTGACCATCACCGCCCCTGCGGGCGCGGAGATCTATTACACTCTGGACGGCAGCGAGCCCCGGGAGGATAACAGCCAGCTCTATGCCGAGCCCTTGACCCTCACCGAGGGCGTGACCGTCACCGCCGTTGCCATCATCCCCGGCGCCGAGCCCAGCGAAGCCGTGGCCGCGGACTATGCCTTCGTGACCATCACGGTGCCGGCCTTCGCCGTGGGCCAGGAGGGGAAGGATCCCCCCAAGGCCGCCGCTTTCCGTGTGGCGAATGAGGGCGATGTGGACGCGAAGATCGAGAGCGTGAAGCTGGAGGGCGAGAATGCCAAGAGCTTCAAGCTCAGCTCCGAAAAGGGCGCCACCGTCAAGGCCGGCAAGACCAACAGCAGCAACTGGACGGTGCAGCCGGTCACCGGGCTGGAGAAGGGCCAGTACACCGCCAGCGTCGTCTTCACTCTCGACAGCGGGGAGACCGTCACCCTGGACATCAGCTACACGGTGAATTAACGTAATACTAACACCTAATAGAAATCTTTGATTCTTTCCGGTCAGAATTGCGCCATGCTTCGTTGCTTCCCTTGACCGCGTCAAACGAAACTCGCTTCATTCCGCTTCCACGGTTGCGAAGAGCCGTGAAAGCTGCATATCCGCTCCTTCCGTTTTCCTTCCAAATTCAAAGCATTTGGCTTTGAATTTGAGAGGACGAGCAGCGGAGTGAATGAGCTTTCGGCACCCTTGACGGAAGCGAATGAATCGGAGCTTGCGAGGACGTCATTATGCTCTGCGGGAAGCGCCTCGCCTGTCACAATTCTGCCTCGGAAATCTTTCTAAAGCTTTCTATCAGGTATTAGTATAAGACAAAAAAAGATCCGGGAGGATTTCTGAAATGAAATCCTCCCGGATCTTTTTTATTTCCATTACAGGTGCTCGAAGCCGTCGTCCTTCTTGACGACCACCTTCCGCTCCCGCTCCCGCAGGTTCTGCAGCAGGATCCAGACATAGAGCAGCATCTGCCCGGCGGTGGCCAGCAGGATGATCTCCATGCCCATATAGCGCCCGTCCGCCAGGGACATGATGCAGACCGTGGCGCAGAGCATGGCGCCGAGCAGCGCCCGCCAGGGCTTGGCGGCGCCGAAGGCATAGCCCGCCATGCGGAAATAGGCGTCCATGCCGAGGATGGCGGCCAGCATATCCAGCCCGAAGGACAGGGGCACACTGTTGATGACGTTGTTGCGGTAGCTGAAGATCAGCCACACGGCGTAGAGCAGCATGGGCAGCAGCATCAGCACACACAGAAGGTTCCGCCTGGGCTCCTCCCGCTCCGCCTCCGCCAGCACGAAGGGATAGGCCAGGCCGGACAGGAAGGCCAGCAGCGCCAAGACCCGCAGCATCCCGCCGTAGGGGTCCGTCTCGCTCTTGGTGAGGAGGAGCAGGCCGCCCAGCGCCATGGCAAGGCCGGCCGCCAGCCGCAGCGCGATATGGAGCTTCACCCCGCTCCACAGCGCCCGGCTGAAGTCCGCGGGCACCTCGTAGTTTGCCTCCTCGATCTTCCGCAGAAAGCGCCAGAACACGACGCCGCAGAGGATCACGAAGGCAATGGCCATCACATGGAAGGCGCTGGCCTTTGCCAGCCCTGTTTCCTTCTCAAAGGCCAGCTGATTTTCAAGCCAGCGCAGGAACACGCCAAAGGCGCCGGCGCCGGCTACATAGAGACTGAGCTCAAGAGGTTTCTTACGCATAATTCCGCTTCCGTTTCCATAAGGTTGGGTAGATTGTTATTGTACTCTGAACTGAACCCGCCGTCAAGACTTATCCACTAACACCTGATAGAAAGCTTTAGAACGATTTCCGAGGCAGAATTGTGCCAGACGAGGCGGCTTCCGCAGAGCATAATGTCGTCCTCGCAAGCTCCGATTCATTCGCTTCCGTCAAGGGTGCCGAAAGCTCATTCACTCCGCTGCTCGTCCTCTCAAATTCAAAGCCAAACGCTTTGAATTTGGAAGGAAAACGGAAGGAGCGGATATGCAGCTTTCACGGCTCTTCGCAACCGTGGAAGCGGAATGAAGCGAGTTTCGTTTGACGTGGTCAAGGAAGCCAACGAAGTATGGCGCAATTCTGACCGGAAAGAATCAAAGATTTCTATTAGATGTTAGTATTAGGGAGGCTCCGCCGTGAAAAAGACTTTGCTCCTTGCCTATGCCGCGCTCTTGTTCGCCTATCTGCTGCCCCTGCTCTTTCCGGACAGGCTCATCGCCGCCCAGGCGCTGGAGCCGGAGCCGGAGGCGTCCGCGCCCCTGACCCTTTCCGAAGTCCAAACAGCCGACCCTCCTGCCGAGGAGAGCGTCCCCGCGCCGGAGGAGCCGGCCGCGCCCCAACCCAGGACGCTGCGGGTGCTCTGCGGCGGCGAGATCGTGGAGATGGACATGCAGGACTACCTGACCGGGGTGGTGGCGGCGGAGATGCCGGCCTCCTTCCCGCCGGATGCGCTGAAGGCCCAGGCCGTGGCCGCCCGCAGCTACGCCCTGTACTGCGCCGCGGGGCACAAGCACCAGGACGCGGACGTCTGCACCGATCCCGGCTGCTGCCAGGCCTGGCTCAGCGAGGACAGGCTTCGGGAAAACTGGGGCGAGGGCTACGAGCAGAATCTGGCTCTCATCCGCGCCGCGGTGGAGGACACCGCGGGGGAAACGCTCTTCTATGAGGGCGAGCCCATCTTCGCGGCCTTCCACTCCTCCTCCGCCGGGCACACCGAGGACAGCGGCGCCCTCTGGAATCCCCAGCCCTATCTGGTCAGCGTGGACAGCCCCGAAACCGCCCGGGACGTGCCCGGCTACATCAGCACCCTGCTCTGCTCCCCCATCGACTTCCGGGATGTGATCCTCTCCGCCTATCCGGAGGCGGATTTCTCCGGCGCGGAGAGCAGCTGGGTGGGCGAGCTGCAGCGGGACGCCAGCGGCCGGGTGGAGAGCGCGGTGCTGGGCGGTGTGTCGATCCCCGGCAAGACGCTGCGGGGGCTCTTCTCCCTGCGCTCCACCGCCTTCACCCTGGCCTGGACGGAGCACGGCTTTCTCTTCACCGTCACCGGCTACGGCCACGGCGTGGGCATGAGCCAGTACGGCGCGGCGGTCATGGCCCGAGAGGGTGCGGACTACCGGCAGATTCTGGCGCACTATTATCCCGGCGCCGCTCTGACACAGGCGTGATCAGAGCCCGTCGATCAGGCCTTGGATGCCCTGCTCCTCGTAGATGGCCCGGTAGTAGGCCACCTCCCGGTCGATGAGCTGATCCATCACCTGCATGCTCAGAAGCTCCACCGGCGCCCGGTCGTCCGTCATGATCCGGTTCCCGGCTTCATAGGGGACGAGACGGCCGGAGACTCTGGTCATCATGCCCCGCAGCTCCGGATCCGGGCAGCGGGCGATGCCCCGCTCCAGCGAAGAGAGCAGATCCGGCGCGTTGGAGGCGAAGAGCTCCCGGTTGGTGTCCCCGGTCACATCCACGGTGTAGACCTGGGAGAAGACCACGGAGATGGTGTCCGCCAGGTACTGGTTGATGCTGTCCTCCTCGCCGCGCATGTTCATGTTCACCACCATGACGCCGCCCTCTTTCAGGTGATCCCGCACCAGGGTGAAAAACTCGACGGAGGCCATCTGAAAGGGAATGGTGATGTCCTGGTAGGCGTCCACCATGATGACGTCATACTTGCTGTCCACCGCGGCGAGGAAGGCGCGGCCGTCATAGGTGCTGACCCGAATCTCCGCGGGCAGGTCAAAATGCTCCCGCGCCAGGGCGGTGATCTTCTCGTCGATCTCCACGCCCTCCACGGTGACGCCGTCGAAATAGCGCAGGCACTGCCGCCCGTAGGTGCCGGTGCCCATGCCCAGGATCAGCACGTCCAGCTGCTCCTTCTCCCCGGCGCCGGCCATCAGGGGCGCCGCCAGGGCGTAGTCATAGTACATGCCGGTGAGCCCCTCGTCCTTCATCTTGATGGACTGGACGCCGAAGAGGACGTTGGTGGAGAGGATCACGCTGCGCTCCGTCTCCTCCACCTGCAGGTAGTTATACACCGACTCCCCCTCGTAGCGCAGATCCGTCTTCCAGAAGGCGAAGTTGGACTGGTGGCCGAAGACGCAGCTTCCGAGGAAAAGCGCCAGCGCCGCAATGGCGCCGCCCCGCCTGCCCTTGCCGCTGAAGAAGTAGACCAGGGCCAGGGCCAGCAGGATCCCCGCGAAGATGAGGAAGGTGATCGCCGTGCCCACGGCGGGGATGGTGACGAAGGTGGGCACAAAGGTGCCGATGATGCTGCCGATGGTGTTGGCCGCCCCCAGGGAGCCCACCACCCGGGCGTTGTCCTCCAGATTCTCCATGGTGTACTTGGCGAGAGACGGAGTCACCGTGCCCAGCAGGAACAGGGGGAAGACGAAAATCACCATGCAGGCGGCGAAGGCCGCCCAGATGAGGTAATTGGCGTTGACGGAGAAGATCATCAGGGCCGAGATGCCCAGGATGATATACTTGCCCAGCACCGGGATCAGCCCGATCCAGACCGCGGCAATGAGGATGCGGCGGTAGAGCTTGTCCGGGTTCGGATCCTTGTCCGCCTTGCGGCCGCCGTAGACATTGCCCAGGGCCATGGCGATCATGATGGTGCCGATGATGATGGTCCACACGATCTGGGAGGAGCTGAAATAGGGCGCCAGCAGGCGGCTGGCTCCCAGCTCCACCGCCATGACGGACATGCCGGCAAAAAACTCGGTGAGATAGAGATAGAACTTGTTTTTCAGAATGGGGCGCATAGGGTCACCTCAAGATCACATCGCAGATCCGGTCCACATCCTCCAAAGAAAGATCCGCGTACAGCGGCAAAGTCAGCACCCGCTCCGCCGCAGCGGCGGCCACAGGGGTGTCCGCCGGATCGAAGCCGGGTCTGCCCCGGAAGCAGGCGAAGCTGTTGGTCAGGGGGTAGAAATACTTGCGGGCGTTGATGCCCTCCGCCGCGAGCAGGGCAAAGGCCTGATCCCGGTCGTATTTGTACTCCTCAAAGAGCACGGGGAAGTAGGCGTAGTTTGCGCGCACCCCGGGCTGCTCGGGCAGGAGACGCAGGCCGGGAACCCCCTCCAGCCGCGCCCGGTAGCGTTCCGTGACCCGGCGGCGCTTTTCGATCTCCCCGTCCAGATGCCGCAGATTGCAGAGCCCCATGGCCGCCGCAAACTCGTTCATCTTGGCGTTGCCGCCCACATAGGGCACCTCCTCCGGGCCGTGGATGCCGAAGTTTTTCAGATCGTTCAGGCGCTGCAGGGTGTCCGCGTCCCGGCAGACGGCGAGCCCGCCCTCGATGGAGTGGAAGACCTTGGTGGCGTGGAAGGAGAACATGGCCGCGTCCCCAAAGCGGGCGGAGCTGACCCCGTCCCGCGAGACGCCGAAGGCGTGGGCCGCGTCATAGATCACAGGCAGGCTGTGGCGCCGGCCGAATTCGGCGATGGCGTCCACGTCGCAGAGCTTGCCGTACACATGCACCGGCAGCACGGCCACGGTGTTTTTCGTGAGCCGCCGCTCCAGCTCCCGGGGATCCAGGGTGAGGGTCTCCGGCTCCACATCGCAGAACACCGGCGTGCAGCCGCTGCGGACGATGGCGTGGGTGGTGGAGGCGAAGGTGAAGGGCGTGGTGAGGATCTCCCCCTGATGCAGCCCAAAGGCCTCCAGCAGGTTTTCCAGCGCCAGGTGGCCGTTGGTGTGCAGGGCCAGGTGCTCGCAGCCCAGATAGTCCCGCAGCGCCGCCTCCAGCGCCTGGTGCTTCACGCCCTGGTTAGTGAGCCAACGGCTGTCCCAGAGCTCCCGGATCTCCTCACAGTATTCCTCAAAGGCGGGCATGGAGGAGCGGGTGACGTTGATTGTTTTGTTCATAGACTTCCCTCTTTTCAGCTGCGCCAGTCCAGCAGGCTCTCCACCATGTCCACGTCGAACACGGGGATATGGCAGGCGTCTCTGACCCGGCGCCGTTCGGCAAAGGAGTCGTCGATGAAAATGGCGTCTCCCTCGATAAAGTCGGGCTTCGCCTCGCCCTCCTTCAGCCAGATGATCTGATCAAACAGCCCTTCGCAGATGGCCCGGCGGCGCATGTCCGCCAGCAGATCCTGGTGACACCGGGACAGGAGGATCAGCTCCTTGCCGGCGTCCCTGGCCTGGTAGAGGAAGCGCATCAGCTCCCCGTTGACCTTGCCGTTGATGGTGAGCGTATCGTCATAATCCACATAGACCTTCTGATAGTGCAGGTCGGAGCTGAAGCGGCTGATGAAGGCCCGATCCAGCAGCAGCTGAGCGTGCTCGTTGAGCAGCAGATCCAGATCATAGCCCCAGCGGTCGAAGAGCGTCATCAGGGGGAGGTTTGCTCCCAGGTTGCGGGTGAGGCCCATGGTGCCGGCCACCCGGGGGGCGGCCTCCATCAGCCGGTATGCGCCTGCCGCGTTCTTCTTGATCTGGAAAAACCAGGCGCCCCGGAAGGAGAAGCGCCGGTTCAGATCCGCCGCGATGGCGGCGATAGCCGGATCCTCCGGCAGGATCCGGGAGCGCACGGCGATCCCGGCCCGGATCCGCTCCCGGCTGCGGGGGCTTGCGAGGCGCAGGGCGCCGTGCCGGTCGGTGAAGCAGTCCACCGACACCTCTTCGCCGGGCAGATACTCGCAGATGGCGTAGTCCACCCCCTCGGCCAGGGCCTCCTCCAGCTGGGCGCGGCTGTCGATGCGCCGGGCGCCCTGGGAGCCCTGCCCCACCGCGGGCTTGATGAACACCGGGTAGGCCGGCACCGCGTCGGCGTCGGCATAGGACGCGGGCAGATAGTCCGCCCCCGCCAGGAACGCGTACGTACGGTTCTTGTCCCGGCAGACCTCCACCGTCTCCAGGGCGCTGGTCACTACCTCGGCGTGCAGCTGTCCCTGCAGCTGTGTCAGCGTGAGCAGGGCGCTGTCGTGGGCGGGGTAGATGTAATCGATATGCCAGCGATCCACGACCTCGTTCATCTTTTCCAGAAAATCCGGATGGTTCGGGAAGGGGACCTCCTCCGCACAGTTTTCAAACACAAATTCGGCGTGGCAGGGGACGCTGGTGGCGCCGAAGAGCTTGACGAATTTGCTGCGGTACAGCGCGTCATAGATCTCAAAGGCGATCTCCGTCCCAGCGGGAAATACCAACACGTTTTTCACATCAGCCATGGTTTTCTCCTTCCGTGCTGCGGTGCAGCATCTTTTTCGCAGTCGAGAGCAGGAATGTGAAGCTTTCCAGCTTCATAAGCCAGGAGCCCAGCACATAGAGAACCGCGCCCATAGGCACCTGGATCAGCAGGGTCAGAATATCGGAAAGGCCCAGCCGGGTCACCGTCCAGACCGCCGCGCCCATGGCGGCGGAGAGCAGCAGCGCGGGCAGCAGATCCAGAAGCTGCCGCAGATAGGGATAGTCCAGCAGCTTCCGGTTAGGCCAGGCGTTGATGATCTGGGCGAGGACGCTGGAAACCAGCTGTCCCAGCGCCATGGCAAAGACGCCGTAGCGCAGCGTGAAGAGCAGCGCCCCCGTCTCCACCAGCTTTTTCAGGATCTCCAGCACCAGAAACACGTCGCTGCGCCCCATGGCCTTGATGGCGTTGAGGTTCGCGGTGTGCAGGGGATAGAAGGCGTAGATCACGCAGAAGATCTGCAGGAAGGGCACACAGGGCATCCACTCCTCCCCCAGCAGCAGGTGCACCAGAGGCTGAGCGCAGACGGCCAGCCCCGCCATCAGCGGCATCATCACATAGGAGCTGGTCTTGATGGCGCGGCGGGTCATCTCCCGCACCCGGTGCTTGTCGTCCTGCTCGGCGGAGAGCACCGGCAGCAGCACCCCGTCGATGGAGGCGTTGATGCTCTGGGTGATCTGATCCGGCCAGTTGCGCCCCTTGTCGAACTGTCCCAGCTCCTCCTTGGGGAAGCGGGCGCCGATGAGCAGGGGATAGAGCTGCAGATAGACCGTATCCAGGAAGGAGGCGGCCAGCAGCTTCCAGCCGTAGGACAGCAGCCCCTTCAGCCGCTGCAGAGAGAACAGCCGCCTGGGGCGCCAGTCCACCGTAAACCAGAGGATGGCCGTGTTCACCGCGTAGCTGACCAGGTGCAGCGCCACCAGCGCCCAGATCCCGTAGCCCCAGTAGGCCATGGCGATGCTCAGCACGCAGGAGGCCAGGGTACCGCCCAGGGTGGCGAAGAAGAAGCGCTTGAACTGCATGGTCTTGGCCACATAGGCCTGCTGCACGTTAAAGAGCCCCGACACCACCACCAGCAGCCCCAGCACCCGCAGGATGGGCACATAGTCCGCGTTTCCGTAGATCCCGGCGATCCAGGGCGCCGCCAGAAACAGCGCCGCGTAGAGGATCAGGCTAAAGCCCAGGTTGAAGAAGAACACGGAGGAGAAGTCCGTATCGTCCGGATCCTTCTTCTGGATGAGGGCGTTGCCCATGCCGCTGTCGGCAAAGACCCGGAGGATCGTGATCACCGCCAGGATCACCGCGATGTCCCCGGCGGGGCCGGGGCCCAGCTTGCGGGCCAGGACGATGCCCACCACGATGTTCACCGCCTGGGCGCCGAAGCGCTCGAAAAAGCGCCATATCAAATTGCTGACTACCTTGCTTCGATTATCCATAAACCGTCCTCAGTCCCCGTAGCCCCGCCTTTTGCGATAGGCGCGGTGCAGCCCGGGGAATGCGTTTTTCAGCCGGGTCGCCGCCCGGAAGGAAAGGGGCTTCGCTTTGAAGAGCTCCCGATAGGGGGGCTTGACCAGCTCCTCCGTTTTGCCCCGGAGGTACAGCAGTTCAAACTCCCGCTCCCGCAGCACCTCGTCCAGGGCGGCCTGCCGCCCTTTATCCAGCCGGGGGCGCAGACACTTGAGCATCTCCACCTCGCCGGTGACGAAGCGGATGAGCTTCCGATACTCCCGGTTCACGCCGCTGCTCCAGGCGGAGGGGTTGGAGCCGATGCGGTAGAGGGACATGGGGCTGTCCAGAAAGCGGACCTTGCCGTTCATGGTGAGCCAGAGGCCCACCGCGTAGTCGGTAAAGCCGTAGGTGTAGGCCAGGTTCCGGAAATCCGGGGGATTCACGATCCACTCCCGCCGGGCCATGATGGAGCTGGTGTGGAAGGCGTGGCTCATGCCCTGCAGCACCGTCTCGAAGGGGATGTCCCGGTCCCCGGTCTGGGGGAAGAGGGGCCTGGGCTCCTCGCCGGAGCCGATCTTCTCCCCCAGGGTGTTGTGTACGCAGGCGGAGTAGTCCGGGTGGGCGTCCAGAAAGTCCGCCTGCCTCTGGAGCTTATGGGGGTCGATCCAGCAATCGTCCCCCTCGCAGGCGGCGAGATACTCTCCCCGGGCCGCGGGGGCGAACACCGCGTCGTGGATCACGATCCCCTGGGACCAGAGGTTTTTCTCCTGATAAAAGGGGCGGATGATGTCCGGGTATTTTGCCGCGTATTCCCGGAGGATGGCGGCGCTGCCGTCGCTGGAGACGTCGTCGTTCACCAGCACCTCGAAGGCGAAGTCCGTCTGCTGGGAGACGAATCCGTCCAGCGTCTGCCGCAGATAAGCTTCGTGGTTATAGACGGTGCAGAACACCGAGACTTTGATCGGCCTGTTTTCCATATCGTTCTTTCCTCAATCCCGCTCCGCCGTATCCGCCGGAAAATCCAGCCGGAAGGTCAGCGCGTCATACGATTTTCCGTTTACCAGCCGCAGCCCCCGCAGCCGGGACACTTCCCGAAAGCCCAGCTTTTTCGCCAGAGCGATCATCCGTTCGTTTCCGGACCAGGTCTGCGTCAGAAAGCTGTGCTGCCCCAGGCCGCGGTAATAGGCCATCATCCGGCGCATGGCTTCGCAGCCGTAGCCCCGCCCCCGTTGGGCCGCGTCCGGGATGTCCAGACCGAGGGCAAGCAGCTGCTCCGGGTTTTCCAGCTCTCCCAGATCCGTGTAAGCGCTGATCCAGCCGATGTGCTTGCCGCCGGCCTCGATCTCAAATTTCCGGCGCATTCTGTCCCGGGGCAGCTCCCGCACGCGCTGATAGTACTCCGTCCAGTCCCTTCTGGCCTCCTCCGCGGTGCAGGACGAGTCCTCCCAGGGGGCGTCCCAGTTCATCCACTCCGTATCCGCGGTGAACCAGCGAACGTAGTCCTCGATATCCGCTTCTGTCATGTCCCGTAAGATCATACCCGCTTTACCTGCTTGACGTTCTTTTCAAATTTCGCCCGGGCGCCCATGACCTCATGCCCGCAGCCGCAGCAGCGGAGCTTGAAATCCGCGCCGATGCGCAGCACCTGCCAGTCCCGGCTCCCGCAGGGATGGGGCTTTTTCATGGTGAGGATGTCACCGACATGGATGTCCAATCGTGCCAGCTCCTTTTTGAAGAATGAAAAATGAAAAGTGAAAAATTGAGGTGTCCCGCTTCGCGGGACGGATTATAATCTATCGCCAAAGGCGATACCATAATTATTCATTATTCATTCTTCATTTTTCACTTCTTGATCTCGTCCCAATACTTTTTCGCGGCCTGCTCGGTCTTGTTGTCGCCGTACTCATAGTAGCGGGCGTTTTTCAGCTCGTCCGGCAGGTACTGCTGCTTCACCCAGCGGTGGGGGAAGTCGTGGGGGTAGAGATAGCCCTGCTCCCGCTCGAAGCCCGTCCCGTCGGCGTGGACGTTCTGCAGCTCCCTCGGGAAACCCTTGCCCTTCCCCGCCCGCACGTCCGCGATGGCCCGGTCGATGGCCACGCAGCCGGTGTTGGACTTGGGCGCCGTGGCGAGGACGATGCAGGCCTCCGCCAGGGGCAGCCGCGCCTCCGGCAGGCCCAGCTGCAGCGCGGAATCCACGCAGGCCTTCACGATGGGCACCGCCTGGGGGTAGGCCAGGCCGATGTCCTCGCTGGCGGAGCAGAGGATCCGGCGGCAGGCGCCGATCAGATCCCCGGCCTCCAGGAGCCGGGCCAGATAGTGCACCGCCGCGTCCGGGTCCGAGCCCCGCAGGGACTTCATCAGCGCCGAGAGGCAGTCAAAATGCTCGTCCCCGTCCCGGTCGTAGCGCATGGCGCTGCGCTGGGTGAGGGCCTGGGCGTCGGCAAGGGTGATGCGGTCCGCCGCCGTAGAGAACAGCAGCTCCACCGCGTTCATGGCCTTGCGCACGTCGCCCCCGCAGGCCGAGGCGATCCGCCTCGTGACTCCGTCCTCCAGGGTCAGGGGCGCCTCCCGCCGGGCGTTTTCGATCTCCACCGCCCGCTTCACCGCGAGCTCCGCGTCCTGGGCGGAGACGGGCTTGAACTCAAAGACCGTGGAACGGCTCAAAATGGCGTTAAAGACGCAGAAATAGGGGTTTTCCGTGGTGGAGGCGATGAGGGTGATGCGCCCGTCCTCGATGAACTCCAGCAGGGACTGCTGCTGCTTTTTATTGAAATACTGGATCTCGTCCAGGTACAGCAGCACGCCGCCGGGGGTCAGAAAGGTGTCCAGCTCGTCGATGATCTTTTTGATGTCCGCGATGCCGGCGGTGGTGGCGTTGAGCTTGCGCAGGCTGCGGTTGGTGCGCTGGGCGATGATCCGCGCCACGGTGGTCTTCCCGGTGCCCGAGGGGCCGTAGAAGATCATGTTGGGGATCTGTCCGCTCTCCACAATGCGGCGCAGCAGGCCGCCGGGACCCAGAATATGCCGCTGGCCCACCACCTCGTCCAGGGAATCGGGGCGAATTTCATCCGCAAGAGGCTTATACATAGGAGTCTCCTCCATTTGGTCATACAAAATCATTTTATTATAGCACAGAAGTCCCGCTTTGTAAAAGATTTCTTGCAGCCGGCGCAGTCCGACGCGCTTCCGCCTCTTTCTTGCAAGATGTGGTGTATGCTCCGGTTATAAGCCACAATATGAGGAGGAATCGACCATGCAGGCATCTCTTTTGCGCCCCGCGCTGCGGCGCGGCGGCATTTTATCCCTCCGGGTAGAGGATCTCGCCCCCAACCCGGTGCAGCCCCGGCGCCGCTTTGACGAGGAGGAGCTGCGGGAGCTGAGCGAGAGCATCCGCAGCTACGGCATCCTGAATCCCCTGACGGTGCGGCTGCGCTGCGGGAAATACGAGCTGGTGGCCGGGGAGCGGCGGCTGCGGGCGGCAAAGCTGGCGGGGCTCAAGGAGGTGCCCTGCCTGCTGGTGGACGTGGACATGCAGGACGCGGGGCTGCTGGCGCTGGTGGAAAACCTGCAGCGGAAGGACCTGGATTTCCTGGAGGAGGCCGAGGGGCTGCAGCGGCTGATCCGCATGTTCGGCATGAGCCAGGAGGAGGCCGCCCGGCGCATCGGCAAGAGCCAGTCCGCCGTGGCGAACAAGCTGCGCCTTCTGAAGCTGCCGCCGGACGTGCTGGACGCCCTGCGGCAAAACGGCCTCTCGGAGCGGCACGGCCGCGCCCTGCTGCGCCTGCCGGACGGGGAGAGCCAGCGGGCGGCGCTGGCGGTGATCCTGGAAAACCACATGACCGTGGCCGCCGCCGACGCCTACATCGACGCCCTGCTCTCGCCGCCGGAGGAAGCGCCGCCCCCGCCGGAGAAGAAGGAGCGCCGCCGCACCTTCGTGCTGAAGGACGTGCGGCTTTTCCTCAACACCGTCTCCAGGAGCATCGACCTGATGAAGCAGGGCGGGATCGACGCGGGGATGAAGCGGGAGGAGACGGAGGACGCCCTGATCCTCACCATCTCCATCCCCAAGAGCCGGCAGGAGGCGCCCGCCGAGGCAACATAAAGCGCAAAAATCCCCCATATACTTGCGGTATATGGGGGTGGTTTTATGATCGTGTATTATTCGGATCTGCGCTATAAGGAGGTCATCGACGTGCACACCGGCTTTCGCCTGGGCTATGTGTGCGACGCGGAGCTGGACGACAAGGACGGGCACATCGTCTCCCTGGTGACCCCGGGGCGGGTCAAATTCTTCGGCCTCTTGGGCCGGGAGGACGACTATGTGCTGCCCTGGACGGCCATCGTGCGCATCGGCACGGACATCATCCTGGTGGACATCCAGGACAAATGCTCCCGCCGCAAGCGCCCCCGGCGGGGCCTGTTTTGAGAGAGCGCAGGTCCCGGGGGCGGCGCAAAGCCCCCCTCGCCTAGAGGGGGGTGGCCGAGCGAAGCGAGGTCGGGGGGATACAGATGCAAAAGAGAAAGACGTATCCCCCAGTCACCCTCGCTCTGCTCGGGCGACAGCCCCCTTTAGGCAAGGGGGCCATAGGCGGGCGGGCACAAGGCCCGCCCCTACGGGGATACGTCCGTCTGCGCCGTAGGGGCGGGGCTTGTCCCCGCCCGCTTGTCGGACGTGCGACCGTGTCGGCGGGCGGGCACAAGGCCCGCCCCTACGGGGAGGCGGGGGAGACGGCGGGCGACCGCAAGGGTCGCCCCTACGGGGACGGGGGAACGGATTGCCACGTCAGTGACGTCGGCCACTCACTACAAGTTCTTGGCGACGAAGGAGCCGTAGAACTTGTGCGTGCCTTTGGTAGGCTCGCAATGACACGGAGATGGGAGAACGGACTGCCACGGCAAACCCCTCCCGTCAGCGGTACCCCCACCGCCCCAGTGTGCGCACTGGGGCACCTCCCCCGGAGGGGGAGGCAAGGCACACGGAATCGACATGCCAGGCTTGAACAATTTCTTCATTCCTTCATCAGCACAGCGGCTTCGTTCCTTCATTCCTCCGGTGCGAATCTTGCCCTTGCATTTATCCCGACGCTGTGGTATGATGCATCGGCCCGGAAACGGGCGCACAATTGAAAAAGGTGTTCTTGATAACCACCTGAAAAAAACAAGGAGAAATTGCATCATGAAAACCGCGTATTCCGATTTCCGCAGGCTGCTGCGCAGCGTTCCGCCCCTGCTCGTCTCGCTGCTGATCCTCTCCGTCGTGGGGATGAATCTGTTGGCGAACAAGAGCATCAACACGGGTCTGGATTGGCTGGCGCTGGACTGCGGGATTTTGTTTTCCTGGCTGACCTTCCTCAGCATGGACATTCTGACCCACTGCTACGGCCCCCGTGCGGCGACGGCGCTGTCCTTCGTGGCGCTGGCCATGAACCTGCTGATGGCGGGGATCTTTTTCCTCGCGAGCCGCATCTCCGGCCTGTGGGGAGAGAGCTTTGTGGAGGGCAGCGAGGAAATCATCAACGCCGCTCTGGACAACACCTTCGGCGGCACCTGGTTCATCATCCTGGGCAGCTCCGTGGCCTTCCTGGCCTCGGCGGTGCTGAACAACTTCCTCAACTACGGCATCGGAAAGCTGCTCAAGCGGGATCGGGGCTTCGGCGGCTTCGCCCTGCGCTCCTATGTGTCCACCTTCCTGGCCCAGTTTGCGGACAACCTGATCTTCGCCCTGCTGGTCAGCAAGCTCTTTTTCGGCTGGACGCTGCTGCAGTGCTTCACCTGCGCCCTCACCGGCGCGGTGGCGGAGCTGCTGTTTGAGATTTTCTTCTCCCCCCTGGGTTACCGCATGTCCCGGCGGATCCTGCAGGAGCAAAAGGAGGCATAAAGCGTGCATGTGATCGTCAGCGGCACGGCCAGCGGCATCGGCCTTGCCATCGCAAAAAAATTCCTGGACGCGGGGCACAGCGTCACCGGCTTTGACCTGTGCCGGAGCGCCATCGACCACCCCCGCTACCGCCATGTCGTCGCGGATATCCGGGAGGCCTCCGGGGAGGGGATCGACCCGGCGGAGATCCTGATCAACAACGCCGGCACCCTGGAAGAACAAGACGCCATCGAGGTGAACCTCACCGGCACCATCCGCTTCACCCGGCAGTTTCTGGAGAGCCCAAAGCTCCGCTCGGTGCTGTTCATCGCCTCCGCCTCCGCCCGCAACGGCGCGGAATTTCCCCTGTATGTGGCCAGCAAGGCGGGGCTGGTGGGCTATATGAAGAACCTGGCGCTGGCGCTTTCCAAGCGGGGCGTGACGGTCAACAGCATCTCCCCCGGCGGGGTGATCACCCCGGCCAACCGGCACATCCTGGAGAGCGAGACGCTCTACGCCGCCGTGAAGGCGGAGACTTTGCTGGGCAAGTGGGCGGAGCCGGAGGAGCTGGCGGAGCTGGCCTACTATCTCACGGTCGTGAACCGCTCCATCACCGGGGAGGACATCCTGATCGACAACGGCGAGATGCTGAAATCCAACTTCATCTGGTAAAAAACGAGCACGGGCGGCCCTGGGGCCGCCCGTGTTTCGATTCTGCTGTTTTTCGCGTCCGCTCAGTACGCCACGCCCCAGAGCACCATTTTCTCCGCGGGCTTGCCGCAGCAGGCGCAGGTCTCGCCCAGCTTCTCCTGCTTGAAGGGGATGCAGCGGGAGGACATGCCCGCCTTCTCCTTCATGGCCATCTCGCAGGCGAGATCGCCGCACCACATGGTCTTGATGAAGCCGCCCTTCTCCTCCTGGATGGCCTTGGCCTCCTCCAGCGTGGACGCGGCATAGGTGTGCTCCTCCAGGTTCCGCTTGGCGCGCTCGAAGAGCCCGTCGTGCACAGCCTGCAGCAGCTCGCCGGCCTTCTGCTCCAGCTCGGCAAGGGCGACGAAGGTCTTCTCTCCGTTATCGCGCCGCACCAGCACGCACTGGCCGTTCTCCAGATCCCGGGGGCCCATCTCCAGACGCAGAGGCACGCCCTTCATCTCATACTGGGCGCACTTCCAGCCCATGGAGTTGTCGGAATCGTCGATCTTCACCCGGTAGCCGGCGGCAGCGAGGCGCTCCACCAGCGCCTGGGCTCCCTCCAGGACGCCGGGCTTGTGCTGCGCCACGGGCACCACCACGATCTGGATGGGTGCCACCTTGGGGGGCAGCACCAGGCCGTTGTTGTCGCCATGGGTCATGATGATGCCGCCGATGAGACGGGTGGACACGCCCCAGGAGGTCTGGAAGGGGTTCACCAGCTTGTTCTCCCGGTTGGCAAAGGTGATATCAAAGGCCTTGGCAAAGCCGTCGCCGAAATAATGGCTGGTGCCGGCCTGCAGCGCCTTGCGGTCGTGCATCATGCACTCGATGGCGTAGGTGGCCTCGGCGCCGTTGAACTTCTCCTTCTCGGTCTTGCGGCCGCGGGTGACGGGCATGGCCAGCACGTCCTCGCAGAAGTCCGCGTACAGGTTCAAGATCCGCTGGGTGAAGGCCTCGGCCTCCTCGGCGGTGGCGTGCATGGTGTGGCCCTCCTGCCACAAAAATTCCCGGTGGCGCAGGAAGGGGCGGCTGCTCTTCTCCCAGCGCAGCACGCTGCACCACTGGTTATAGCACATGGGCAGATCCCGGTGGGACTGGATGACATTCTTGAAATGCTCGCAGAACAGGGTCTCCGAGGTGGGGCGGACGCAGTAGCGCTCCTCCAGCTCCTCGCTGCCGCCCATGGTGACCCAGGCGCACTCGGGCGCGAAGCCCTCCACATGATCCTTCTCCTTCTGGAGCAGGCTCTCGGGGATCAGCATGGGCATGTAGACGTTCTGCACGCCGCACTTCTTGAACTCCGCGTCCAGAATGTGCTGCATATTCTCCCAGATCGCATAACCGTAAGGACGGTAAACAAACAGGCCCTTGATGGAGGAGTAGTCGATCAGCTCTGCCTTTTTGCACACGTCGGTGAACCACTGGGCAAAGTCGACCTCCATATCGGTGATCTGCTCAACCTTCTTTTCTTTCGCCATGAAATTGTTCCTCTCTTTCCGTCAGGGCCCTTGCCCCGCCGTAATATCCTGTCAAAAAACACAGGAACTATATTGTAAGCCCCCACTTTCCCCTTGTCAAGGGCGGAGTTTCCGGCATTCTCACGATTTTTCTTGACCTTCTGCGGCAATATGGGTATAATGTCTTTGATTGTGCCAAAGCAATCGGAGGTGACTGATATTAACAAGCAAAAATTCTTGCCTGAGTTGGGCAGACTGCTGACCTTCATGGTCGAGGAAGACCGGCAGACGGCGCTTGCCATGTACAGCAGGCTCTTCGACGATGCGGAGGATGAGCAGCTGCTGCAGAATCTGCTGGAGTCTCCCACCCGTCAGGCCGTGGTGATCGCCCGCGCCTATGACGCCAAGGAGCGGAAAAAGCAGCTGGAGTCTCCCACCCATGGGGAGGAGCAGACCCCCGGCTTCGTGCTGGCCATCGACCGGCTGTATCAGCAGGTGGCGCCCCGGCATCTGGAGATGGCGGAGCCCGAGGAGGAGCCGGCGGAAGAGCCCGCCCCCGTTGTCAACCAGTTCTCCCTGTTTGAGGACGACGCCCATCCCATTGACGATTCCGAGTACGTTCCCTTCCAGATCGAGGCGGACACCGTTCCCATCGCGGAGTCTGTGGAGGAGCTGCCTGTGGAGCCGGAGCTGAACGTTCCGGAAGAGGAGGCCGCGGAAGAGGAAGAGGAGCAGCCCGCTTCCGAGCCGCTCCGCGAGGAGGAAAAACCGCTTCCCGAGGAGGAAGAGCCGCGGGATCTGACCGAGGCCGTTTTCGGAGAAGCGCCCACCCCCGCTCAGGAGCAAAGCCGTCAGGAGGAGCCTGCGGAGGAGCCCACCGAGCCGATCCAGGAGCATCTTCCCGTAACAGAGCCCGCCCCTCCCGCGCCGGCGGAACTGGATCTGGACTATATTCCGGAGACCAAGCGGAAGGCCAAGGTCTTCCTGCTGATCCTGTATGTGCTGCTTGCCGTGCCTGTGACCCTGGCAGGCATCATCCTGCTGCTGATCCCCACGGTGCTGGTGCTGGCCGTGTCCCTGCTGGTCATCGGCGGCGGCTCCGCGGTGCTGATCGCCGCCTTCAGCGGCTTCCCCAAGCTTGCGGATATTCTGATCGTGGTGGGCACGGCGGTGATCGTGCTGGCGCTGGGTCTGCTGCTGCTGTGGCTCTTTGTCTGGTTCATCGGCGGCGCCATCGGCGGCCTGATCCGCAATGTGATCGAGCTGGGGCGCAAGTGGTGCTATGAGGAGGTGCCGGTATGAGCAAGGGATGGAGAATCATCGGCGCGATCGTGCTGGTGCTGGTGCTGCTGGGCGCCATCTGCATCGGCGTCGGCTTCATGACCGGCGGCGATGTGGCGGACATCTACTCCACGCTGGACAAGCATTATAACCTGTCTGGCCGCTGGGAGCAGTATTCCCAGTGGGCAGTTGCGGCTTTCAACGAAATTGTAAAGGGTGTGCGCGGCCTTTGGTAAGCCGCGTTCCGGAGGGAAAATGGAAACGAAGAAGGATCCCCTGAGGCTGGAAAATCAGCTTTGCTTCCCACTGTATGCCTGCGCCAGGGAGACGATCAAGCTCTATAAGCCCTATCTGGACGAGCTGGATCTGACCTATACCCAGTATATCGCCATGATGGTGCTGTGGGAAAAGAAGGCTGTGACGGTGAAGGAGATGGGCGCCATGCTTCACCTGGATTCCGGCACGCTGACTCCCCTGCTGAAAAAAATGGAAGCCAAGGGTCTGCTCATTCGGCGCCGCTCCACTGAGGACGAGCGCAGCCTGATCGTGAGCCTTACCGAGGAGGGTGAGGCGCTGCGGGAGCGGGCGCTGGACATTCCGGCCAAGATGTCCCAGTGCGTCAACCTGGAGCCGGAGGAGGCCCGGGAGCTGTACAGGCTTCTGTACAAGCTGCTGCAGCAAGCTGAATGACGATTGATTCGGCAAGCGCAGATTCAGAGAAAATTTGCGTTCTGACGATGGCGCGTTTTCCCGGGAATGCTTTGCGTATTGCAAGAAAGCGTGATAATACTAATACCTGATAGAAAGCTTTAGAAAGATTTCCGAGGCAGAATTGTGACAGGCGAGGCGCTTCCCGCAGAGCATAATGGAGATATATGGTCAAGGGAAGCAACGAAGCATGGCGCAATTCTGACCGGAAAGATTCAAAGATTTCTATTAGGTGTTAGTATAAAATCCGGGACAAGTTTTCCGGCAGATGCCCCGGGCGGTCAATCCGCATTTTACGAACGACAAAAGGACGCAGGCCGAAGGAGAAAAACCTTCGGCCTGCGTCCTTTTTTGTCCGTTTTGTCCGTTTATTGCAGCGCTTTTTTCCGCTGGACGCCGAAGCAGGCCAGCCCTGCGCCGATGGCACAGACCAGACAGGCGATCCACAGCGTTTGGGGCACAGACAGGCGGTCCAGCATCCATCCGCTGACCGCGCTTGCCAGCACAGAGCCCAGCGTCGTCATGGAAAAGGCCAGGCTCTGGGCCTTGGCAGAATCCTCATAGCCCACCGCCTGCTCCGTATAGGGAACGATGGCGGCGGTATAGAGGGCGAAAGAGGGCGCCTGAAGAAGGAAGGCAGCGTAGAGCGCGGGGATCGAAGGCGCGGCGGCTACCGCCGCCGTTTTCAGCACGAAGCAGCAGAACGCCAGGCGCAGAAGCCCGCCGGTGCTTCGCTTGCCCAGGAAGCGGGAGAAGAGCAGCATTACCGGGATCTCCATGGCTGCCATAAAGCTGTTGATATAGCCCATGTCCTCGGTGTCGCCGCCCACCTGCCGGGTAATGTTGATGAGGAAGTTGCAGATGCTGTTGTGGGCGAAGAACAGCAGCGCCGTGCCCAGCAGCAGGATGCTGAAACGGCGGTTTTTCCTCAGGAAGGCCAGAAGTGAGGCTCCCCGGCGCTCCTCCGTCGGCCCGGCCGCTCTCCGCGGAAGCCTTCTGCACAGCAGCACATGGGCCGCCGTCTGCAGTGCGCACAGCGCAAGCCCGACGATCGGCAGCGCGGCAATCGAAGTCCGTTCCGCCAGAACGCCAAGGGCCATGGAGAGCAGCACATAGGCCAGCGAGCCCATTCCCCGGGCGACGCCGTAGTTGATCGGAAGGCCCCGGTGGGAGAAGTCCACATAGAGCTTCAGATTCAGGGAGTTGACGCTGAGGGAGAAGGCAACATACAGAACATAGCTCAGGGCGGTGAGCACGCCTCTGCGGGGAAGCAGCAGGAGCAGCGCCAGCGCCGCGGCCTGCACCGCCAGAAGCGGCGGGATCAGCCGGGACGCTGTGGCGTGGGTGCTCCTGTCGATCCAGGTGGAAAAGCCCGGGCCGAGAATGGCGCCCAGCAGGTTCCCCGCTGCCAGAATGACGCCGAGATGGGTATTGTCATACCCGAGGCCCTGCAAATAGACCGCCGCAAAAGATACGGCGACGCAGAAGCTCATCCAGAACGACGCCTGCACCAGAGCATACAGCGCCGTCAGCCTTTGCTTTTCCCCCATGATTCCAACCGCCTTTTTCTGAAAATGCAGGGGGATTGTAGCAAGCTCCCGCGCATTTGTCAAGAACAGGTACGGCGGCAGGCCTTCTTATGTCATATCCGCGCGGTGCGCCCGCATACACTGTCCGGGAGAAGGAGGGATCGCCATGCGCAGCTTGGCTTTTGGAAGCAGCGGCCCCGCCGTGGAGCTGCTGCAGCTTGCGCTGCAGAGAGCGGGCTTCGGCCCGCTGGAGATCGACGGGGTCTTCGGCGCTGCCACGCGGGGCGCCGTCTCCCGCTTCCAGGCGGTGAACCGCCTGGCGGTGGACGGGATCGTGGGCACCGTCACCCATCGGGCGCTGCTGCCCTGGTACACCGGCTATGTGAACGTTCGCGTCCGCAGAGGGGACAGCATCTGGGCTCTGGCCCGGCTCTACGGCAGCAGTACCGAGGCAATTTTCCTTGCCAATCCCGGCGTGCAGCCGGAAAACCTGCAGGTCGGCGCCTCGCTGATCGTGCCGCTGCCCTTCCCGGTGGTGCCAACGGGGCTCACCTGGAGCTCGGCGCTGGTGGGCTATTGCGTGCAGGGGCTCAGCGCCCGCTACCCCTTCCTGCTGTCGGGCTCGGCGGGGAAGAGCGTGCTGGGAAAGCCCCTCTGGACCCTGCGCCTGGGCCAGGGCGGGAACCGGGTGCTCTACCACGCGGAGCACCACGCCAACGAGTGGATCACCACCCCGGTGCTGCTGCGCTTTGCCGAGGAGCTGGCCGCGGCGGCGGCCGCGGGGGAGGAGCTGGACGGTTTTCCCGCCGGGGAGCTGCTGGATTACGCCACCATCTGTCTGGTGCCGGCGGTAAATCCAGACGGCATGGATCTGGTGACGGGGGAGCTGCGTGCCGGGGAGGCTTACCGCGCCGCCCGCGCCATCGCCGAGCGCTATCCCCGCTTTCCCTTTCCCGACGGCTGGAAAGCCAACATCCGGGGGGTGGATCTGAACCTGCAGTACCCGGCGGAGTGGGAGCAGGCGCGGGCGTATAAATACGCCCTGGGAATCACATCCCCCGCGCCGGCGGACTTTGTGGGGCAGGCGCCCCTGACGGAGCCGGAGGCACGCGCCATGGCGGAGCTGACGGAGCGCTTCGACCCGGCGCTGACCCTGAGCTATCACAGCCAGGGAGAGGTGATCTACTGGCAGTTCCGGGACTACGCGCCGGAGAACGCCCGCTCCATCGGAGAACTCTTCGCCCGCCTCTCAGGCTATGCCCTGGCGGGCGCACCGGACGCCCCCTCTTCTGCCGGTTACAAGGACTGGTACCTGCAGGACTTCCGCCGGCCGGGCTACACCGTGGAGGTGGGGCGGGGCGTGAACCCCCTGCCCGCAAGGGACTTCCCCGCCATCTACCAGCGCAACCGCCCGCTTCTGACCTACGCCGCCCTGGTGACGTAGCGTTCAGATTTCAGTTTTCAGTGTTCAGAAGAATACGACGGCAAAAAAGAAAAGAGGCAGGAAACGTTTGGATTCCTGCCTCAAGCTGTCGACAAAGTGTCGACAGCTTGAAAGCAAGAATGGGAACTTCCGAAAAAAGTTCCCATTCTTGCGTAGATTGAACGTGAAGGGGGGACTCCCATCCCCCCTTGTATTATTAAGTCGTAGTTAATATAGCTCATCTCTCAGAGCTGTGCTACACTGCAAAGGATGCTGTGGATTGGTTCCGTCCCCCCTACCGCATGACGGTTATGTGAAGGCTCCGACCA
>JAEEGI010007265.1_pt1 | contig 24819 bp, 26 predicted proteins | sample 8958751 | NCBI WGS metagenome assembly JAEEGI01 (sample SAMN16246545, study PRJNA631951) | gut metagenome | biome: gut microbiome; feature: rumen; material: KS-attached | host: Bos | place: Iran: Karaj | collected 2018-10
GCGAGGCCACCTTCATCGGCTTCCCCACCAGCGAGGGCACCGGCAACATGATGAACTTCGACGACAGCGGCTATGCCATCTGCGCCAAGAGCAGGAACAAGGACGCCGCCTGGCAGTTCCTCCGCACGCTGATGACCGCGGATTATCAGGAGCAGTACGGCTACGGCCTGCCCACCAACCGCGTCGCCTTTGAAAAGAAGCTGAAGGAAGCCATGACCCCCGAATACATGCGGGACGAAAACGGCAACTTCATCCTGGACGAGAACGGCGAAAAGATCGAAGTATCCAAGGGCTCCTGGGGCTGGGGCGACCTGACGGTGGAGATCAAGGCCCTGACCCAGGCCCAGGCGGATAAGATCATGGAGTTGGTGAACACCACCACCAAGGTGCAGAACTACGACGAAGAACTGATGCAGATGATCACCAATGAATCCGAGGCCTTCTTCGCGGGCCAGAAGTCCGCCGAGGATGTGGGCCGCCTCCTCCAGAGCAAAATGACCATCTACATCAACGAACAGAGATAAGCAGTACGGATACTTGGGGCCGGGAGCGGAGAGCTCCCGGCCCCTGTTTTGCGCGGCTCAGTCAAATTCTGAGTTTTTCCTCTTTTCAACGGCAGCCCGCAGTGGTATAATGCGTTGCATTAGCAAATAATGTACCACACACAAGGAGAAACGATATGAGAGACTATTTGATCGCCACCTCCTCCACCGCGGACCTGCCCCGGCCCTGGCTGGAGGAACACCATATTCCCTTTATCAGCTACAGCTACACCGTCAACGGTGAGCCGCGGGAGGACGACTGCCGGGAGGAATCCCGCGCCGCGGTCTACAAGGGGATGCGCGCAGGTGACGATTTAAAGACCTCCATGATCAACGAATACGTTTATTATGATTTCTTCAAGTCCCTGATGGAGGAAGGAAAGGACATCATCTTTCTGGATATGTCGGAGAAGATGTCCGTTTCCTTTGAGAATGCCCGCCGGGCGGCGGAAACCATCCGCGGGGAATATCCGGACCAGCAATTATGCGTCATGGACACCCGATGCATCTCCGGTGGCCTGGGCTTGCTGGTGATGAAGATGGTGGCCCTGAAGGAAGCCGGAAGAAGCTATAGCGAGGTCTATACCTGGGGAGAGGAGAACAAACTGCGCATCGCCCACCGTTTCACCGTGGACGATTTGAATTACCTCAAACGGGGCGGCCGCGTCTCCAACGCCTCCGCGCTGGTGGGCTCCATCCTGAATATCAAGCCGGTACTCTACGTGCCCGACGGAGGCACCCTGGACGTGGCGAAAAAGGCACGGGGCCGGAAAGCGGCCCTGAACGCCATCCGGGATGCGGTGCTCTCCGATCTTAAAGGCCTGGACGTGACGGGGCATGAGATGCTCATCCTCCATGCCGACTGCCTGGCGGACGCGGAATGGGTGCGGGACGAGGTGCGCAGGGCCCACCCGGAATATGGGGAGATCCGCATCAGCAGTCTGGGAGTCGTCATCGGCGCCCACACCGGGCCTGGCCTGCTGACGGTGTTTTATCTCTGCACGAAGCGCGTGCCCGGCTGAGACCATGAAGATCACGGCACTGACGGAAAACACCTCCTCCCGGGAGGACCTGGGGAGCGAACACGACCTGAGCCTCTTTATCGAGACGGGGGAGACCCGGCTCCTCTTCGACATGGGGCAATCCGGCCTCTTTGCGGAAAACGCGGAGAAGCTGGGGGTGGACCTCTCTTCCGCGGAGCTGGCCGTGCTGTCCCACGGCCACTATGACCACGGGGGAGGCCTGCCGGTTTTCCTGGAAATCAACGACCGGGCCCCGGTGTTTCTCAGCCGCTATGCCTTCGACGAATGCCATAACGCCGAGGGGAAGTACATTGGGCTGGACCCGAAACTGAAAATAGAGCCCCGCCTGGTGTTTACGGGGGAGGAGACCGAGCTTTCCCCGGCCCTGCATCTCTATGCCTGCAACGAGCGGGAGCCGGCGCATCCCATAGACAGTGCCGGGCTCACGGTGCGGCGGGGAGGGGAGGTCGTACCCGACGGCTTCCGCCATGAACAGTACCTGCTGATCGAGGAAGCGGGGAAGCGGGTGCTGATCAGCGGCTGCTCCCACAAGGGGATCCTGAACCTGCTGGATTGGTTTGCCCCCGACGTGGTGGTGGGCGGGTTCCACCTGATGAAGCGGCCTGCGGACGACAGCCTGGCCCCCTGCGCGGAAGCCCTGGGGAAGGCGGACACGCGTTTCTTTACCTGCCACTGCACCGGCCTGGAGCAATACCGCTGGCTGAAAAGCAGGCTCCCCGCCTTGGGCTATCTCTCCACCGGACAGACCATCGAAATCTGACAGACGAAGGGCGCGTTGCAAAATGCCCGTCACCGTCATTGCGAACCCGCGAAGCGGGTGTGGCAATCCGTTTCTCCTCGTAAAAAGGACGGATTCCGAGCCAGCGTGCCCGCTGGCTCGGAATGACAGGGCGGAATTCGCATTTTGCAACGCGCCCCAAAATCATGTTTGCTTTTTTGATTCAGCGATGAGAACTTCAACGACCTTCAGGATTCTTCGCTGCTCACTTGCCGGCAGCTCGGCCAGAGCCTTGGATAACTGCCCGCTCTCCTGGGCTGTGGTCGCGTCCACCACATCAGCCAGAAGAGAATTAGCATCACATTGAAGGGCGTTGATAATCTCTACGAAGGTATCCAGTTTCGGCGTCTTCAGCCCGGTCTCAATATTACTGAGATAGTTGGGCGAGAGATCCACGAGCTGAGAGAGCTGTTCCTGCGTGAGACCACGCTCCTTCCGGATCATCTGGATTCTTTTGCCTACAAGCCGCGAGTCCACATTATCACTCCTAACAGCGTTTTTTCTTGCTGATAGGAGTATATCGGCGAAGCGAACGTATTATAATAAGCTAATCGGATTATGTACCGCTATTAGCGTTGTCTTCGCAAAATATTCTTTTTGCCCCTTCGTTTGAAGAAAAAGTCGTCGAATCTTTGAGACCTGCATAAAAACGCAGGTCTCATAAGAGATTTATGTAGATGAATGATAGGCATTTATGATAGAATAGAAATCATCAATTGCCTCTCTAGGCTGTAGGAGCTTGATTTTTCCTCGTGAGGCAAACAGCCACCCGTAGAAGGTGTTGCTGAGACCGACTGTAATCCTTGCTTTGAAATGCGCCTCATCCGCAATCTCTGTCTTCACTCCCTCGCCGAAGTGGTCGATGATGTTATTCATCAGGTCATTTTCGACGAGCAATTCTACCTCAGTCTCTTTCCCGCTCATCATGGAGAACTCTTGGGAGAAGAAGTCGCCCACATTATAGTCTTTCGGAGGCTTTACACGAGGAGCATCCACAATAGAAAGATGGTCAATCCGGTCAATCCGGAACTTCTGTACAGCGCCCTTATCGTCAGAGTGGCCGACCATATAATAGTTATCTCCGCTCCAGATCATAGAATACGGGGAAACTATATAATAGGCTCCATCGTGCCTTGCCACCTTCTTCTTCATCGGCGAGTAGTCAAAATACTTGAATGTGACTTTCTTCTTCTCCGCTATGGCATCCTGGATGGAATCCACGATCCTCATGATGCCCTCATTCGTTGCCTTGAACCTCTGATCGACATAGAGTTGCCGCTTGATGATGCTTGCATCCTGGGGCCCGACAAAGGCCGAAAGCTTCTTGATAAGTGCCTTGCTCTTCTTTTGGCTGATAAACCGTGAAGACTGAACGGCATCCACAAGAAGCTTCACTTCCGGTACCTCAAAATGCCGATTTCCGATGCTGTATTCATAATGCCGGGACCTATCCTCGATGATGTCAATACCCATCGTTGTCAGGTCTGCAATGTCTGCCTGAATTGCACGGTAGTCCTTAACGGTAATACCCTGCGTTTCAAGAAAGGCAATGATCTCAGCTATAGTTGCAGGATGCTCGTCGTCTGTATTCTCCCAAAGATATTTGAACACCCAAAGGGTACGGTTTGGCTTTCTCATATACTGCCACCTCGCTGATATTTCTTTTTCAATTATAGCAAAGGATGTAGAACAGTTCAATCTGCATCCCACAATTTTCGACAGATAACCGCGAAAAATCAATGATAATAGTGGAAAAGTGTCTGCTGCTATGGTATAATTTTAAGGACAACATAGCCCTGGATATCAACGCCGAGCGTCTGGAGATCGGCGAGGGGCAGCGCATCGACAATCGGAACACGGCCTTGAGCGCCGTGGCGGGCCTCCTGGGCTGCTCAAAGATGGTGTGCCGCTCGGACAATATGCGCTTCATCGGGGAGGACGGCAAGGTCACCGAGGGCACCTTTATGGACTATGCAGAGGGCGTGGACCTGATCAAAAAGCCCGAGCTCTTCAAGCATGTGGCCATCAATCCCTTCCAGAAGGAAGAAAACCGCCGGAAACTGAACCGGCAGCTGGCGGACTGCCAGGTGCTGGATTATCTCTGCAACAACGAGGACCGTCACCGGGGCAACATGACGTACGATATCGACCAGGATGGGCAGCTCAGAGGCATCCAGTTATTTGATAACGACAGCACCTTCGGCCTGAGCTCGAAAAGCCCCAAAAAGCTTCGGGTCGTCTCCCAGAGCATGGCGAAAAAACTGGAGAGCCTGACGCCGGAAATGCTGAAGTTCACCCTCCGAGGGCGGGGCTTGTCGGAAGAGGAGCTGAACGCTGCCGCCTACCGCCTCTCACAGTTGAAAGCGGACATCAAGTACGGAGAGCTTACGGTGATGACGGACCAGCAGTTAGGGAAATACAAGCCGGAGAATCTGAAGCCGAAAAACCCCAACGCCTCAAATCTCTTTACGCAGATCGACCTATGCTTTAATGAAACCGCCAAATTATACCGGGAGGACACGCCTTTCACGCCCCTGCCGGAGCAGCCGAAGCCCGATCTGAAGGAGGTCTCCTCCACCAGCCGGAAGCATACCCTGGGCGGGCTGACGGACTCCCTGGCCCAAGTCTCCCGGAAGGTGGAGAACGAGGAGACCGGCTTCAAGGTAGACGATCTGAGGACGAGATTCCGGGGCAGCTCTCCCAAGTACGACGCCATGGTAGCTGCCGCCAAAGAGGCCAACGCGCTCTATAAAAAGCTCACCGGCAAGCTGCCGGGGCAGGAGGAGGGCAAGCTCCCGGATCTCAGCAAGCTGGTTTCGGAGGATCCGGAGACCCTCGGCAAAGTAATCGAGGCCTTCGTGAAGGTGGATGAGACCACGAGCGAATACCTGAACTATAAGACGGAGCAGCGCGGGGCGGAGGATGTGGACAGCATCGTTCCCAAGAACGACTATGAGAAAGCGCATATCAACTACGCAAAGGGACTGAAAAAGATCACCGGGGAATTCCTTTCCTCCCGGAGGCCGGCGAACGAGGCTGAGCTGGAGGATCTCCAGGCCAACACGGCTCGGCGGGAGCTGGAAAAGCGAAGGGCCGGGGAAGCGCCGCAGGAAAAGCCGAAGGAAGAGGAAGTCGTCCAGGCCCTGACGGTATAGCGCCCGCGAAAGGAACGCTGTAATCGTGATTTCCGTATACATTTTAGTAATTTTGAAGGAGAACAGACTATGAAAAGACGGACACTCGCACTGATACTGATCCTTGCGCTGCTCCTGGCAGTACCCGCGCTTGCGGCCGAAACCGCACCGGACGACGGCATGGCGACCCGCGGCGACGTCGTCAAATGGCTCTACTCGGAATACGGCGCGGATTTCCCGGCGGAAGAAACGAACCTCGTTTTCACCGACGTCCCCGCCGACAGCGGCGAGGCGGAAGCCGTGGCCTGGGCTGCAGGCCTGGGCATCGCCAAGGGCTACGGCGACGGCCGCTTTGGGCCGAATGATCCTGTGACCCGCGAGCAGGCGGCTGCGATGCTCTACCGCTTCGCCCAGGCCGCAGGCCAGGGCTTCCAGGGGCTTTGGATGTTCCTGCTGAACTATCCCGACGCCTCCGAGGTTTCCGCATGGGCGGACGAGGCCATGCATTGGGTGGTGATGAACGGCATCCTGACCGGCGCGGCGGGGGACGACGGCGCCGAGCTTCTGGCGCCCAAGGACGGCATCGGCGTCAATGAGCTGCCGGTGTGGATCAAGCGCCTGGACGACACGCTGGCCACGACGCTGGAAAACGGCGGCTATACCCTGACGATCCCCGTGAACTATGCCTCCAGGCTCAACACGGAGCTTTTGGAGGACATGCCGGAGGGCACGCTTTTCGCCGTCGCGGAGCAGGCGTCCATCGATGCGGCCAAAGCGCAGGGCTATGACGGAGATGGCGCCGGTTGGCTGTTTGCCATTCAGAAGATCAGCGACGCTGAGGCGAAGCAGATGCTGACCGAGGACATGTCCGGCAGAGAGATCTTCGCCAGGGACGAGGCGGGGGATCACTTCCTCTTCTGCACGCCCACGGACGTGCGCTTTGAACGGGCCACCGCCGAGGAGATGATGGCCGATTCGGATGTTTGGGCCGCGCTCAACGAGTGGGCAAGCACCGTTAAGGACAGCTTTCTCAACGATAACGGCCTGAATGCCGAATATTTCGGAAACAGCGATGTCGAGATCTGGCTCTACCGCGCCGCCTACGCCGAGGACGCCGCATACACCCTCAGCACCACGGCTTACGGCCCTCTGGAGCCGATGGACGGCGTGGACGCCGCCTCCTATGTGGAGCTGGCCCTGAAGGACGTCGCTTTTGAATACCTCGATGGTGAAGAAGCCCCCGACGGCGAGTATGTCGTGCTGAAGTTTGAAGGCGGAGACCGTATCGACTTCTTCACCGGCGAAGGCGGAAACACTGTCCGCCGCGTGGTGGACCTGGGAGACGGCGAGACCTTTGAACTCCTTTACAAGGCTGTCTATGACGACGATACGGTCGTCCTCCACGATATCATGGAGGCGTGGTACATGGACCTGGCAGAGGCCCACGGTCTCCGGTAAGAAGCGAAATCGTGCAGGAGATCGCCCATTCGTTGAATGAGCCTGATCCTGGCTGCCAGATATGATCAAACACCGGGGAGGTCATTTGCCGTTTGACAGACGACCTCCCCGGTTTCTTTTTTGGCTATGCTCTAAGCATGACCGTATTTCTCTTTAGTTTTCTTCCATATCAGCGGTTTTCTGGTTCTGTGTTCGGAAAACTCTGATACTCGAAATGGAGACATGGATGCGCTGGTGAAGTTCGTAAAGGAGATGAAGGCGGACGAAGCCGTTGGAAAGACGTTCGTCAGTAGAGAAGACATCCGCATGATACCGGATGTCCTGCAAAACGGCGAGGATTTCTTCTTCCCGGTTTTTACAACGGCTGAAGAAATGGGAGAATACGGGGAAGGCTTCTCCAAGATACAGAGACATTTTCTGGAGGCCGTCAGACTGGCGTGGAACAATGAAAAGAATGTCGCCGGCATCGTGATCAACGCCTTTTCCGAGCCGTTCATTATTCCGCGAGACCTCTTTGACATGATTGCAGAAATGCCATCGGCAATTGAGCCGGGAAAGGAGTAATCAATGCGCACCATCAGAGTTACGGGCAAGGGACAGATCAAGGTCAAGCCCGATATGACCAGAATCACCCTGTCGCTGGAGGGTATCTACCCGGAGTATGGCGAGACCCTGCGCAGGTCATCAGCGGACACCGAGCGATTGAAGGATCTGCTGGCCGGATTTGGCTTTAAGCGGTCCGACCTGAAAACGCTGAACTTCAGCGTGGACACGGAGTATGAAAGCTATAAAGACAAGGGCACCTATAAGCAGCGTTTCATCGGCTACAAGTTCCATCATCTGATGAAAGTGGAATTTGACTCCGATAACGACCGCTTGGGACAGGTGCTGTACGCTCTGGCCAACTGCCCGGTGAAGCCTGAGTTCCGCCTGAGCTATACCGTCAAAGACCCGGAGGCTGCAAAGAATGAGTTGCTGGGCAAGGCTGTTACTGACGCTAGGGAGAAAGCATCTGTTCTGACGCAGGCGGCTGGCGTCTCACTCAAAGACATCCAGAGTATCGACTATTCGTGGGGTCAGATCAATTTTGAGGTCCAGCCGATGAACCAGATGCTCATGGTGGAGGAATGCTGCACTTCAATGGTTGAAGGGGCGGGCAGCTATGATATGGACATTGAGCCTGACGATATTGAGGTCTCAGATAATGTAACTTTGATTTGGAATATAGAATAAAGGTGCTCCACACTATCCTGCACAACCAGGTAGTGTGGAGCATCTCTTTCATCCTCCATAATAGTATGGTCTTCCAATCGAAGTAAACCCGTCCGAACCGCTGACGGCAACACCTTGTCCACCGCAATGGATAATCAGGAGGTTGCCATCGTCGTCTTTTCCTGCTACGATGCCTACATGGGAATCTTCCGGGAAGAAAACCAAATCACCGGGTATTGCATCATCCCAGGTGATTGCGCGACAGTAAGCGTGCTGGTCTGCTGCGCCTCCACCATGTCCGATCACATAGGTCCCTTCGCTGACGTTATAGAAAACCCAATCGACGAAACCGGAGCAATCCAGGCCATAAGGTCGATAAGTTCCTGTGGTTGGGCTGCCATCTGCCCAAACCTTTTGGATGGAGCCCCATCGGGAATCCCAACCAATCACAAGAGACTTTCCGCCCCAAAAATAGTTGACCTTTCCAACGAGAGAACACGCTGTCTTGATGACTTTTCTTCGTTCTTCTAGCAGATCATCCGGCAAGTGCTTCAGTAGCTCATAGGCATCAGTGCTTATGAATTGTAAATCTCCGATAAGCTCTAAAAGAGCATCGCGGCTTTCGAGCAACTCATCCAGCATCTTCTTTTGCTTCTCGGAGAAATGATACTGCGTCTTCATTTCTTCAGCTATCTTAGATGTGATCGTGATGTGTAGGATGCTTTCGCTCCAGCTATCATCAACATCATCTTCCGGGTCGCTGTCGGGATAATCTATCGTTTCCACTTCGGAGGACAATTCGTTCATATCCCAAAACACATCTTTGAGTTTTTTGATTCGTTTCTGGTCCAAAGTGGCCACATCCATAGCGTCAACGTCATTATTTCCGGCAACCTTAACCGCAAACACTGCCAGGACCTCCGGCCAGTCAGCAAGCGAGCCGGATATGGTGATGTCATCGTAGTCACCATCCTGTAAGTCTTCGAGCTTGGAGTTGAAATCATACATGACCTGAGCCACCGCAGCTGAGGCCGTAACAGCACCTTGATCCCGGTTGTTCCCTGAAAAGAAGATTCCAAAAGGAGAGGCGATTATCACACCGATCAGGCAGATGATAACAATGGCGATAACGGCAACCCATCCACCGGCTGCAATAGCAGCGATAAGTTCTTTCACACCCGCTGCGATTGCCTTAACTGCGGCGGCAACTGCTTTCGCTATGGCTTTTGCCGCTACTGCCGCAGTGCGAGCGGTTTGCCGCGCAGCTGCAGCCGCTTTTTGTGCTGTTTTTGCTGCAACTCGGGCAGATTTCTGAGTTGCCTTCGCCTTCGCCTGAGCCGTCTTGATTGCTGTCTTGGAAGTCTGCTCTGCCGTTTTGACATCTTTCTGAGACGATTTTGCTGTTTTGCGAGAGAGCTTGATGCTTGCCTTCTGTGTGGATCGAGCAGACTGCTTTATCGTCTTCTCTGCTTTCTCCACGGTTTTAATTGAGCCTTTGGTTTGGCGTTTTTCAGCGTGAGCTGCTGTATTTCCAAGATTACGGGTCTTTTGAGCGCGCCGTTCTACGTTGATTGGCTTGGAAGGAGCTTGATCGGTATAGAAAACAGAATCAGAAGGTTCACGGGTCAACTCTGTATTTCTCTCTACCTTTTGCAGAGCATTGTTCTGTGCTGTTTTGTTTTTCTTCTGCTTTATCACGCCCTGCTTTACCTCATTTACAGGCGAAAACCCTTGTGATGGTTCTCTTCGAGAGAGGACAGGCTGAAGAGTAGGCTCCACCTCAACAGGAGCGAAGTCCTTGCTTACGTCATCCATGATGGGTACCGGTCTGTTCTGCGCCGCACGGACGGTCTCTGCTCTTTTCTCCGCCTGCTTGATGGCAAACTGACGCCCACATTCTGTCGGTGTCAGTTGTTTCACATCAGGGCTGTTATTCACATCCCTAAGAGTGTTATTTGCTTTGATAGTCTTTCCTGTACTCGCTGGTCTGACATGGCTATGATCGGAATAGATGAACGGTATTTGCTCATTTACTTCAACCGCCTCTGCTGGCTGATTGAGAACTGCCGGGCGAACATCTTGGCCAAGCAGCGTCGGGTTGAGGTTTTCCTTTGTAGTCAGAGGCTCTTCCGTAGATACCACTACGGTATTATCGGAAACAGGCGCGAATCGGCTTTGTCCTTTACGAACTTGCTGCATACGGTAGTTGGTTTCTCCGGGAGAAGGTGCTTCGGCGTGGTAGGTGGACTGCTCATAGCCTGTTCGCGTCTTAATCCCCTGCGCCGGGTCAGTTTGCTTGTCGATTCCTGGCTCATCAAGAACGGGCCTCTCTGGGTACACCGAAGCAGAATACCTTCCCTGAATGTCATTCGGTGTTTCCTGTACCGCAGGCGGTGCTGTGTCCCTAGTCGGATTGAAGTGATCTGGTATTTCTGGTGTAATCGGTTCATCCCGAGTTACTGACTGCTCGTTAGGAGCGAAACGTAGCTGTGACTCCCCTGCTCTCATTTCTTCATGATGGATCGAGTTCTGTCGAGCCGCTTCCTGTACCGAAGCCCTTGGAGATTCACCCTGATAGGTCCGCTCCGGTTCTCTCGGACGTTCTTGATGCTTGCGAACAGCATCTCTCCCCCGCTCCACCAATTTCTTTCCCTGGTTTGCGGCAGTGTGGCCGGCATCGTGGGCGATGTCTTCCGCAGCGTACTGAACGCGATCCTCCGCGTACTCTTCCGGGGTGATTTGCCCGTCATCGGCCAGATTTTTGACCGTATCTTTGGAACGGATAAAGGCATTCTTCATCCTCTCCCCTGCAACAGATGCTTTATCCAGAGCTTTAATGTCTCGGTGGGTTTCGCGGGTTTTTATCTTTGGCATTTCTTACACCTCCTATCCAGAAGGGGCAGGCTTTACGCCTGCCCCAAGGCGAAGGTTCCTTCACCGGGTTTGGTGGTCATCAACTTATAGAGTTGCGTATTTTTAGGGAACCGATTGATGAACGGAACGAGGGCGCTACCGTACTTGATGAGGCCGCAGCCGGCGTCGGCATTCGTGATATAGCTCATCTGCTCATTGGAGATGTTCAGGAGCTTGGCGAGCTTTTCCCGGTCAGACGCCGCCTGATTCAGCATCACGATAAACTCAGAGTTGGAAAGCATCGTGCTGGCCTGTACTGAGTCCAGAAGATACTCTACATTTTGCGTAATGGCCGTTGGATAGGCGTTGCGCTTGCGGAACTGACGCCACGCGCTGTTGAAGAACGCAGCGGAAAACTCATTCTCAAACACCACATGGAACTCGTCGATGAAGACATGGGTACGCTTGCCCTTCTTCCAGTTAAGGGTGACTCGGTTCAGCATGGTGTCCGTGATGACAAGTAAGCCAGCAGGCTTGAGCTGTGCGCCGAGACCGTGAATGTCGAACACGATAATCCGTTTGTCCAGATCCACATTGCTCTGCTTTCCGAAGATGTCCAGAGAGCCGGTGGTATAGAGCTCCAGAGACAAGGCGATCTGCTTCGCTTCCGGCTCCGGCTGGTCAAGCAACTTCTCCCGTAGCGTAGTCAGCGTCGGAACGATGCCGGTCTCCCCTGCTTCCTGGTAGACCATCGTGATGCAGCGGTCGATGATGGACTTCTGCTGCGGCCCCACGCCTTTGTTGTCGATCTGCTCGATCAGGGACATGATGAACTGCGACTTGACCACAATGGGGTTGTTCTCTCCGTAGCCGTCCACCATATACATGGCGTTGAGACGGTCACGGCCACCGGCACTGACGCGGATCACACTGCCCATCGCGCCCATTGCTTCGATCAGCGGCGCATACTCGCCCTCCGGGTCGCAGATGAGAATATCATCCTCCGTGTTCAGGATCAGGAACGTTATAAGCTCCTTGGCGCTGAAAGACTTGCCAGAACCGGGGACGCCCAGCAAAAAGGCCGACTGGTTCAAAAGGTTGGCCTTGTTACACATGATGAGATTGTGGCTGATGGCGTTCTCTCCGAAGTAGATGCCGCCGCGGTCCATGATCTCCTGCACCTTGAAAGGGATGAATACCGCAAGGCTCTCCGTTGTGAGGGTTCGGAATGCGTTGATCTTCCTTGCCCCGATGGGCAGCACGGTGTTGAGCCCGTCAAGCTGCTGGTATTTCAGAGATGCCATCTGGCACATGTGTTTTCTGGCGGTGGAGAGAATCGCCTCAGTGTCCGCGTCGAGTTGCTCCTTTGTATCGGCCATGTGGACCATCGTGATAACGGCAAACAACATGCGCTGGTCGCGGGTAGTCAGGTCGTCAAGGAACTCCTTGGCCTCCTTGCGCTGGAGCTCCATGTCATAGGGGATCACAGCGGAGAAATTGTTGTTCTTGTTCTGGCGGCGCTGCCAGTTCGTGATGTTGGTTTCCACGCCAAGCAGACGGCTCTCCACCTCGCGCACGGCCTCGTCCGTGGGAATGGGGATCACGTCGATGCTCATCATCATGTTCCGGTTCAGGTCAGTCAGCTCAGACACCATGCTGTCCTTGATATAGGAAGCATAATCCTTGAGAAAAATGACCCGGCAGAACTTTTCTCCCAGCTTAATATAGTCCGCGTTTTTCTCAATGGCGTCCGGGCAGATATAGTCCTTGAAGTCGTGGCCCAGCCGCGCTTTCTCCCTGGCGTCGAACACGAAGCTGCTCTCTTCCCCAGCACGGTAGAAGTCATGGAGCACCTGCAATCTCTGCTGCGCGTTCAGCTCCACACACTTAGAGCCCAGCGCGGTGAAATGGGAAATCAGGTCAGCGCCGGTGCGGGCAAAGTAGGTACGGGCCTCCTCAATGTCCTTCTTCTGCACGGAGATCGTGAGATACTTCTCCTGCATGATGCCGTTGCCGCCCGTTGCCTTGTCCAGCAGCATTTGATTGTATTCTTTCCGGTACATATCCAAGCCGTCGTTCCGCATGGGCATAAGGATGGCCTCCTCAAAGTCCCGCTGGTTGACACGGTGGTTGTTGATGGTGATTTTCGTTGTGGCCCCGCTGTCCAGACTGTTCAACAGCTCGGAGTAGGTTAAGAACATGCTTTCCTTGTCCTCTCGGCTGGCCACGAGATAGTTGATGTCGGAGAAGCGGTACATTTTCGTGTACTTGTTCCCGACAAGGAAAATACCGTCGTTCCAGATGCGCTTGATGGGAATCACGTCCTGCACTTTGCGCGGGACCTTGAAGCGTTCCTTATCCTGCTTCAATAGACTTTTCAGTGTCTTGATCATGGTGGCCCACGCCTCCTTTCTCGGATTTTTCGATATAACTCCTGAGCACTTCGTAATAGAGGTTGATCGACTCAAAGCGGATCTCCTTTGGCTCCAGCATTTCAGAGCGAAGCCATGCCCAGAGAAACTGCTCCGCCGTCATTCCGTGGTAGCTGATAAAGCCCATCGCCGCAAAAGGAGCCGCTCCGAGGATGCACATCCAGGAAACAGTCTCCATGCCGACCATAGGTTTCAAAACGAAATACAGCAACACGGCGATCCCCACGGCGAGGACAGAAAAAATGAACTGCCGCATGGACAGTCCGAAGAACATGGATTCGGTATAGTTCCGAATCTCTCTATTGATTTTTACTTCCATCGGAACTCCTTTCCCGGTGAAGAGCGTTTTTCAGTTCTTCTTTGCAAACGCATTCCTCGGTCTTGCAAATAATCTCGCCTCCATGCCTGCCTCCGTAATAAAGGCAAAACCTACAGGCGCAGTCTTTGACCGTGTAGCCCTGCCATTTTTTTGTAATCTGTTTTGCCATGCCGCACCTCACAGGCCCAACATCTCGCGCACGATGCGGTCAGCCATCTTCACACTGCCCACGAGAATGAGCATATTGAAGATAAGCTCTCCAATATAGCTCCAGACCATTGAGGCCGCAGCTGCGTTCGGATCGACCACAGGCGGCGAGCTTGCAAACACTGAGAAGATGATACAGGCAAGCACGATGATAGCGCCCTCCAGCAGCACGGCGGCGTAGCTTTTGAGAAAGCTCTTGCCGATGTTTTGACTCGGCTCTCCGGCGAAAGACGATAAAGGAATCGGCGCGATGGCCGTGTACATATACAATTTGAAAAAGCGCCCGTAGACGCTCAAAATCATAATGAACGACAGCACCCAAATGAAAAGGCCGCCGATCAGCGTGACCGCCCACAGTGGGATGCTTTCAAAGAAACCGCAGTCCTCAATGGCATTGATGATGGTATTTGGCAGTATGGTCTCCTGCGGAGCACCAAAGCCCGCAGCCCCCATGATCGTCGAAATAACGCCCTGGATGATGTCAAGTAAAGCCATCATCAGTTCCATACCGTAGGTGATGACGCCTTTGGCTATGGCAAAGCGGATAAAGAGCTTGACCGCATGTTCCGGCTTTTTAACCTCTGCAAAGCTTCCGCAGGTTTTCACCATGCCAATTACAAAGAACAAAACCAGCAGCGCGTATCCGATGGCTTGCAATGTTCCGTGGATGCTTGTCACCACGTTCCAGATGGCACCGCCTTTGAATGTCTGTGGCGACTGCGTGATCAGCGTCCAGATCTCGCTGAGCTTTTCATTCCAGACATTCAGCGCGTTTTGCAGGTTCTGAACGACCCAGTTATCCGACATTCAAAACACCTCCTCTGAGGCGGGCCGGTCACAGGCCAGCCCGCCCCGAATGTGCGGATACATGGTGTTTCAGCCGATGATGAGGTCAAGAATCTCCTTGGCAAAGGTGATAACGATGCCGCCGGCAAGGGTCAGGAAGCCGTTGGAACGCTGGGAGGCATCGTGGCTCTGGAGGGACAAGCCAACCTGCACGATGCCCCAGCCCAACAGAATGAGGCCGACAGCGCGGATCAGCCCGAAGATAAAAGTGGACAGGTTATTCACCACGCCCAGCGGATCGCCAGCAGCGAACACGGGCATCGCAGTCCCCAGAATCATAGTGGCGCTCAGGACCGCGACAGCATAGCGGCGAAAGCCCTTCTTGACCTTGCCAGGGATGGGGAGCTTCTCAGAATTGTTGTTCTTTTTCATTTTGTTCTTCCTCCAATTTCTTGATTTTCTCCTCCAGCTCTTCGCTGGTTAGGATGTCATAATGGTGGGTCTCACTGTCTATCTGAACAGCCTCTTGGAGAAGCTGGGGATCAATGGAGATGGCGGCAATACTGCGTGTATCTTCGCCGTGCTGGAACGGCGGCATTTTCCCATCGGTCGTGAGCGCCACATTCGGATGCTTCAAAATGTCGTACTTGAAGTCCATTACCGGGCGCTCGCCGCGAATAAAAAGAAGCGCGTACTGGTTGTCCAGCATGCGTACTTCGTCTGGCGTCATCAGCTCACGGCCTGTGAGCTGATAGTTGATGGAATAGTTGCCGTTCCTTCCTTTCGACTGACCGTAGGTGTTGGTGTCGATGGTCTCCTTGCCGAGCAGCTTGGAGACGTATTCATGGGTGGATTGCTCGTTTCCGCCAAGGTACAGAAACTCGTCGCAGTTGCCTACAATGCTCTCCCATTGCTTTTCAAACAGGGCTTTGAGCTGTGCGAGGTTCTGTATGATGATGCTCACGGAGATCTCCCGGCTTCGCATCGTGGAGAGCAGCTTATCGAACTCATCCGGTAGAGCCACGTTCGCAAATTCATCCATGACAAAATGGACATGGACGGGCAGCCGCCCTCCGTGGACCACATCCGCTTGATAGTAGAGCTGTTGAAAAAGCTGGGTATAGAGCATCCCGACGATAAAGTTGAAACTGCTGTCGTTGTCGGGGATGACCGCATAGACGGCGGTCTTCCGCTCTCCGAGGCTCCACAGTTCCATTTCATCGGTCTGTGTGATGCTGGCCAGAGAGTCCAGATTGAACTTCTCCAGACGGGAGATCAGCGTGATCTGGATGGATTTCAGCGTCTTGCCGCTGCCGGAGTGATAGCTCTTGTAATATTTCAGGGCGATGTGCTCCGGGTTTTTGTCCTCCAGTCTGAAAAAGAGCTTGTCGAGGGTCGATACAAAGGTGTCATCATCCTCCTTTACCTCGCCCGCACGGATCATCTCCATCACCATGGGGAAGTTTTGTTCGTCGGGAGGCGCTTCGTAGTGAAGATAGAACACCAGCGCCAGCAGAAGCATCGTCGCCGCTTGGTCCCAAAACGGGTCCTGGCTCTGACTGCCCTTCGGCGTGGTGTTCTTAAAAAGATTCGTCACCAAACGCTGAATATCGTTGTCGTCCCGAAGATACACAAACGGGTTGTAGCAATGGCTCTTCTCCATGTTGATGAGGTCAATCACCTTGATGTCATAGCCCTTTGCCTTCAAAAGCCCGCCTGTGTCCCGGAGAAGCTCACCCTTCGGGTCGAGGCATACGAAGCTACTATTGGCGTTCATGACGTTTGGTTTTGCGAAAAACCTTGTCTTGCCGGCACCGGAGCCACCGCATACCAGGATGTTCAGGTTGCGGCGGTGCTTTCGACCGTCGAGGCCGATGGCGACATTCTGCGTCAGAATCTTGTTCGCGGTCCTGTCCCTGCTGGCATACTTCTTGTTGACCGCACCCGGCGAGCCCCATTTCGCCGAGCCATGCTCCTCACGCCGCCGATAGTTCCGGTCATTGGAGAGATAGATGCCGATCCCGATGGCATATCCCATAAGAAAAATGAGGACAGTTTTTAAGCTGTCCTCACAAATCTCAATATGAAGCGGATTGTTGAAAACACTGTCCGCTTTTTGCAGGAAACCGGCGAGCCCATCCCCAAACGCCGGAGCCACCAGCAGTGCGAGCCATACAACAGGAAGAATGCCGAGAAAGTACAGGATGATGTGAGCGCGGTCGAATTTATCTCGTTTCACGAACCATGCGCCGCTTTTCCTTCTTGGTTGGGGCGTCGATCACGCGGAGCAACAGGTCCTCCACCGGCTCCACCGGGCCATCCTTTTCAAGCTGGCTGTTCCGGAGCTCATAGAGGCTTCGGACCATAAGCTGTTGCTCGTCGCTGTCCAGCGTCAGCACCTTCACTTCCTCGTGCATGGCGTCTCCTTATCTGGCGTCGCCGCGATCCTTCTTCTCGCGGTTCTGTGCGTCGAGTACGCGGCTCATATCGCGGGAGATCTCACCGGCCACGTCACGAATCTTCCCCAGCTCCGCACGGAATTCCTGCGTGTTCATCTTGCTGTACTGTTCCGGCATGGAGTTGAAGCTGAAGGTTTCAACGGACACGCCGTAACGCTTGCACAGAACATAGGAAACACAGTAGGCGGTGATGGTGTTCTCATTGCGCCGGTAGTCGCCCTTGTCCATGTGCGCATGGGCCAGTTCATTGGCAAGGCTGCGGAAGATGGTCGGGGTGTCCATGCCCTGACGCACGAAGATGGTCTTCGCGTCGGGCTTGTAGATGGCGTTGAGGGTCTCGGACATGGCCTCGCTGATTGCCATTTTGCAGGGCGCATTGGAGATGAGCGATTTCAGAAGGAGCCGCTCGTCCCTGGTCACAGTGGGCGTGGTGCGGTCCCGGCTGTTGGTCTGCGAAATATCGAAGACCTTCTTAATGTTATAGCTGGTGCCGGTGCTGCCGTCCTCCTTCGTGTACTCCTTGCCGGGCTCCAAAATGGAGATAGCGGTCTCCCCCCTCTCGACGCGCACATTGGCATCCTTCCAGGTATCGAAGTCAGCCAGGCGGGTCGCCTCCGGCATCTGCGCTGTGATCAGGAGAGCGTTGTTGACGGAGTAGCGGTCGAATCGGGCCTGCACATCCAGATAGGTCTGAAACAGTTCGCCGCTGCCCTTGATCTCCTCGGCGGTGTTCTCCAGGAGCGTGTAAACATCGGCTCGCTCCTGCTGCTTTCTGGCCTTGTACTCGTCCATATCAAAGGGCGAGAGCTCCGGCTGCTCGGCTTTCTCCTGAGCAACCTCTTCAAACAGATCGTCAAAGCTTTGCATGGGTTATTTCTCCTCTCTTCTTTTGGTTTTCTTTTTCTTCCTTACGGGGTTTCGATGCTCCAAAGGCTGTCGGTTCCTGCTGTCGCCGCTTCTGCGCTGCCCCTCCAGCTCCTCGCGGATCTCCTTCATCTGTTGACGGACGGAGGGCCTCCGATTGGGATCATCACTTTCTCGGCTTTGCGACGCGGTTGCTTGTCCCGGACTTCTGGGCTTTGAGGAAGGCGCGGACCGAGAGGATTTCTCCGTCCGGCCCATAGTAGGGTTTTCCGTCTGCATATCTTCCCGCGTGGGATTGGCCATAAGCGCATCCAGGAAAATGTCCTCCTTGCTGCGCTCCGGCCTGGTGATCTCCGGCTCTTCCTTCTCTTCCGCACGGGAGGCCCGCGCCCGCTCGATTTCGCTGCGGACGGAAGCCATATCCATCGTGGTGAGCTGGAATCGTTCAAAGATACGGTTTACCTTGCTGGCGTCCTCGGCCCGGACCATCACATCGGTTATCCCGTCTGTGGTGTCCCGGTCTTTGAGTACGCAGTAGAGCACGCCGTACTTCTTTGCCTCCTTGCAGAACTTCACCAGGTCCTGATCCTTTACGGCGAACACCTTGAGTTCTTTGCCGCTGCGGAGCATATTGGTCAGCCGGGTTTTGCCCTTGGTTTTCTTCTGGTCTTTCAGAGCGGCGTAGAGCAACAGCGCAATCTCCTTCGCGCCTGCGCCGGTGATCTTGGCGGCTACCTCAACGCCTTCCAAGCTCATTCTCACGACCTGCTCCGCCGCGTCCCCTGAATAGCTCATCGTCTCTTTCCTCCTCTCTGTGTTGGATTTCCTGCTGCTCTAACAACCACTCCAGTTCCTCCCGTGTTTGAGCGGAACGGAGCTCAATGTCCTCACATAAGCTCATCTCCTTTCGCAGCTCCCGAAGCAGCTTTGATATTTCTGAAATCTGTCCTTTGACAGCTTCAGCCTGTATGGGGTCGTGCTGACGCTTGAGACATCGCATTTGATTACGCAGGTCTGAGCGTTTGGCCTCCAACTCTGCAACATGGCATGAGAGTTCCGTCTTGTGCTTCTGCATATCCTCATAGGTGGCGATCTGATATTTACTCAAGAGCCGCGTCTCCGCGTCCAGCCGGTCCAGCTTGGTCAGATCCTCGCGCATAAAAAAAGACACCCGCTGTACGGATGCCGGATGCGCCTCAATGATATGAAGCTCATAGCAATACCGGAGATAGAGCCGATACAGATATGGCTTTTGTCGATGATATACCGGTGATGGGTTCTCTTGGCGGTAGTTGTGTACTTGCTCCTGTTCTTCTTCTGGAAACGGAGGCTCCCCGTAGAAGTTCTTCCGGATACGCTTGTCGATCTCGTCCAGGTCATAGCCGGGGCCGAGCTTGTGAAAGCGGAAGAAGCCCTTTGCTCCGGGTGGCTTCAAGGCTGGATACTCCAGCCAGTCGCCGTCCTGCTTATACAGCTTCAAATCATAGCCTGATTCTTCAAGGAACACAAAGAACTCCTCACGGGTCACACTTGCGGCGATAGCTCGGTCGATGTCTGCGCGGATCATGCCGCGATTGGTGGGCTTGCCGTTCTTCTCCGCCTCATATTCGGCGTAGTTTCTACCGTGGCCTCTTGGGTTCTCGATGACCGAAAGCCCGTGCTCCCGGCAAATCTGATCTGAAATCTCACGCAAGCGTCGGTAGTCTGCCGGGGCGTTGTGGAAGTGATGCCCGTCTTTGCGGGATACGGAATTGACTACGAAGTGATTATGATAGCAGCCCGTGTTGCAGTGGGTGGCAATTACGACCTCAAACTCATCGCCCCACATTCGCTTCACCAGTTCTTTTCCGATCTCGTGTGCGGTAGCTGCGTCCACCTCGCCGTGCCGAAAAGACTGATACCCATGGAAGCAGAGCCGCCCATCTGTTTTCTTATGGAGTTTTTTTGTAGCTTGAAATTGCTGGGCGGCTCGGGTCTCTTCGCAGCCGATGCAGGTCACGAACTCGCGCCGTTCTGTTTTCAGCTCATCGGCAGCATACTGAACAACGCCATCAACGGTGTGGAGGGCGGTCTGCTCCGCCTTGCCCTCCTCTGTCGTTTTTTCCGGGTTCTCTACATACCGGATGACCTTGGAAAGATTGCTCGTCACCGGCCAGATGGAGGTCACAGCCATATCACACCGCCTGCGTATAAGCCTCCATGAGCTTGTCCTCCACGGAGTGGGTCTCGTCCAGCGCCTTACGGAGCATGGGCGCGTCGATGAAGCCCGCGGTGTTGGCTTTCACGAGAAGCTGATTGATGTTGCTGCCTACGCGCCGCAACTCCCAAATCATGGTGGTGAAGTCCACCGGAGGGGCTTCCTTCACCTCCGCGCCATTGAGAATGTTACGGCAGAAGCCCTCGCGGGACATGTGCGCTTTGCGAGCCTTCTTTGTGAGGGAGTCCATTTCCGCCTTTGTGAATCGGAGCACCATGCCACAGGTTCGCTTCATCATAATTCTTCATTCTCTCTTTCATCACGATTGATTTGAACAAGGCACATCATCACGACGCCGAAGAAGCCGCCGACCATAGTGCCGATGATAAATGAAATCATGCTTTCTCCTTTCAGTTGGTAATGGGGTTTTAGGGGCTTCTGCCCCTAACAAGCGGTCGAGTGATATCACTCGGCGTTGCTTGCTAAGAATGAACCAGACCTTCTCCCGCGCCTGGGTCAGCCATGCCCGTCGCCACCTTTCGAGGTTCTTCTGTGCACTTTTTGTCTCCTTAATGAGAATTGGGCAGGCAATCAACGGCTCCAGAGAAGAGTCTCCCAGGGAGGCGCAAGAAGTTGGCCAACAATCAGAAAAAGTTGGCCAACTTCGGCTTTCGGGGCGTTTTCGGCAGATAAAGATGGCCAACTTCTATTTCAAAGCTGGCCATTTTCCAGTTCGTCGAGGAAAGCCAGAGGCGATATCGGCTCTTCATCGGAAACAAACGATCTATTCTTACCGATCTCTGACACAGCCGACAGGTTCAAGCTCCGGAGCTCCTCCCTCACGGCATTTCTTACCCGCTGAAGGAGAAGCTCTCCCTCGTTTCTGTAGGCGGAATTGTCCAGATAATAAAGCACAGCGTCCTTGATCGCCTTGCTATTGGAGCGTCCAGCATAGAGTAGATAGTCCATGATTCGCCGATCATCTTCTCTGTCCGGATTCAGGATTACTTTGACCTGCTTGCCCTTCATGCGGGAACACCGCGCTTTCTGATCCTCTCATTGGCGAGATACTCGAAACCTTTCGCGTTTGCGTGGATGTCGCTATTGATCGTCACCTTTTCCGGGTCGTACTTTCCGAAGTTCCGAATCAGGCAGCTTCCGCCGCCCAGCACATAGAGCTGCATTGTTTTCTCGTCGTAGCCGTATTCCCGGAGCTTACGGAAAAGGCCCTCGGTATAGATCTCCGCGGCCTCTGTCAGCGTCTGCAAATAGCTTTCATCGATTCTGGCGGTCCCGGTTCTAATGATGCGCTCGATCACGAAATCATCCACCTTTGCGCCGCTGTGGTGATTGGCCAGGGCAACACGCATGGCAATGGCACAGTCTTTCACACCGCACGCTTCCGTCGCCATCGTCACGACTTCGGGTCGGCGGTCCACGACACGAAACAGATTTACAGTCCCGTTCCCGATGTCCGCTACGATGTTGACCTCCCGAAACTCGTTGATTTTCTCAGCGATGGCAGCGTAGCCCTGTGGGAACACCATGGCGTCAACCACCTCAATGCTATAGTCCACACCGCGGAAGTTGAACGCTACCTTCTTCTCTTTCAGCAGATATTCCCGATAAGCATTTCGCTGACTGGAGAGCCAAGTGAGCGGCAGGCCCACCGCAAGTACGATCTTTGCCGTGGTGAGCCGCTGCATGTTGAGCTCTCTGGCGACGGCTGCGAGGGTCAGCACATAGTAGTCCTCATCCATGATCTTCCGGTCAGTGTACTCCTTGTGGCCGCTGCCGATGATATAATAACGGCCTTTGTAGACCAACAGGTTCTCCGTGAAAAAGGGCTTCTCATCAAAGGTGGTGATGCCGGTCGGAAAGATGCAGGAGGCCGTTTTCATATTACCATAGCCGGCGTCCACGCCGATGATGAGCGTATCTCCATATACTTTCATCTTTGGCCCCCTCAGCTTGCGAAGTGCGGTTTGCTGTTCTTCTCGTCATCGCCAAAGATCGCATACAGGAGACCCATGAGCGCCTCATCATCGCCATCGTCTTCGGCCATGACCGTCGCAACGACGCGCTCCACATCCTCATCAGAGAAGTCCAGCACGTTGCTGTTGAAGTACATCTGCCGGACCAGCTCCTCCGCCGCTTCGGGGGAAACAGCTTTGATGGAGACCGTCTTAACAGAAGTGGCCTCCAGCGTGACCAGATACGGCTTCAGTTCCGGAGAGACGGAATCATTGGCATTCGCAGCAGTAGAGTTGACCTCCCTGGCAGAGAGTTCAACGTCATCGGCATCCAGAATGTCCACGGAGAAATCCAGGGGTTTACCCATGTCGATCATTCTCTCAGCCTTGTCGATGGCTTCTTCTCTGCATTTGGCAGAAACGGTGATTTCAGCGGTTGCAGGGGCGGTCGCGGTAACAACATACTTTTTCATCTTGTTTTTCCTCCTCATCTTTCCTGATCTTTTTCTTTTGGGGTGTAGGGAATTGCCATGATTTCTCCGCCCATGCGGATGAAGTTCTCCGGAAGACGGTACTTTTCCTGATACCGTTTGAGCTGCTCGTCGCTCAGGCTTCCGAAGCTGTCGCCAGAGCAATCGCAGATAAAGCAAGGTCCGGCGATGATGTCGAGGATCTCGCGGCTCTGTTCCTTCAAATAGCAGCGTTCGATCTTCCAGCCGTCCGCCCCCCCTTTCTCAGCAGCGAGATACCGTTCCAGGCGCACCATCGGATCGCTGCCGTCGATGGCAGAGGCATAAATGGAGTAACCGCCCATGTTGGGTTGGAACGCTTTGTTATCGCTGCTAATCGCGTAGGTTCGGGACTCTACAGGATACGGCTCGTTGAAGCTGTCCTCGGAGATTACGACATAACCGGTCACGTGCTTACCACCTCCATGGCGCTCCGCTTCCCGGAACCTCGAGACCAGCTCGCCGTAGCTCATGTCCACCTCAGTTTCTTCGGCGCGGATGGCGCGATTCAGTGCCATGCCGTTGATTTTGCCTTCTTCGTTGCAGACGATGCAGACCTCTTCCTCAAAGGGATAGAACGCCTCGATGTCTCCGCCGACAATGGACTGCATCTTCTCCAGCGTGTGTCCGATCTCCGTGATACGAGCCAGTTTGCCGGGTTCCAGCAAAACCACGCGGATGGTGTCCTCCGGCTCCTGCCTTGCTGCTTTCGAATCGAAATCGACCTTCTTGAAGCCGATGCTGTCACAGAAATAAAAGCCCGGTTCTACCGCCGGTACATCGAGGCCAACATAGTCATGGGCCGCGAACTCTGTATCCTGTTCCCTGAGCATGTCCTGAGCAGCTGCATAGGAGGGGTAGTCTGTGTAACGTTCCTTGCGAAACTCGGTCTCAATGATGCCTACGAGCTCGGGAGATTCCACGACCTCCACCACGTCAGACACGGACAAGGATCGCCCTTTATAGTCCTCCGGGTGGTCCAGGTTGAACATTTGAAAAACATCCTCCAGGCCAGCGCAATTCACCTCGCCCTCATAAACCTTGTCATAGAGAGCACTGTTGATCTCTTTGCTGCCCTGATACTTTTCCAGCAGTTCCAGACTATCAAATGCAATGCGCTCGGTATCACGCTCCAGGTTAATCTGATAGATTCTGATCTTCATGGGTTCACCTCCCGCGATCCGGGGCATACTTTGCCTTGAACTCCACGCCGGTGAAGTTGTCCGCATCAAGGATATAATCGCCAGCTTTCCAACGGTCTTTTACGATCTCCTCGGCCTCCTGTGCGGACTCAGCCTCAACGGACACCTTCATTTTGAGGTTCTCATGGATCGTAACATCATATTTTTTCATCGCGTTTGTTCCTCCTTTCTGCGATGACGGTTGATTCTCTGCACCAGGTACTCGTTCACATCCTTTGCGTCGGGTGCCGGGCTGTCGATGACTCGGTACTTGTTTCCCAGGCCGCCGATGATGCCCCGCGCAGCTCCGCGCCCGACCTCATCGTTGTCCAGATGGAGCACCAATGCTTTCGTGTTCGGATGCTCTGACAAATATCGCTCCAGAGCCACCGGCACCACGTTCTCACGCTTCGGCGCATACACGCCGGCGAGTGAGAGCAACGGGGCCTGCTTCCAGTTCCGTCCAGTCATTTTCAGCAAAGTAGCATAGCTCATGGCGTCAATGGCGCTCTCAAACAGGTGAACACTCTCCGCTGCGGGATCATCGGCCAGGAGAAAAGAAAAATGCTTGTCGCTGCCGGTGGCCTCGCCCTTATACATTCCCATTGTTCCGCGCAGAGCGGCATAGCGGGCAGTCCCGGAACGGTCATATCCGAGAAACACGGCGTTGCGGTATCGCTTCGATTCATAGAGCAGTCCGCGAGCGATGCAGTAGTCAATAATCTCCCGGTCGATCCCACGCCCCATCAGGTATTGCACGACCGCATCGTTGTTGCCGTTGCGTTCCGGCAGTAGCAGGTTGCGCTCCAGAATTGGCTTTGGGGCATAAAAAACAGGCGGCTGAACTGCCGCCTTGCCGACGATGGTCTCTA
>JAEEGI010007266.1_pt1 | contig 24819 bp, 16 predicted proteins | sample 8958751 | NCBI WGS metagenome assembly JAEEGI01 (sample SAMN16246545, study PRJNA631951) | gut metagenome | biome: gut microbiome; feature: rumen; material: KS-attached | host: Bos | place: Iran: Karaj | collected 2018-10
GTGAGATTCCTGTTCGCAAGCCTCTGGGCAAGCTTCTTGAGCTGCAGGCTCACAATCGCGGAGATCTGCTCTTTGCCAAGGCGGTTGAAGATGATGATCTCATCTATCCTGTTGATGAACTCAGGCTTGAAGGCTCCCCTGATGACCTCCATCACTGCCTCATGACCGGTCTTGATGTCCGGAGCCTCCATCAGCTGACGGCTTCCCAGGTTGCTGGTCATGATTATGATGGTGTTGGTGAAGTCCACCAGTCTGCCCTGACCGTCAGTGAGCCTTCCGTCATCCAGTATCTGCAGAAGGACGTTGAACACATCCGGGTGTGCCTTCTCTATCTCATCAAAGAGCACAACGGAATACGGGCGTCTTCTGACAACCTCGGTCAGCTGGCCTCCCTCATCATAGCCTACATATCCTGGAGGTGCTCCGATCAGACGTGACACGCTGAACTTCTCCATGTACTCGGACATGTCAATACGGGTAAGAGCCTTCTCGTCGTCAAACAGCATGGATGCAAGGACCTTGGCAAGCTCCGTCTTACCTACTCCAGTAGGACCTGCGAAGAGGAAGGACCCTAGAGGCCTGTGCTCATCGCCTATTCCGGTCTTGTTACGCCTGATTGCGTTTGCAACTGCGGCAATGGCCTCATCCTGACCTATCACCCTCTCGGAGAGCGTCTTCTCAAGGTTCAGGTACTTCTGCATCTCAGAGCCCTGCATCTTGGCAACAGGAACACCGGTCCAGGAGGACACGATTCTGGCAATATCATCCTCATCGACCTCCTCCCTGAGGAGCTTGTTGTCCCCCTGAACGGCCTTGAGCCTCTCGCTGTCCTCCTCAATCTCCTTCTGGAGCTGGGGAATCTGGCCGTGGACGATTTCGGCGGCCTTTGCGAAATCACCGTTACGCTCGGCAATGCTCTCCTGTGTCCTGAGCTCCTCCAGACGGGACTTCTTCTCACGGATTCCCTCTATGGCGCTTCTCTCGTTCTCCCACCTGAGGTGCATGGTGTCACGGGTGTTCTTCAGGTCTGCAAGCTCAGAATTGATCTTCTCAAGCCTGCTCTTAGATGAGGGGTCATCCTCCTTTGAGAGAGCCTGCTGCTCTATCTGAAGCTGCATCAGCTTACGCTCTATCTTATCAAGCTCCTCCGGCTGGCTCTCAATCTCGATCTTGAGCTGGCTGGCTGCCTCATCAATGAGGTCAATCGCCTTATCCGGCAGGAACCTGTTGGTGATGTACCTGTTTGAGAGAACAGCGGCGGCAACAAGGGCATCGTCCTTGATACGCACACCATGATGGACCTCATAGCGGTCCTTGATTCCACGTAGAATGGAGATGGTGTCCTCCACGGTGGGTTCCGAGGCATAAACGGGCTGGAATCTTCTCTCCAGGGCCTTGTCCTTCTCTATGTACTTGCGGTACTCATCCAGCGTTGTGGCTCCAATCGCATGTAGCTCTCCACGTGCAAGAGCCGGCTTTATAAGGTTGGATGCATCGGTAGATCCCTCTGCGGCACCAGCTCCCACAATGGTGTGAAGCTCATCAATAAAGAGGATTATCCTTCCCTCGCTTCTTGTTATCTCGTTCACAACCGCCTTGAGGCGTTCCTCGAACTCACCGCGGAACTTGGCGCCGGCCACAAGCGCGCCGACATCAAGTGAGAGAAGGCTCTTGTCCTTGAGTGAGTCCGGCACATCGCCGCCAACGATCCTCTGGGCAAGACCCTCGACAATGGCGGTCTTACCTACTCCCGGTTCTCCGATCAGGACAGGATTGTTCTTTGTCTTCCTGGACAGGACCTGCATGACACGCCTGATCTCCTCATCACGGCCGATCACCGGATCCATCTTGCCCTGTCTGGCAAGGGCTGTCATGTCACGGCAATATTTCTGGAGGGCCTGGTACTTGCTCTCTGCATCCTGGTCGGTCACACGCTGGCTTCCGCGGATGCTCTGAAGAGCCTGCATCAGGGCGTCACGGGTCACCCCGTAGCGCTTGAGCAGACGGCCTATCTGCCCGTCATCATCAAGCATCGCAAGAATCACATGCTCTGTTGAGACATACTCGTCCTTGAACTTGTCCGCCTCAGACTGCGCGTTTGTCAGAATCTGGTAAAGACCACGTGAGAGTCCGATGTTCACGGCCCCGCCATAGGCCTTGGGGAGCCTGTCAACTATAGTGCGGGTCTCATTCAGAAGACCCTGGAAGTCTATCCCCACCTTTGCGAAAAGCGGCTCCGCTATTCCGTCCTGCTGCTGGAGCATGGCCAGGAACATGTGTTCGTTGCCGATTTCAGCGTTATTGTACCTTGTGGCAAGGTTCTCGGCTCCCTGAAGAGCCTCCTTCATTTTTATAGTAAACTTGTCAATGTTCATTTTAACCCCTCGCTAGTGTGTTTCAGAGACACAATTCCTGTCGCAAACCAGCATCATGACACTAAAATACAAAAACGTTGGCAAAACGGCAACTTTCTTTACGATTCAGACATTTTGGTCTATAATGTCAATATGCCAAAGAAGATAGACCACGAGCAGAGAAAAAAGGAAATAATGGCTGCGGCACTTGCAGTCTATGCCCAGGAGGGAAAGAACGCCAATCTCAGCCTCATCGCCTCCGAGTGCGGTCTGTCCAGAACCACCGTATACCAGTATTTCAAGGATGAGTCACAGCTCTATCAGGAGGCTGTGAAATACACCACTGACCTTGCATTCTCACAGTATGCGTCAGAGAACTGGAAATCCGTGGAGGATCCTGTTGAGAAGCTCCGCCTGATATCAAATGACATCATGGACAAGGCGGACACATTCGAGAAACAGGTCGGCAACTTCCTCAAGATGATCGACAGGTTCGAGGATCTTCCGGAGACAGTATCACGCAGGACCGCAAAATTGAATCTTTTCTTCGCAAGACTGATCCGTCAGGCAATCAAGGAAGAGAAGATGAAGAAGTGCAGCGCACAGGATGTTGCGGACAAGCTCACGATCATGCTTGAGACATACCTTTTCCACATGGTCTATTTCCCGCAGAACAAGCAGAAGGTGCGTGAGATCGTCAACGACCTGATCCAGGTCAATGTGAACTGACAGGAAACAATAACCGCAGATAATCCTGCCTGCCATCAAATACACGTATTATTCTTATTGTCTCGGCTCCAATCAGATAGATGACAAGGTATTTCTCAACTACAAGAAACCTGTATTCTGTGTTTATTCCGAACCTTGAGGAGACTCTCGGGCCAATCTCAGGACTATCGGCAAGCCTGTCAGCCTCTCTAACAATCATCTCCACCATACGCTGAGCTGATACGGGATTATGCAGAACCTCTGATATGTATTCCTTAATCCCCTCAACATCAGACAATGCATCCGGAGAATAGATGACCTCTTTCTTCATGACTCGATTCCCAATCTCCGTTTCACTTCATCTGAAGAGATCCAACCTTCCTTATCGGCTCTCTTCTCAGCCGCATAAACCTCATTGAAGAATCTAGTTTCGGCTTTCAGCCTCTCATAATCATTGATGTAATCCATATCAACAATCGCATAGCATCCCCGACCGTTTTTAGTCAGATATACAGGTTCGTTCTCCCGGACCTCAGATAGGACATCAGCATAGTTTCTAAGATCAGATACAGGTTTGATATTCGGCATGCAACAGGCTCCTGATGTAGAATTCTACATAAAATTATACATAAGATATTACAGGAAATCAATCTTATGCTTTACTTCCCCTTGGCCACACAATATTCCCGTCAGGACCCGGAACAGACACAGGGAGCCTTCCTTTGGGGCTGAATGTCCCGAACAAGGCGCTGAAGCATGCGCATAGATTGATTGCACCCGCATATCCGTAGCAGGCCAGAACGACATCAAAATCTGTCGCAGATGCGGTGTCATAAGGAAGACAGGCGCTAATGAACACGGTCTTCTTGCCAAGGCCTTCTGGAATCCGGACATCGCACTTGTTCTCCGAGATAACGACATAGACATCATAGTCCGGTGGAAGAGCTCCTGCCTCACTTTCCATCCGGATGTCAATCACATGCTCCTCAGGAATGATTGCGCTTCTCTCCATCATGCCTACTGACTCCTCAACTGAAAGACGCGCGAAGACTGACGGGCAGATGACAAGAACCCTCTCCTTACCAGAAAGCGGAATAGTCCGGTTCCTGTTCTTCAGAAGCGTCACGGACTTGAAGGCAGCCCTCCATCTGAACGGAGCGTGTGACCTCCAGTCAGAGATCCATTTAGGCTTATCCTGACCTTTATGTTTTTCCTTGAGAGCGAGAATCCTGCCGACAGACTCATCTATGCGGGACTTTGGGATCTTGCCCTCCTCCACCATGCGCACAATGGCACTGATGTAATCGTCCATGGCATTAAATGATGCTTCGGAATACAGCTCCATCGGCATCAGGATCAGGTCAACGCCTGCGTTGATCGCAATCATGGCAGCGTCAAGCGGATCAAAGTGCCTTGAGATGGCGCCCATGACCATGGCGTCTGTGACAACCACCCCGTCAAAGCCCAGATCCTTCCTCAGCACATCGGAGATGATGGTCTTCGACAAAGTGGCAGGAAGAAAGACCTTCTCCCCCGTTTCCTTTGACACATAAGTGTCCTTCTCTATCTGCGGGAACTGGATATGAGCGGTCATCATCATGTCCGTGATATCTGATGCCGCCTTGAACGGGACAAGCTCCGTCTTCTGCAGCTCCTCAAGGCTCCTGTCCACCACAGGCAGTCCCACATGGCTGTCCATGGCGGTATTGCCGTGTCCGGGGAAATGCTTTGCCGCAGCCATGATTCCCTGTTCCTGAAGCCCCATGATGAATGAGCGGCCCAGATGCGCCACTATCTCAGGATCATCAGAGAAGGACCTTATTCCGATTATGGGATTATCAGGATTGTCATTGACATCCAGTACCGGAGCGAAATCAACATTGAATCCCACCTCTGAGATCTCAGACCCTATTATCTGCACGGTCTCAGCGACAATTGACTCGTCGTTTGCCGCGCCAAGGGCCATGTTTCCGCACAGCATTGTGCCTCCGGTAAGTCTGCTGGACCTGCCGCCCTCCTGATCAATGGCAAAGAAGTATGGCGCAGCACCCCCTGTCTCCGAGTTCGCCTTCCTGACCATTCTCAAAAATGATGCAGTCTGCTCAGGGCTGACGATGTTATCAGAGAAAAGGATTATCCCTCCGAAATGCTGCTCACCCAGCTTGCGGGCCATTGTCTCGGCAGGCAGGGCCTCAGTGTCATCTGGTTTCCAGAACCTGAAGGAAGGCATTATCATCTGGCGCACTTTCTGATCAATTGTCATCTGCGATCTCCTTTCATCTGACCATCAGGCCCATCGGAACAGGCCGCTCTGCATCTGTGTTGTCATTATTACGGCCAGAGACATGCAGAAGAAGCTTCCCGTCCATGAAGATCTCGGCAGACCCTCCGCCGTCAAGGTTCAGCGCATTTGTCATGCCTATCGAATGACAGTACTGTCCAAACTCAAGAAGCGATGCCCCGCAGCTCTCCTCTCCGAACCTGTACCCCAACTTTGAAGGCCCCTCCGCCCAGACAATTGCCGGGTCTCCGTCAGCATCGGAGCATATAGCAAGTCTCGGGGCTCTTTTTCTCTCATAATCCAGCGGATAAAGCGTCGGAGGATATGGGACAGTGTCTTTCTCATAGTCGTAGAACGTTGATTCAAAGTGATCCATCACCTTGCCGTCCTTTACCACAGAAGAACCCACCTGAACTGCAAACAGACAGTCATCAAAGCCGAGATACTGCACAGGAGACGGCTCTTTCTTCAAAGTCTCATCTGTATGAATCACGAACCCTGATGTCGGGACCATCACAGAGCCGCCCTCATGGAAGGCCGCGACCTCATCACCTGTCACAACCACATCAAGGCCCTGCTCAGGCGGTGTCATTCTTGTCTCCGGTCTTCTGTAAACCGTGCAGTTCACCCCGTGCCTGAAAGTCTTTCCCTGAATCATGACCGGGACGTCCCTGATGTCAAACCTTGCAATTGAGGGCTTTCCGTCAAGGTCAACCACAAGGGCCTCCCTCCCGCTCAGAGGGGGAATGCTCATGATCCCGTTTCTGACAGTCATACCGAACGGACTTCCGTAAAGATCATAAGGTGAGTCTGCGTCAAAGACGTCCATCACAAAGAAGTGCGAGTTGCAGATCATCTGAGACGTGGGGCTGACAGAGCTCAGAAAGCCCAGGTCCTCCCCTATCGGCATTATGTTCACCTCACCTGAGCGGTCTCCGCAATAGACATGAAGCCATCCGCTTCTCTCAAGCCTGTCCAGGAATGCCTTTGCCACAGGATCATCAACAACCAGAGTCCTGTTCTCATTGCGTATCTTCCCTTCCCTGACAAGCTTCCTCAGAGCCTCTGCAGCTGCAAGCTGCCTGTCGAACACAAGGCCGAAAGGCCCCTCATAAGGGTAAGGGCACTTTATGTCCTCCGGAACATGGAAAAGAAGGAATATCCCGTACAGGGCTGAGTGCTTGGTGACATTGAAATTCCCGTAAATCCTGCAGATCTCGGAGAAAGCTTCCTTGCTGAACGGCGCCTGAACGAAATCAAGGTCATTCCAAGCAAAGCCTGAGACCACCTGATAGCGCTGCATCTCACCGTTCTCATGACGGACTGTATCGATCCTTGATTCAATCATCCTCTCTCTCCGGGCTCCTGTATGAAGCTGTTTCATTATAGGAAGCACAAAGGAAAACAGCAAACGGTTTTTTCCCTGTAATACTCTTACAACATTGTAAATCGGCCGTTTTGGTGTTACTTTCTCAGTATGCAGTACATTCTTCTGGCCACAGGCCTGATAACAATAATTCTTCTGGTAATTGTCATCTCAAAGCAGTCAAAGAAGACAGACAATTCAGAAGCTCTGAACAATATCTCAAGACAGCTAGCCTCCACGGAGGAAAGCCTCAGGCGCATAGAGCAGGCGCTGACAGTCACCAGCACACGCCTGGACGGCCTGGACAGGCGCAGCAGCCAGCTCAACACACTGGTGGACTCCCGCCTAGTCCAGTTCTCGACCGGCAACGACAAACTGACCAAGACAGTCGAGAGCAAGCTCTCTGACATCCAGAAGGACAATGAGAGGCGCCTTGAGCAGATGCGCCAGACGGTTGAGGAGAAGCTGCAGAGCACTCTTGAGACCAGGCTCTCAGCATCGTTCAAGCAGGTCGGAGACCAGCTGGAGAGCGTCTATAAGCAGCTCGGTGAGATGCAGGTCCTTGCACAGGGTGTGGGAAACCTTGAGAAGGTGCTTACAAACGTCAAGGCCCGCGGAATGTGGGGGGAACTTCAGGCTGAGCGCATACTGCAGGAGATACTCCTGCCTGAGCAGTATCTGAAGAACGTAGTCACCAAGCGTACAAGCCGCGACCCTGTGGAGTTCGCGGTCAAGCTTCCGGGATCACAGGAAGGCGAGCATGTGCTGCTTCCGATAGACTCAAAATTCCCGCGTGAGGACTATGAGAGACTCTGCGTGGCAACCGAGACAAGCGATGTCGAGGCAATCAAGAACCTGAGAAAGGCCCTTGAGAGAAGGATCCTTGACGAGTCAAAGGACATCCGCGACAAATACATCGATGTCCCCTACACCACGGACTTCGCGGTCCTGTTCCTGCCAATCGAAGGCCTCTATGCAGAGATTCTCTCAATACCTGGCCTTCAGGACCGCATCCAGCGTGAGTTCCATGTCATGATTGCAGGCCCTGCCACTCTGGCAAGCCTTCTCAACAGCCTGCAGATGGGCTTCAGGACCCTGGCAATCGAGAAAAAGAGCTCTGAGGTCTGGCATGTTCTGGGCGAGGTCAAGACAGAGTACGGCAAGTTCGGCATTGTGCTGGACTCAGTGAAGAAGAAGCTCTCCTCCGCAAGCAACGAGATAGACAACGCCTTCACACGCCACCGCGCCATGGGCAGGAAGCTGCGCAGCGTAGAGGCCGTGGAGGCCGATGTCCCCGAGTCCGAACCGCTAGCACTGCCACCGGAAGCTGATGAGTAGGCTTCTTAAATAATTAGGGCTTCCACAGAAGATTTGCGACAGCCCTTTTAAATCAAATATCATCTGAGAAATCAGTAAACGTATCCAATAAAATCATCCAGCTGTGGCTCAACATATCCGTTACCAAAGTTGAAATCATCTCCACATAATTATCATGGGCAGTATTCAAATCCGCGAAATAAATGTGAATATAAGCCCATAACGGGTTTCCGCTTTCAGCATTGGAACCCTTTGCTTTCTCATACATTTCACAATAGCTTAAAGTACCGTATTGTGGTTGGATAAGTACACGACCTTCACGCTTTAGGACTATGAGAATCTTTATGCTGTAACAGATAATTGCACAAACAACACCCTTCGCACGTCACTGCACCATGGGACGTGTAGAGAGATGTCACCGAGTCCGATTCAACTCTGCTAGTTGAGATAAGATTGATTACCGCCTTGCTCTTTTCAGTTTAGATATATGGGTTGTAGGGCCAGTCAGAATATGAACCACTCCATTGATTTTTAAAATCATAAACAGTATTGATGGCGTCTGCTGCCAACAATTCATTCAATGTTCTGGTTTCTCCTTCTTCAACACCAAAGTTTATCCACCCATCAAAACCATCATCCTGACCGATTGGAACAAATCTGTATACAACATCAAATGGAGTAGTTATTTCGGTAGCATTTCTGACACTCATTGTGGCATAAATAATGTTGCTGCTGAATCTGTTCGGTTCAACAATTTTAATTTCTCCACCGAAGATATCAGCTCCGGTTTGACCGTAGTTATCCTGATATAACGCACTGTCTATCTGGACTTCTTCTGGTGCTGAAGATGTGATTTCAATTCTGTAATTTTGAGTTGTATCAGGGTGTTCCCAAGTGAAACTCATTACAGAATTATCAGATGAAACAGTCATTCGTGCTTCATAATAGTTTCCATAAACAGATTCACATTCTGTGACCTCAATTGCATTATCTGAGTCAAATAGAGGGACTCCTGGAATCAAATAAGGAGATTTATACTCCGAAATAATCGTCAAGATCTGGTCTCTTGAGAAATAAAAATACCCGTTGTCATCCAAAACATTCATACAGTTGTACTGCTCCCAGAAATATGCAGCCAGCATCTCATGCCATGATTTGTCTGGATATTTTTCACTATAAACACTGATAACTTCTTCTGGAACCAATATCATTGCTAGGGAATTGCCGCTCCTGTATCTCGAAACACCTACATAAATACTGTCCGTTTCTGGGAAATCAAAAGTGTTACCGCTCTCTAATTCTCTATAATATCCCTTGTCATCAGTAAAAATAGTCTGTACGTCAGTAATTGTAAGACCATCCGGAATATTAGTTTCAATATATGGGTGACTCACATGAGGAACATAATTAGGATATGGCAAATCCACAGAACGTTCGACCAATGCACTGACGAATTCAGCCTTGCTCATCCCTAATTGATCCTGATAGTAGAAATGGAATGGGGTACCTGAAGTCGGGAACCATCCGTACATGGACCTGAAATATGTGTCCAGAATACTTGGATAATAAACATATGCGGAACCATCATTGTTCATCCTGATCTCGAAAGAATCACCATCCGCTTTTCTGACATACCATGTAGTGTTCTCAGGATCGAAATCAGGATCTATATATCCGATATTGAAACACCCGCCTATCGTGAATGAAGCATTTTCTGCCCAGACTACAGTTCCATCTGAAACAAACAAGGCTATCTCATGATTGCCCTCATCCATTTCAGAAAGAGATAAGCTCAAATCCTTATATGAATCTGTTGTCCCTTGGATAACCCCATCAACTGTCCAATAGAAAGAATTACCGGTAATTCCTTCTATAACAGCAGATGCATTGAGAGTCTCAGTATTATCATAAACGGATTTGTCGAGTGTAATTGAGATAACTGGAGTTTCCTGCATCTCGTTTATTATCGAAATGGTACCATCATTCAAGATAATACATTCAGCAGAATAGGTGGCTGTCGTGTCCTTGATGATTCGAACTGTATCACGATGCAGGACTTGCTCCGTATCAGCTCTTACCACCGCAAAAGAATAGAACCCGTTATGAATACGGAAGGATGACTCGTATTTTCCATCGACATATGGAGGAGTCTCTCTTCTCACCAAAGTACCGTCAGCCCTATAGAAATAAACAACAATCTGCGGCAAGAAATTGGCTTTTATTGAAATAGCAAATATACCTTCGCCATATGATTCACTTACTGTAATGCTGAACGAATTGGTCTGTCCTGCAACCACACCACAAGAAGCAGTTCCAGTTCCAATCACTATTCCATCTGAGTTCAAAGCCTCAACATAAACATAATATGTTCCAGCTTGAACAGAGATAGTGATTGAAGTCTGAGTCTTACGTGAAGAAGCAAAAACAATGTTTTCAGAAGAATCCGTGACTGTCACATTGTATGATGCAGTCTCCATCGAGACCGCCTGAATACCTTTTGATCCAAATGAATCAATATGTATCTCTAGTGTTCCAAAGATAACATCTGCATCGTTTTTACATCCGACAAGAGTCATTATCAATGCACAGAATAGTAATGCAAAAAGAGCTGCTCTCTTCATTTATTTCCTTCCTTCCATGGATTCTTTCTATAGCAAAGCGGCAAAATCGTTACGCAACTGATTCTTGATTTGTGCAGCCTCTACAGCATCATAATCAAAGAACGTGATCTCATTGAGTGCGGGAAGATTCTCCGGCCCCAGAACTTCTGTAGATACAGGTCTTCTTCCACAGCTTCTGATGACCGCAGCACCATCCTTGCCTGTGAACCAGTCCATGAAGATCTTTGCTGCCACAAGGTTATTACAACCATCGATGATTCCCGCACCCTCGATTCTTCTACCGGTTCCTTCCTCTGGATAGAGGTAGTTGACCGGGCTGCCGTTCTTGATTGCGTTTGAGACGTTGCTCTCACCTGTTATGGTCAGAGCATACTCTCCGCGGGCAACAGCCTGAGGACCTGACTTGGCATCTGAATAATAAACAGTTCCGTTCTGTACAATTGCCTGAGCCAGACTGAGGTCATCTGCTGCGAGCTTATACATCATGTAGAGCTGAGCATATCCACTCCCGGAAGATAATGGATTGATAAGGGCTATCATCCCATTGTACTTCGGATCAGCAAGGTCGAACCATGATGTTGGAATATCCTCGCCACTGAGCAAGTCTGTGTTATACATGAGTATCTGAAGTGGCATTGAACAAGCATACCACTTGTCATTTTCACCCTTGTATTCTGCAGAGAACTTGGCATCATTGGTGGTCGTGTAGGAATAGAGATTTGGCTCCATTGAGATAAGGCTATCCTCAGCAATCAAAAGAACGACGTCAGAATCAGACGCGCTCGTCTGTACGAGAGAAAGGATTTCCGTTGAGCTTTTCTCGATGTGTGTTACGTTAATATTAGGGTATTTTGCTGTGAAAGCTTCGATAATAGCCTCAGATTCGGATTCTTTTCCGGCACTCAAAAGAACAAGCTCCATCCTATGTGGATGTAATCCATCATATACTTGCCAAGCCTGATTTACATCTGCAGCCGCTTCATCTACAGTCGAGGTTCCTGCTCCAATCTCAGCAAGGACATCATCGACTACCTGGTAAACGGAAGGATCAAGAACACCATCGATAATTGGTGTTACAACCTGAATCCTTCCATACCATTCGGATCTCTTGGCTACTAGCGGCTCGAGATTATTCTCTTCACAGACCTTTGCGACATCGATTGATGTGAGTGACGGGAATGCGGCACCAGTTATGAGTCTCCAAGTCTGGACATACTCACTCTGGAGGTACTTGACCAGTGTCCATGCGGCCTCGAGCTTATCAGGATCAATGTCAGCTGAGATTGCCCAACCGGTTCCGACAATCGCGGAGTTGGACTCGTGAATGATTTCGCCGTCGAGTGCCGGGAAGTTCATGAGACTGATATCAGAAATCTGTTGCTCTGTTGAGATCAGTGCCTCACCTGTGCTCTGGTCGGTCTGGAATGATCCGCATGCCCAGTCGCCGTCAATGTAGAAGGCGCTCTTTCCGGCTGCGAAGTCAGCTCTTCCTGAACCATAGGAAATGCTCAGTGTGTTGCGGTTGATGATTCCGTCCTTGTAGAGGTTGTCGATGACTGTTAGGGCATCCTTGAACCAGTCATCCTCAAAGTCAATCTCCCCTGCAATCAGCCTGTCATACCAGTCGGCACCCCCAAATCTACCGGCAACCAGAGAGAACAAACAGCTTTGCATGACCCAATCGTCATGGCAGTCCATCGAGATGACCTCGATCCCCTTTGCGTTGAGGACAGGCACCATGGCCTTCAGATCATCGTATGTTTCTGGAACCTCAAGGTTGTTCTCTCTCAGGACCTTCTCATTGACGAACATCATTGATGATGCGGTAAGTCCGCTCGGAAGCTCCGCGAGATATCCGCCGATCTGAGGAGCGGTGCATGTTGCCGCATAGTCGTCAAACAAACCGTCTCTCCTGAGAAGCGGCTCGAGATCATAGAGCAGGTGCTCTGTATGGAGCGTGGTGCTTCTCCCGGCTGACCAAACGTACATTACATCTGGTAGTTGATCAGTCTCAACATAATGCTGCACCTTGGCATGGAACTGTTCCCCATACAGATCTTCTCTGACAATCTCAATCTCAGGATGAAGATCTGAAAAATGATCCCATATCTGGGAAATCTCGTTCGCACTGTTCGGGTCTGACAAATTCAGGTAGTTAAGAACCCTAATTTGCATTTTATCTGACACAGAAAAAGACTTGGACTCTGACCAAATAATAGGATCTTCGATAACGAACAGTGAAACTTCATGCTCACCCTCAGCAGAATCAGAAATCTCATATTCAAGATTCTCATACTCTCCTGCTTCACTGAGGGGAACACCATCTACTGCCCAAAAACAAGTATATCCAGCTGTTATTCCACTAAGTGAAGCTGTCGCAGTAAGAATATCACCAGGACGAGGTGTAGTTGAGCTCAAAGAAATACTGATTGTTGGGGTTGATGTTATCTCATTGATTATAACAATCGACCCGTCAGTCATGAACTGGAATGTTGCACTGTAAGAAACAGACTTGTCCTTTATTATTCTCAAAGAATCTGTCTTAAGAACCTTGTTCGTGTCTGTCCTGATGATGGTGAACGTGTAGAATCCGTTTGCCAGACTCTCGGATGCGTGGTATGTCCCGTTATCGTAAGCAAGGGATCCGCTCTTGACCTCAGTGCCGTCTGCACTCTTGATCGAGTATGCCAGAGGATAACCCTCGTTGGCTGTGATACTTATGTCGAATGTGCCGGTTCCGGTAAGCTCTGACACCGTAATGCTGCATGAGCTCACCTGCCCTGCAGCAACAGACACTACCGATGATCCCGTCCCTATCACATCTCCCTCACTGTTGAGGGCCTCGACATAAACGGTGAATGTACCAACAGACAAGGATACTGTGTATGAGGTCTGTGCCTTGCCGGATGACAAAAACACAACACTTTCAGAAGAATCCTTTACAGTCACATTATAAGAGACTGTCTCCATGGACATGGCCTGGATTCCTTTGGAAACATCAGCTTTGATGTTAATCTCTAGAGTCCCAAACTGTGCAGATGTATCCTGACTGCAACCAACTAAACAGATAATCGCTGCAAGTATTGATAATACAAAAACAATTCTTTTCATCTCAAACCCATCTTCATCAATTCGGATTGCTTGTCAGGTGAAGTTCATATTCATCACCAGCCTCTACTGTAAACCAGTCGCGAGGAGCAAAACAGTTCGAATCACCACCAAGACCCCAACAGCCATTACCCTTATACCTTCCTGGCAGAATCTTCAGAGTGGTTGGTCCCACTATCATCTCATATCTGGTTGAACTGTTCGCTTCATCAAGATTTGGATATCCATACGTGGAATTGGCATCTGGAATGAAGTCATCAAACACAATGTTTAACGTAGCATAATTAGATTCATCGCCTGCCAAATCATATGTCAGAGTAATGGTTCCGTCTGTTACCGTCGGTGTTATTGTATAACCGTCAAGTCCCGCGACAAGCACAACGCTAATTGCCGCATCAGAAACACTTTCTCTGTTGAACCTAACAATGTTTGGAGCTCTGACGGTAACGATGTCTCCACCAATTTTCAGTAATGCCATGGATGAACGAGGGAAAACTGCATTGAAAGCATATTCAATCGTAATTGTTTCTCCAGAAACAGTCAGTCCAGAATCAATGAAAACTAAATCTGTTTCAATAAGATCGGTCTGATTATTCCCCTCCACGAAAATGCCAGAACAGGAGTAATAACTTGAAATATCATCCGAACCTACTGGGACAAACATCAGAGAGTATTCATCGTCAACAAATCCGGTAATCGAATACACTTCTCCTTTTTCAAGCAGACCAGATGAAGACCCATTATAATAAACCTGATAATTGTCATATTTTGAAGGCGCAGTTACATTCAGAGTTCCGAAAGGTCTCGAAGTCAGAGTCAGAACTGTTGTCTCGCCTTGTGCTGCTGTAAATGATGCAGGAGTAACATCAATGTAATATCCCTCGGCATTTGAGCCGTAATTTGTCTTATACCAGTAATCTCCCGGTTCCACTTTCAATGTTCTGTCTTCTTTATTGTTCGAAATCAGGATCATTCCATCAAAGACAGAATCATCATCTATCGTCTTATGAATCCATGGACCACGGGTCTGATCTTCTCCCAGAACAAATTCATGCTGGAACTTAAGAGTCAGATATGCAGGATCTTCAATGAATTTATCAATGACAGCATAAACAATGGTTCTGTTGTTTGCACTATCGAATTCTGTCTCCAGGTATGCAAAGTATCCGTCTTCACTGACATTTCCAACTGTTATCTCGCCTTCTTCTGCAAACGTCTCATAGATGTGGAAATGTCCAACTGGGAACTGTCCGTTAATACTGCTGTTCTCAATGTCTATGTCTAATGTTGTATCGCGGGGAACAAGAACATTGCTGATAACAAAAACCTCAATATCTCCGGAAACTCTGATACTTGTTGGATATGAACTGACAACCTGGAAAGCCTTGGATTCTGACCAAACAATTGTTCCGTCTGAAACAAACAAGGCAATCTCATGCTCTCCCTCATCTGAATCAGTTATCTCATACTCAAGATCCTCATAAGCTTTTGCCTCACTGAGTGCAACCCCGTCAAGAACCCAGTAACAGGCCTCATTCGATATCCCGCTGATTGTTGCAGATGCCGTCAGAGTATCACCTGCCTGAAGTGTCGTTGCACTTAATGAAATGCTGATTGATGGAGTTGCAGTGATCTCATTCACAATAACTATTGAGCCGTCACTCAGGAACCGGAAAGTCGCACTGTATGAGGTTGCCTTCCCGCTGATGATCCTCACAGAGTCATACTTCAGGACCTTGTTTGTGTCTGTCCTTGTGATGGTGAAGGTATAGAACCCGTTTGCCAGACTCTCGGATGCGTAGTATGTCCCCTCACCGTAAGCAAGAGATCCGCCCTTGACCTCAGTGCCCGAGGCATTCTTGATTGAATATGAGAGCGGATATCCCTCATTTGCCGTGATGCTTATGCCGAATGTGCCGTTTCCGGCAGCCTCGGATACAGTGACGCTGCATGAGTTCACCTGCCCTGCCGCGACAGCCGCGACAGATGATCCTGTTCCTATCACATCCCCGTCACTGTTGAGGGCCTCGACATAGACGGTGTATGTGCCTGCAGGCACGGATACCGTGTATGAGGTCTGTGCTTTTCCTGATGATGAGAACACCGTATTCTCAGATGCATCCTTCACAGTCACATTGTAGGAGGCCGTCTCCATGGAGATAGCTTCAATACCTCTGGACATTCCCGAGTCCACCTCTATGACCAGAGTCCCCTGTTCAATGATATTATCCTGATTACAACCTGTAAGACAAACAACTACCGCAAGCAGCAAAACAGCAAACGCCCGAATCCCCTTCATGACAATGCCTCCCCATGTAAAGGTTTCTAAATTCTAACATTTATATACTATTAGCACATTTAAATATAATCAATGAGAATTAATCCTACAACAAAAAAAAGGACTTTAAGTAACTGGGTTATTCAACAGACCATCGGCACTGTCACCGATCCGTCCGGCATGAATACGACCTTGCTCTCTGGTCCGTATTTGGCTATGGCATCGTCTATTGCCTTCTGGAGGTCATGCACCGGTGTTATGAATATGCTCCGGAGCTTGTCATCATCAATGGTGGAGTAAGCCTCAACTATGGCCCACTTGAACACCTCGGCCATCTTCGCGGCCTTATGATAGCCCAGTTTAAAGCCTTCAGCTATTTTCTTAAGCACTTCATCTGTAGTTGAGGCACTGGAGAGCAGTTTGACAAAAGCTTCTCCACCAATACCTTCCCTGCAGGCACTGACCAGGATCATTGTCCCGCCATCCTTGAGGGCAAGCTTGGCGTTGTCTATCGCCTTCTGGCTCTGGTAGAGGTCCACATCCATCGGATAAGGGGCAACAGTGACAACAATGTCAGCTTTTTCCTTAAGCGGTGCGGTGAAGATTCTGTCAGCTGCCTTGACCGCATCATTGAATGAGACGGTGATGTCACCTGCGGTGACGGTGTCTATCTCATGGTTCCTGTCCAGGACGGTCATGATGGAATAGACAGGGCACTTGACCAGTGTCATTGCCTCCATCAAGTCCTCATGCACAGGGTTACCCTCAAGGGCAAGTGCCTTTGCATCTGGGGAAAGGGCCATCTTGTGGTTGTGCTCGATTGAGGAGTAAGCAGCAACCCCGGGCAGGAAGCCTTTTCTTCCTCCGGTATAGCCTGCAAAGTAATGAGGCTCGACGGAGCCAATGACAATGACCTTGGAGGCCTTCTTCACCAGCTTGTTCAGATAGAGCTCGGTTCCACGGCTGGTCCTGCCGTAGTAGTCCATGTCATCCATGGCATGGCAGTCATGGACAAAAACACGGTCCTTGAAGACCTTGTACCAGGAGCCGAAGATGAAGTCATACTCACTCTCATACGGAGCCCTGTGGCTGCCGGTCGCAATCAGGAAAGAGACATCCTCCTTCTCCAGGGCAGGCCCTATTGCATCCATCACAAGTCTTGTGGGAGTAGGCCTTGTCCCGTCATTCACAATCACAAGGACATTGCCCGGAAGAGAAAGGAACTTCTCAAATGAGCCTTTGATGGCCTCTTTCGTGATTTCTGCGGCATTCTTTGGCTCTTTGCCGGTTTTCTCATCATTAAGCTTGAGAATGGCACCGAAATGCTCCGGTGCCACCTCAACTGAAAGTCTCTTCTGATTGTAACTCAGTTCAATTTTCATCAATACTTCCTTGCATCCTTGACGTGCTCGAGATGATCCTCATAGGCGGCCAGGTTCCTCGGGTTCTCGGAGGCCTGGGTATCTCCGCACCTCCACCATGAACCGTAGCCCTCTGTCATTGATTTTGGCATGACTCGGATGTCAAAGACAACAGGTCTGTCCTTGATCCGCCTTGCTCCGTTCATGGCCTTCTTCAGGTCATCCATCGTCCTGATCACATATGACTTGCAGCCATATGCCTCTCCAATCTTGGCAAAATCCACTGGCATGAAGACTCCGGAATGCTTTCCATCCTCTCCCCTGAATCGGAGCTCAGTGCAGAGCGTGTCGTTTCCATGGCCCACCTGCAGGTTGTTGATGCAGCCGAAGCTAGCGTTGTTGAACACGCACACTATGATCTTCTTGTGCTCCTGGACCGCAGTCAGAAGCTCGGAGTGGAGCATAACAAAGCTTCCGTCTCCGACCATGGAGTAGACATCGTGCTTCTCACCTATGGCATATTTGACGCCAAGGGCTCCGGAGACCTCATAGCCCATGCAGGAGTAGCCGTACTCCATGTTGTACGAATCTAGGCTTCTTGCGCACCACATCCTCTGCATGTCTCCCGGAAGAGAGCCGGATGAGCCGATGGCCACATCATCCTTGTCCATCATCAGGTTGATGGCACCAAGGACCGTGGTCTGTGCAAGAGAGGACTGGAGATCCTTGACAAAGCGGCGCGCGCTCTGCGCGTTGGCATCGTTGACTTCAGGGACATAAGAGTCGGAGAAAGTGATGCTTCTGAGCCTTTCCAGCTCCTTGAACCACTTCTCCCTTGCCTTCTCTATCTGACCTGTATAAGGGGCCTTGTATCCGCCAAGGGCCTTCAGCAGGACAGGAAGAGCCTTCTTTGCATCGGCCACAACAGGGACAGCGTCCATCTTTAAGGCCTGGAACTCAGACACATTGATGTTTACAAATCGTGCGGTGTCCTTGAACAGCCACTTTGATGAAGTCGTGAAGTCCGTGTACCTTGTGCCGACTCCTATGATGACATCGGCCTCCTTTGCGATCTCATTGGCTGCAGAACACCCCGTGACACCTATTCCACCGAGATTCAGCGGATGGTCATAAAGGACCGCGCCCTTGCCGGCCTGTGTCTCCCCGAACGGGATTCCCGTCTTCTCCGCAAACTGTCTGAACTCCTTGTGGGCCTCTGAGTAACGGACTCCTCCTCCGCAGATCAGAAGCGGTCTCTTGGCACTCTTGATCACTGCTGCGGCCTCGGCAATCGCCTCCTCATCGGCTGCGCGTCTTGCAAGGCGGTGGACCCTCTTCTGGAAGAAGGAAACAGGATAATCATAGGCCTCGCCCTCAACATCCTGAGGGATTGCGATGCACACGGCTCCGGTGTTCGCGGGGTCTGTGAGTGTCCTGAATGCGCTGATCATTGCGCTCATCAGCTGCTCCGGACGCACGATGCGGTCCCAATATCTGCAGACCGCGCGGAAGGCGTCGTTCGTGGAGATCGAGAGGTCATGTGTCTGCTCAATCTGCTGCAACACAGGATCCGGCTGACGGCAGGCATAGACATCACCGGGAAGAATCAGGACCGGGATGTTGTTCGCCGTGGCAGTCGCCGCAGCGGTGACCATGTTGGCGGCACCGGGGCCGACAGACGATGTGACTGCGATTATCTTCTTGCGCTTGCACTGCTTTGCGAAAGCAATCGCGGTGTGAGCCATTCCCTGCTCGTTCTTGCCCTGCCAGACCTTCAGATGATGTGTCTCCTGTGCAAGTGCCTGCCCCAGGCCAAGGACGTTTCCGTGCCCCGGAAGCATTATCACACCCTCTACAAAAGGATGCTCCTTTCCGTCGTATGATATATACTGGTTCTCAAGAAAACGGACCAGTGCCTGAGCCATTGTAAGTCTTACAGTCTCCATCTGCTTATCCCCCTGTCAGCCCTTGAAGATATGGTCATTGGCATCGGACAGCCACAACCATGAATGCTCCTTGTCATCTATCCTTGTCTTTTCCCACGGATTGCCGTCAAGGTGCCTGATTCCCCAGGCATAGCACATGGCATAGCCGGGGGCCGCACACTGTGAGTGCATCCCGCTGTTTATCACTGCAAGCCCGTTGTGGCCGGTCTTGTAGACCTCTCCGTTGGCAAATCCCACACCGAATCCCTGCGGATAATCAAAGCGGTAGAAATACACCTCAGGCTGCGGATGATGGTGCGGAGGATAAGATGACCACTTTCCGGGGAAGTTCAGGACCTCTCCCAGGACCATGTTGGAGAACGGTGCATTCTCATAGTCGAAGAATGTCTTTATCTCACGCCTCATGCATCCCATGAGCTCGCCGTTGGCACCTGCATGCTGCACCTGAACCGTCTCAGGGGTGTACATCACAGGCTCATAGTCACGGCTGTTGTCCGTCTGCTGGATGTAGATCTCCGCATGGCCAAGTGCCTTAAGCACTATTCTCACACCACGCGGAGACAGCAGGCAGTATGCCTCGTGACGGAAGCAGTCCGGCCTATGGCCCTCCACCTTCTTTCCCGCGTACTCAAAGACGACATCACCGGAGAAAAGCAGGACCGCACTCTCCTTCTCCTTCTCATCAATCTCATAGACATCGCCCTTCTCCATCACCAGGAGACCGACATCCATCATGGTCCCCATGTCATCGGTTGCCCTGTCTATGTAGCTGTTGTAGCCTCTTTTGACTTCCTTGCTGAAGTACATGTTTCCTCCCGGATCAGAGACCCGTATGCTCCTTTATGTATCTCCTGCCCTTGATGGCGTACTCAAGCGGATTCGCCTTTGCGGGATCCTGCTCTGCCTCTACAAGGAGCCAGCCCTCATAATGTGCGTCGGACAGGACCTTGAAAACAGGATCAAAGTCAACATCACCGTCGCCCGGGACAGTGAAGGCACCGTTTCTCACTGCGGTGAGGAAGCTCCAGTTGTTCTCCCTCACTTTCTTCACCACGGAGAGCCTCATGTCCTTGAGGTGGACATGTCCGACCCTGGCGACATACTTCTTCAGCATCAGAAGCGGATCCTCTCCTGCGAATGTGAAATGACCGGTATCATAGCAGAGATAGACATAACGCGGGTCGGTATTGGCCATCATGCGGTCAGTCTCCTCTGATGTTTGGACCACTGTTCCCATGTGATGATGGTAGCAAAGCTTGAAACCACGTTCAAAAGCAATCTTTCCAAGCGTATTCAGGCCATCGCAGAAGCGTTTCCACTCCACATCATTCATGACATACTTATGGCCGCCCGTAAGGATGGGGACATCAGTCTTGCCTTGGATCGAATAGCTCTGCTCGCTGACATTGATGCGCTTGGCTCCCACTGCCTCCAGGAAATCCAGTTCGGCGTTGAAGTCCTTCTTCACCTTCTCAATGTCCTGTGTCAGGATGAATGAGGAGAACCATCTGCTGGCAATTCTCATTCCCCTGAGATCCAACTCCCACTTCAGCTCCTTCGGGTCCTTGGGATACTTGTTTCCGATCTCACACCCCGTGAAGCCTGCAAGGGCCATCTCGCTGACCGTCTGCCTGAAGGTGTTCTCCGCACCGAGCTCAGGCATATCGTCATTGCACCAGCCGATGGGTGCTATACCAAGTTTTACCTTATCCTTGTCAAACATCATCTCTCTCCTATTGAAGCCCCGTGTCTCAGGGCCTTGACCACAGGAAGCTCCTCGCCTGAGAGGAAACGTATAAGCGCTCCTCCGCCTGTGCATATATAGCCGATCTTGTCTGTCAGCTTGTATTTCTCCGTGGCGGTGATGCTGTCTCCTCCGCCAAGGACCGTAAATGCCTCTGTATCTGCCAGAGCCTGCCAGATGGTCTTTGTCCCCAGCTCGCTGGGCTGCTGCTCGAACACCCCGGCAGGACCGTTTACGAACACAGTCTTTGCCGCAAGGATTTCCTTCCTGTAGCGCTCTGCGGTCCTGCTGCCGATATCCACGGCGCTTATGTCCGCAGGAATCTCTCCTACCGCAGCCTCACATCTGTTGCCGTCTCTGACCCATGCCAGGTCAACAGGAAGAACAATCTTGTCTCCGAACTGGGCATAGAGCTCGCGGGCCACATCAATGAACTGGCCGTAGTTGGACTTGAGGATGAAATCAAGGCTCCCCTGCCCGATCTGGACATTCTGGGATGCCAGAAAGATATTGGCTACAAGACCACCGGTCAGAACAAGGTCGGCGCTTCCCTTTGACAGGACGGTCCTCATCATCTGGAACGCATCGGCGATCTTTGCTCCGCCAAGAACAAAGACACATGGTCTCTTGGGCTCCTCCATCAGAGCTGACACAGTGCAGTACTCCTTCTCGAACAGCCTTCCCATGGCGCTGGGAAGAAGCTGCTCAAAGCCGCACAGTGTGGGCTGGTCCCTGTGTGCCGCCGCAAACGCGTCGCAGACATACAGGTCTCCCAGCGGCGCCAGCTTTGTCACCACCTGGGTCTTTGCCTGATCCTCATGGGAGAGGCAGAGCTTTGTCTCAAATAGAGTCTGCTCCTCGGCCATGAACCTGACATTGTCCAGAAGAAGGACCTCGCCGTCCTTCAGGTCCTTTATGGCCTGACGTGCGGTGGGACCGCAGACATCCTCCACCCATTTCACCTCAAAGCCCAGAAGGCTTGAGAGCACATCGGCATGAGGACGGGTCGTGTAGTAGTTCTTGTACTCGATGTCGCTTCCCTGATGTGCCATCAGGACAACCCGTGCGCCCTTCTCAGAGAGCTCACGGATTGTCGGGACACAGGCCTGGATGCGGTTGATGCTCTTGAGCTTTCCCGCAGCACGGTCAACCGGCTGGTTTATGTCTATCCTGCAGAGGACGGTCTTTCCCCTGACTTCAAAGTCATCAAGGGTCTTGATTCCGAATCTCATCTTGCACCTCAGAACTTCTGGAACTTCTTGAACTTGCCGATTCCCAGGTACTTGTTGGTCTCAGCGGTACCCTCTTCCCTGGTAAGCTGCATCTTCATGCTGGCGCGGATGGCATCGATTGTCTCCGGGATGGTGACGCTCTCCTGCGGGATGTTGATGGCGTACATGATGTCGTTTCCGCTCTCAACGACCGAGTCCTCCCAAAGGCCGATCTCATACATGTCACCGCGTCTGTTTCCGAGGTCCCTTGCGTACTTGAACAGGCTGGCATTACCCTTGAAGCCCTCGTCAATGGTGATGGTCCTGATTCTCGGATGCTTGCGGAACGCCTCAAGGGCCATCTCACGTGTGATCTTCTTTCCGTCCTTGGCTGTTGCCAGGACAGTGATGATGTGTCCGTGTGTCACAGGGGTGTGAACCAGGATTCCAGTAGCCTCCACATGCGGCATGATGGTCATGAGATCCAGTGCCTGATGGCTGGGAGCCTTCTCCATCTGAAGTGCGTTCGTCAGTCCTCTGTGATAGTCTCCGGGGTCCGCGACTCTCCTGATGATTGTGATTGCGACCTTCTCAATTCCGAACATCCTGTCAAGGCAGTCGACGGTCCTGATCAGGCCTGTGGTGTTGCAGCTTGTCAGCTTGAGGTAGTTCTGGCCTATTCCCTTCTCATAGTTCGCATAGCCATGGAAGAAGACGTCTGCGACCGAGTTCTTCTCTCCGCCCTGGAAAATGGCCTTCACTCCGAGCGGCTCATAGTACTTTGCCTTATTGGATGCTCCGACTCCGCCAGGAGCTGAGTCAAGCATGACATCCACGTTCTTGCAGAGATCCTCGAATGTTCCTGCCACAGGAATCTCCATTGCATCAAAGGCGCTCTTGTCTGCGCCATCGACCAAATAGAGGTTGTATTTCACCCCGTTGGCTCCGATCATGTCGTTCTCTCTCAGTGCCTGAAGCGAAAGTGTCGGTGCAAGATCGGCGATTCCGACCAGCTCCATGTCGCCTTGCATCGCGACGCCGTCAGCAAGTCTCTGTCCAATTGTGCCGTATCCGGCAACTCCAACTCTGATTTTCCTCATTGTAATTTCCTCCATGAAGGGTGATATCCGTTTTATGACGAATTCATTGTAACCCAACTGTTCTGATTTTGAAAGTGAAAACGTTTGCGTAATAAAAAAAATTGACTTATTCAATCAATGGAATTATCATCTATAACTGCCAACGTAAACGATTACGTTCTTCATTTCAAACGCAAAACCCATCAGGGAGGATATCATTCATGGTTAATATTGGAATCATCGGAGCCGGAAGAATCGGCCAGGTCCATGCAAGAAGCATTGTCTCCGGAGTGCCAGGGGCAAGAGTCGCCAAAGTCGCAGATCCATTCATCAAACCTGAGGTGAAAGAGTGGATGGAGGGCACCGGAGCAGTCGTGGTCTCAGACTATCATGACATCCTCAATGACCCTAAGATTGATGCAGTCCTGATCTGCTCCTCAACAGACACCCACGCTCCGATCTCAATCGAGGCCATCAAGGCCCAGAAGCATGTCTTCTGTGAGAAGCCTGTCGACCTCAGCCCCGCAAAGATCAAGGAAGTCGAGAAGGCGCTCGCAGCCTCCCCCAAGAAGCTCTGCTTCCAGGTAGGTTTCAACCGCCGCTTCGACCACAACTTCGAGGCAATCCGCAAGGCCACACTTGACGGCAAGGTCGGTGACGTGCAGTTCGTGCGCGTCAGCTCACGTGACCCCAACCCGCCGGCACCTCAGTATGTGGCAGTCTCAGGCGGAATCTTTTTGGACATGATGATCCATGACATAGACATGGTGCGCTACCTCTCCGGTGCGGAGATCGAGGAAGTCTATGCCCGCGGCGCGGTCCTCATTGACCCGGAGATCGGAAAGGCAGGCGATGTTGACAGCGCGACTGTCTCAATCAAGCTTTCAAACGGAGCCCTTGCACTCATAGACAACTCCAGGCGTGCAGCCTACGGCTATGACCAGCGTGCCGAGGTCTTCGGATCCCTCGGAGCCGTTGCAATCACAAATGACAGCGAGTCAACCGCAGTGCTCTCTACAGAATCCGGCGTGACAGCTGAGAAGCCGCTCTACTTCTTCCTTGAGCGCTACATGGCCTCTTACCAGAAGGAGATGCGCCTGTTCGTTGATGCGGTGACAAACGGAACAGAGGTCCCGGTCGGACTCAAGGACGGCCTCATGTCCATCCGCATCGGACTTGCATGCAAGAAATCCCTTGCAGAGAACCGCCCTGTGCGCATTGACGAGATCTGATCCAAAACCCTAAATCACAAGGGGACTGTCGCATAATAGCGATGGTCCCTTTTTGTATCTAAATGCTTGTACTGCAGTGAAATAAACAAAGAAAAAGGTTGATTGCGGCACTGATTTCTGATATAATTACTTTAACCACAAAGAATTAAAAAGAAGGAAGCCGTCAACCAACCATGTCTAATGATACCTTAAACAGCCTGAGAAAACAACTGA